>QWCE01006159.1_pt1 | contig 14947 bp, 11 predicted proteins | sample 1972531 | NCBI WGS metagenome assembly QWCE01 (sample SAMN09866716, study PRJNA288562) | Human gut metagenome isolate term4_stool, whole genome shotgun sequencing... | reverse complement strand
GCTTCTCTTGTGTAGGATTTTATGATTTTTTCTATAACTGGATCTGAAATATTCAAATCATCTTTACAAAGTCCGTTGTTTTCCATTTCTTTTTTAATCAAATATCTTTTAGCAATTTCTTCCTTTTCTCTTTGTGTGTATCCAGAAATTTCTATAATTTCAAGCCTATCAAAAAGTGCTGGAGGAATATTTGAAATATCATTTGCTGTTGTTATAAAAAATACTTCTGATAAATCAAAACCAATATCAAGGTAACGGTCAATAAATTTATCATTTTGTTCTGGATCTAAAACTTCAAGAAGGGCTGATGACGGATCTCCCCTAAAATCTGAACCTAATTTATCAATTTCATCTAGCAAAAATACTGGATTTTTTACTTTTATTCTTGATATATTTGATAAAATTCTTCCAGCCATAGCTCCAACGTAAGTTCTTCTGTGGCCTCTTATTTCTGATTCGTCAGTTACTCCACCCAAACGCATTGAAATAAATTTGCGATTTAAAGCTCTTGCGATTGATTTTGCAATTGAAGTTTTACCAACTCCTGGAGGGCCAGCAAGGCAAATTATTGCAGCTTGATTATTTCCTTTTTTCTTTCTTACAGCAATTGATTCAAGAATTCTTTCCTTTACTTCCATAAGTCCATAATGGTCTTCATCCAAAACTTTTTTTGCATGAATTATATCCAAATTATCTTTTGATTTTTTGGACCAAGGAAGAGAAATTACAAAATCAAGATAAGAAGTTATAACTCCATAATCAGGACTCATTTCTGGAATCATTTCAAGTCTATCAATACTTTTTAATAAAGTTTCCTTGTCTTCCTTGTCGATTTTTAATTTTTTAATTTTTTTTCTAAAGGCATCCGCCTCATTCAAATCTTTTCCTGTTAGATCATTTAATTCATTTTTAACAACATCAAGTTTTTCCCTAAGATAATACTCTTTTTGTCCCTTATTAATATTTTCTTGAACCTTAGAATCTATTTTTTTTGACAAATCTTTTAGCTCAATTTCTTTTTGAATTAGCCTATGAAGATTAATAAGTTTTTCTTCAATATCAAGCTCTTTTAAAAGAGAATAATTTTCTTTTGGACTTAAAGGAAGATAATAGGTTATAAGATTTGCAAGTTTATCGATATTTTCAATTTCTACCAAAGAAAAAGCAATTTCTGGTGGAATAGAATTGTCAATTGAAACATAAGATCTAAAATCTTCAACCAACATTTTTTTCAAGGCTTCTATATTTTCGTTACTTTCAAAATTTTCTTCATCGAAAATATATTCTTTAACCTCTGCCTTAAAAAATCCATCTTCAATTTTTACATTCAAAACTTCTCCAACAGATTTTGCTTCAATCAAAACCCTAAGCTCTCCATTTTGCAAATTAAAAGTTTGTTTTATGCTTGCAATTGTTCCATAATCATAAATATCTTCTTTTTTCGGATTATCTTCTAAAATATCTTTTTGATTTACCAAAAAAATTTCAGATTCATTTAACAAAGCATCTTCTACAGCTTTTTTTGAAACCGCTCTTTGGCAATCAAAGTGGACTACTGTATCAGGAAAAGCCCACAAGCCCCTAACAGGAACCATCGGATATTCTTTTGTATCTATTTTATAGATAAAGCTCATTTTATCTCCTTGTAGTAAAAAGGGAGCCCAATGTCTCCCTTTTTTATTTGTATATTAATTTTTTCTTATCTTTTATAGCACCTTTTGATACAATAACTTCTTTTATATGATCTTTTGAAGGAATTTCAAACATTACATCCAAAAGCAAATCTTCCAAAATTGTTCTAAGGCCTCTAGCACCTGTCTCTTGCTTGAAGGCTTTTTCGGCAATTTCTTTAACTGCTTCATCTTCAAAAGTTAATTTTACCCCATCAAGTTCGAATAATTTTTGATATTGTTTTAATAGAGAATTTTTTGGCTCTTGTAAAATTTTTACAAGACTATTTACATCTAAATCTTCAAGTGAAACAACTATAGGAACTCTTCCAATAAATTCTGGAATTAATCCAAATTTCAAAAGATCTTCAGTTGTAACGTCTGCCAAAGAAACTTCTTTATTTTCACTATCTTCTGAGCCAAAACCAATTGATTTTTTGTTAGTTCTTTGTTTTATTATATCTTTAATTCCATCAAAGGCTCCACCAACAATAAACAAAATATTTGTTGTATCAACTTGGATATATTCTTGGCTTGGGTGTTTTCTTCCACCTTGTGGAGGAACATTTGCAACAGTTCCTTCAATAAGTTTTAAAAGTGCTTGTTGAACTCCTTCTCCACTAACATCACGAGTTATTGAAGGATTTTCACTTTTTCTAGTTATTTTATCAATTTCATCAATGTAGATTATTCCTGTTTGGGCAAGCTCAATATCATAATCAGCAGCTTGAACTAATTTCAAAATTATATTTTCTACATCTTCTCCAACATATCCTGCTTCAGTTAAACTTGTTGCATCTGCAATTGCAAATGGAACATTTAATTTCTTGGCAAGAGTTTGAGCAAGAAGAGTTTTTCCAGAACCAGTTGGTCCAAGCATCAAAATATTTGATTTTTGTAGCTCAACATCATCTTTACTATCATAATTTGAATTTATTCTTTTGTAGTGATTATATACTGAAACTGATAGAGTTTTTTTTGCCATTTCTTGTTGGATTACATATTGATCTAAATAATCTTTTATCTCACTTGGTGTAGCAAGATCAATATCCATGTGGCTGTGTTCAACTAATTCTTCTCTTTGAATAATTGATGAGCAAAGCTCAATGCATTCATTACAAATAAAAGCATCTGGTCCTGCAATTAATCTATCAACTTCATCAGCACTTTTCCCACAAAAGGAACATCTGTTTTCTTCAAATTCCATTTTACCCATACTTATTCTATTACCTTGTCTATTAAGCCATATTCTTTTGCTTCATAAGCATCCATAGCAAAATCTCTGTCTGTATCTTTTTGAATTTTTTCAATACTTTGGCCAGTATTATCTGCCAAAATTTTATTTAATCTTTTTTTCATTTTTAAAATTTGCTCAGCTTGGATTTGAATATCGCTTGCTTGACCTTGAGCTCCACCTGATGGTTGATGGATTAGGATGTTTGAATTTGGAAGAGAAAATCTCTTTCCCTTTGCTCCAGATGAAAGTAAAACTGCTCCCATTGATGCAGCTTGACCTATACAAATTGTAGATACATCTGGTTTTATATAATTCATTGTGTCATAGATTGCAAGTCCTGCTGTAACCACTCCACCTGGTGAATTTATATAAAATTGAATATCCTTGTTTGGATCTTGGCTTTCCAAAAATAAGAGTTGAGCAATAATTATATCACTTACCCCATCTTCAACAGGACCTGTTAGAAAAATAATCCTGTCTTTTAATAATCTTGAGTAAATATCATAAGCACGCTCGCCCCTATTTGTTTGCTCTATAACTGTAGGAACTAAAAAGTTTTTTGCGTTCATAAAATCTCCTTATCTTTTTGGAGTTTATGATTACTAATCTTCTTTTTCGTCTTCTTTATTTTCTTCTTCTTTTTTAGCTGGAACTAATTTTACATTTTTTTCTAGAAGTTCTACAGCTTTTCTTCTTTTAACATTTTCTATAACTGTATCTCTAGAAACATTTTTTTCGAAGATTTCTTTGAATTTTTCGTAATCGTCTACTCCATATTGTTTAGCAGCATCTTTTATTTCATTTTCTATTTCTTCATCACTTACTTCAATATTTTCTTTCAAAGCAACTTCGTCCATTACAAGATTTGCCTTTACTTTATCTTCTGCAACAGCTCTATATTGATCTCTAATTGCAGACATATCCATTTTTGTCATTTCAATATATTGTTGTAAAGAAATTCCCATTTGACGTAATCTTTGGTCAAGATTTTGCATTTCAAGATCAATTTCTTGGTTTACTAATGGATCTGGAGCATTTACTTCAGATTTTTCTACCAAAGCTTTGATTGCTTCATTTTGAATTTGATTTTTTACAAATTTTTCTTTATCTTCTTTAAGATTTTTCTTTGTATCTTCTTTTAATTCTTCTAATGTTTCAAATTCAGAAATATCTTTTGCAAATTCATCGTCAATTTCTGGAAGTTCTTTTCTTGAAATTGAATTGATTTCTACTTCAAATCTTGCGTCTTTTCCTTGGAATTCTTTTGCTTGATAATCTTCAGGGAAAGTTACATTTACATCAAATTTATCTCCAACTTTGTGACCTTCAACTTGTTTTTCAAAATCGCCAACAAATGATTTTGATCCAAGAACTAAATCATGATTTTCAGCTTTTCCGCCTTCAAATCTTTCTCCATCAAGAAAGCCATCAAAATCTATATTTACTGTATCTCCATCTTGAGCTTCGCCGTCTTCTATTGGAATAATTCTTGCATTTTCTTCTTGTTGATGTTTTAATTCGTGTTCTACATCTTCATCTGTAACTTCTGTTGGGATTTCTGTAACTTCAAGCTCAGAATAATCTCCAAGTGTTGGATGTGGTTTTGTTTCAACTTCTACTTTAAATACAACGTCTTTTCCTTTTTCTATATCGTCAAAATCAACTGATGGTTGATCTATTACTTCAAGATTTAATTCTTCAATAGCCTTGTTATAAGGTTCTGGGAAAACTTCTTGAATTGCTTCATCGTAGAATACTTCTACTCCGTACATTTTTTCAATTATTCTTTTTGGAACTTTTCCTTTTCTAAATCCATCTACCCTATATCTAGACTTATTTTTTTTATAAACATTATTAACTGCTTTTTCAAAATCTTCAGCAGCTACTACTAAGTCAAATTTTGCTATATTATTTTCATGTGATTTTAATTCTGTCATCGTTTTGCCTCCTAAAACACTACATACTCATTAGTTTAATATACTACTTCTAATAATTTCTATCAAGATTATTGTATTTATTTTTTATATATTTAACAATTTCACTTTTTTTATTTTCTAATTTTTCATCCATTACCAAATTATAAACTTCATTTAAAATCTCTCCAAGTTTTTTTCCCTCTTTAAATCCCATTTCTATTAAATCATTTCCTGAAAAATCAATTTGGTCTTTTTGTCTTGGAGTATTTGAATTTAAAATTTCTTCTAAAAGTATTTTTGCATTTGAAATATTTTCTGTATTATCGTGAACTGTCGAAAGAACATCTGCTTTTTGCAAATCAAACAAATCGTAAATATTTTCATCTCCAACTTTTCTCAAAAGCTTTCTTACAGATTTTTTTGTGTAAGTATTGGTATTATCCATGTGTCTTTCTACCAATAGCGAGGTGTTTTCAATAAATTTTTTGGAATATCTTAAATCTTTTAACCTATTTTTAATTATTTCTTTTGATATTTCTTGGTGTCCAAAAAATCTACCCTCTCCATTTTCATCAAGAAAAAATGTATCAATTTTTCCTGTATCGTGAAAAAGCCCTGCCATTCTTGTTTTTAAATTTGCTGGAGTCATATCCAATACTTTCATAGAATGTTCAAATAAATCAAATTTATGGTGGGAGGAATGTTGATTAAAGCCTATCATTTTTTTAACTTCTGGAAATATATATTCCAAAAGACCAAGCTTTTCTAATAATCTAATCCCTTTTGATGGATTTTTAGATAATAAAATTTTATTAATTTCATCTATAATTCTTTCTTTTGATATTTCTTCTATATTATTTTTCTTATTTTTTATTGCATTTTTTAAATTTTCTTCAATTTCAAAATCCAAAACTGTAGCAAATCTTACTGCCCTTAAAGCTCTTAGATAATCTTCTTCTATTCTTTCGTAAGGATTGCCAACAGCTCTTATTATCTTATCCTCTAAATCTTTTTTCCCATCAAATAAATCTATTATCTTGCCATTTCTTTCTGCCATGGCATTTATGGTAAAATCTCTTCTTTTTAAATCTTCTTCAATTGTATTTGAAAAGGAAATTTTATCAGGATGCCTTTTGTCTTTGTATAAAGATTCAGCCCTAAAACTTGTAATTTCAAATTCATTGGATTTATAAATAACCTTTATTGTTCCAAATTTTTTCCCTATATCTATTAGTTTCATATCAGAAAAAATTTCCATTATTTGATCTGGTCTAGCTCTTGTTGTCAAATCAATATCGTGGATTTTCTCTCCCAAAAGCTTATCCCTTAGTGCTCCGCCTACAAGATAAGTTTCAAAACCAGAATCTTCAAGTCTTTTTACTAAATATTTATAGGACATTAATTTTTCTTTCCTAATTTCACATAGACATTTACAAAATAATCTCCCTCATTTAACTCGACAGCTTGTGGGATTTCAAGTTCTACTCTTTGCTCAAATTCGTCGTTTTTCAAATTTGATAGGTCGATTTCTCTAGTTTTTATTGCACTTATTTTATCAACTATACTTTTTTCTCCCTTTACTATAACCTTGCTTGGAGAAATTTTACTTTCTTCAATTTGCATATTTTTTGGAAGATTATCGTAATTTAATTCTACGCCTACTTCCTTACTTTGGAGAACATCAAAAGAAATTGACACATCATTTTGTGACAAATCTACATTTTCTACAGTTTTTCCATTTTTATCTACGGGTTTTACTCCAATATCATGAATTTTTCCATCAAGATATTCTTCTTCATTTATATTTAGTACAATTTTATCAACCTTATCAACATAATTTCTAAGGCCAGATACGGTAATTTTTTTGGTAGATTGCTCGCTTACATTAATAATTTTTGATTCTTTTAGTCTATCAGAAATTTTTATATCTACAGTCAAATCCTTTTTTACAATCTTTTCCATTTTCAAATTAATATTTGACGGACTTACACTTTCAATCCTAATTCCTGACGGAACATCAACATTTACATTTAAAGTTTTTATTCCTTCTGTTGGAACGCCCAAATCTATGCTTGCAACCAAATCTTCTGCTGACAAAGATGCAAGATCTGATCTTGAACCTTCAACTTTTACATTTACACTTGCTACCTCATCTTTACCAACCAAGGCATATCCATCTTTTTGCATTACTTCTTGATTTTTGATTGTTAAAGGAACATTTCTTATAGTTTTTGATAAAGAAGGATTTGTTGAAGTCATTACAAAAGCCCACATAATGACAGCGACAAGAATTGATAAAACAATCAATTTTCTGTCATTTTTATTATTCATTTTCAATCCTCCTTTTAAAATTCAATTTATTTTCATCATCTCTTAACTCTTTCATAAGCCTATCTTTTAAAGACTCGTCATCAAAATATCTATTTATAATACCATTGCTAACTATAGAAATTGTTCCAGTTTCCTCGCTAACAACAACGACAAGGCAATCACTTTTTTCGCTAATTCCAATAGCTGCTCTGTGACGAGTGCCAAGTTCTTTTGACAAAGTATTATTTGTAGTTAATGGCAAATAACAAGCTGCCGCTTCAATCAAATCATCACGAATAATAACCGCTCCATCATGAAGAGGTGTATTTGGAATAAAAATATTTATCAAAAGTTCGCTGGAAATTTCAGCAGAAAGATTAGTTCCACTTTCAATAATATCATTAAGTCCAACTTCTCTTTCAATTACAACCAAAGCACCAATTTTTTGCCTAGACAAAGAGCTCATAGCAGAAACAATTTCATCAATAGCTCTTTCATTCTTATTGTAAGAATCACTAACAAAATAGCTTCGTCCCCTACCAATTCTTTCCAAAGCAGACCTTAATTCTGGTTGGAAAACTACAATTATAAATACCAAAGAAACAGTAAAAAATTGATTCATAAGCCATGAAACAGTATTTAATTTAAAAATATCAGCAATTGATGCAAAAATTAAAACAAAAATAAATCCCTTCATAACTTGTTCAGCTCTAGTATTTTTTAGAAGCTTTAACAATTTATATGCAATAAAAGCAATAAGCGTTATATCAATTATATCTGTAATCCTAATTAGCGATAAATACGCTACAAAATTATCTATGTAAGACATGTCTACCTCCTAAGTCTATTTATATTATATACTTTATTATAAAATTTTGTAGAAAGGAAAGGCTTAAATGAAATAAAATTTAAATTTTTTGAAATTTTTATATTTAAAAATTTTTGGAGAATTTTTTACAAAAAATACCAAGCTATTGACTTGGTATTTTTGTTGATTTTTATTTTTTAAATTTAAATTGTTTTTTATTTCTTTGTACCTATTTCGCGGGGGATTAGTAGAAATTGTGCCTGTGGCACATTTTTTAACCAAGCACGCTCTTTGACCACGTTATACTTAATTCAATCTTTTAATAATTTAAAATTAGAGTTTTACTCTTCGTACTTACTCTGGTTAGTAGTCCGAAGTGGTAAATTTAATTTACCAATAAACTTGTAGTGAATTTCAACCTTTTGGCTTATTTGTTAATTTTTTCATACTAATCTCGTTTCTTGTATTAAAAAAGACGATAGAGTTTTTTATTCTATCGCCTAATATTTTCATGTTCTATTTGTTTTTCTAATTTAATAATTTTTTATATCCTTACTACTAGATAATATTTTACTTCCAGTAGTTCTATATCTTAATATAATCACTTATTACACTTATTAATACTATATCTGAACCAATTTACCTAATTCTTTTTCCAATTTTCATTTCCTTACGCCATTCTGGTGCTAATCCATCATCAGACCAATATTCATCCATTTTAATAATCAAACCATCTTTAAGATTAATAAAACTTACTACATGAAAAGACTCACTATTATCTGTTGGAAAAACTCGGCAAGCCAGAATAATTGTATTTGCAATTTGTTCTATTTCTCCATTCCAGTTTCCTGGATATTCACAATTTGCTTTTATATACTCATCTAAGGTAAATACCTCATTTGTGCAATGCCATTTTATTACAGCATTTTTTTGAAAATATTTCCTAAGATCTTCTTCATTTTGTGATAAAACTGTTTTGAAAAATCTATTTATATCCACAATTTAAAATCACCTCTATGAAACTTTTATCATCTACTTAAAATCATGCTTATATTTTCTGAATAAAACTTGCTTCATTGCAATTTAGTTCATTCTTTAAATCTTTAAAATACAGTTTTTGTTGTTTTCTTAAATATAGTCCTACAAAAGGTTTAAATATAAATTTTTTTGAAACAACATTTTCTGTAAAATCTAAAGTCGTACTATTGCCATGTGAATAAAACTTACCTATCCAAGTTCCTTTAATATTCTCGTTTTCAATTTCAAAAGACCAGCATTGATGTTTCGTACATTCTACAACTTTAAAATTTGTTTCTATACCATCTTTTGTAATCTCTACAAATTTATTATCATCAATAATTTTGATACCTTTGATATCACTTCTCCAACTAAAATCATTAAGGTCAGTAACTTTATCCCATACTTTTTCTATTGGACAATTTAATGTAACTTTGATATTTGCAACTGCCATAAAAGCCTCCTAAGTAAACTTATTTATACTTATCTATAGAACTATCTTCTTCCATTTCCTAATATTAGTCCTAAATGTTCCAAATGGTGCCACTGTATTTACATGAATAAATTTATATACTTCCCAAGTAGCAGTTTTAGTTGCTTCATCTGCCCATTTTCTCATATGTGATTTAAATAATTCTTCATATGTTAATTCATCTATCATAAGATAAATATTTTCTATATTCTGTGTTAAATGTTCTCTTAGTTCCTTTAACAATTTATTAGCACAGGTGTCTGTAAACCACTGATATAATTCACCAAGTTGATTCCACTTGAATTTATCTGATGGCGTTTTTACTTAAAGTCCCTTTTTCTCATCTTTTTATTCTTCCTTACTCTTATAAGGCCTCATATATCGATCTCCAATTTAATAGTTACCTTCATTATTTTTCATTAAAAATAACTCTCATTTAAATCTCAACTTTTATTTTCTAATCATTCCTATTGATTTTGTACTTGTGTGTTTGCCAATAAATCACCCAAATGTCTTTTATCATTACGTATAAGACCCATTAATAATAGCAGCACAGCAAATCCGATGCCTATAAAAAACAACACGATAGCCAATACATCAAAGCCAGTATAAATTCCATGAATCGTACTCATATGTCCTATTTGCCACGGTAAAAATTTGATTAAATTTCTTATAAAGCTTGATTTTAAAGATTTATATTTGTAAACAAGTTTTAACCCCGATTTTCGTTTACCAATACTGCCCTCTTTTGAATAATCCAAATAAGAAAAAATCAAAATAATCGGAATAACTGATGTTAATAAAAAGAATAAGTAAATAATCAAAAAACAATTCTTTCATTCGTTTTTTTAATGATATTGGATTATTATTCATAAGCATAATTTATTTATCCTCGCAGTGTGAAAAGTTTTCTTTATCTCATTTTTTAATTCTTCATTACTTTTTTAATACCTAATGTGCAGAGTTCCACAGGATGTTGGTAGAAATTGTGCCGATGGTACAATTTCTATCCAAAGCATACGCTCTTTGACCACATTTAACTTTATTTGGTTTTTTATTATTTTTAAAACTAGATTTTAATTCTTCGTACTTACCCCGTGGGGCATTAGTAGAAATTGTGCCACAGGCACAATTTCTAGCCAAGCACGCTCTTTGGTCGCGGTCGACTTAATTTAATTTTTTAGTTTTTTAAACTAAATTTTAATTCTTCGTTTTTACTACGCGGCATGCTTGTAAAAAATGTGCCACTGGCACATTTTTTAGCCAAGCATGACATCTAGAATCATCATTACTGAAAATCCTACTGAAAACCAAATTACTCCTAGGTTGGAATGGTCTTCGCCTTCGCCTGTTGCTTCTGGTATTAATTCTTCTACTACTACATAAAACATTGCTCCGGCTGCAAAGCTTAATAGGTATGGCAAAATTGGAATCATTATTTGGGATAATAATATTGTAAGAACTGCTGCCACTGGCTCTACTGCTCCTGACAAAACTCCCATTACAAATGATTTATTTTTTCCTATTCCTTGACTTTTTAATGGCATAGAAATTATTGCACCTTCTGGAAAATTTTGAATTGCTATTCCAAGTGAAAGCACCATGGCTCCTGCCATCGTCAAATCTGTATTCCCTGACAAAACTCCTGCAAATGTAACTCCTACTGCCATTCCTTCTGGAATATTGTGAATTACAACTGCAAGTACCATCATTGTTGTTTTTCTTAATGAATCATTTTTTGGTCCTTCTGCCACATCGCTATCAACGTGTTGATGGGGAACTACATTATCTAAAAATAATAAAAATATAATTCCAACGGCAAATCCTACCACAGCAGGAATCCACGCCATTTTTCCTAGCTTTTGATCTACCATATCCATCGCTGGTATTAAAAGCGACCAAATACTTGCCGCAACCATTACGCCTGCGGCAAAGCCTGATAGGGATTTTTGAATTTTACTTGATAATTCGTTTTTCATTAAATAGACCATAGCTGATCCAAGGCTTGTGCCTATAAATGGAATTAGTAATCCTATTACTAAATCTTTGCTCATTTTTCTCTCTTTCTATTTTTTTTTATAATTTCCAAATATCTTTTGCATATTCAAGAATTGTTCTGTCTGATGAAAAATATCCTGCGTTTGCAATATTTTTTAGACTCTTTCTTGCCCATGTTAATCTATCGGAATATTCTTTATTTATTTTTTCGTGTGTTTTTTTGTAATCTTCAAAATCTTTTAAGACAAAATATGTGTCAGCTTTTTCTCCACCTTGTGGATTTATTAGACAATTATAAATATCTAAAAACATATATGAGTCATTGTCGTTTAGCTCTCCTGATAAAAGTGTATCTACTGCATCTTTAATATCTTCATTTTTGTAATAAAATTCTTTTGGATTATAGGAGTCATAAATTTCATTTAATTCTTCAACTTTTGCACCAAATAAATAATTATTTTCAACTCCTGCATTTTCAAAAATTTCTATATTTGCTCCATCATAAGTTCCAAGTGTCAAGGCTCCATTTAGCATAAATTTCATATTGCCTGTTCCTGAAGCTTCTTTTCCTGCTGTTGAAATTTGTTCTGAAATATCTGCTGCTGGGAAAAGTTTTTCGCCGTAACTTACCCTATAATTATTTACAAATACTACTTTTATTTTGTCATTTACTTCTTCATCGTTATTTATAACTCTTGCAATTTCGTTTGCAAGTTTTATTATTGCTTTTGCTCTAAAATATCCTGGTGCTGCTTTTCCTCCAAGAATAAATGTTGTTGGGTAGAAATCCATATCAGGATTTTTCTTTAATTTATGATATAAATTTATAATGTGAAGAAGGTTTAAATGTTGTCTTTTATATTCGTGAATTCTTTTTACTTGTATATCAAAAATTGAATTTGGATTTATACTTATTCCTTCATTTTCCAAAATATATTTTGCCAACTCTTTTTTATTTTCAAATTTAATTTGATTAATTTCTTCTAGAGTTTTTTCATCGTCTAGATATTTTTCTAGGCCTTTTAATTTTGTAAGATCGTATTTCCAATCATCGCTTCCTAATTTTTCTGTGATGAAATTTGATAATTTTATATTTGAATATACTAGCCATCTTCTTGGTGTTATTCCATTTGTTTTATTATTGAATTTTTCTGGCATTATTTTATACCAATTTTTAAAGGTATCGTCTTTTAAAATTTGTGTGTGAAGTTTTGCAACTCCATTTACAGACTTACTCATTACTATTGCAAGATTTGCCATTCTCACTTGGTCAAATCTTATAATTCTATAAGGATCGATAGCTTCTTCTGAAAGTCCTTTTTCTTTAAATTCTTTTACTAAATTTTCATTTAATTTTTTAATTATATCAAAACATCTTGGGCATACTTCAAGCATTATATCTTTTGGCCAAGATTCTAGGGCCTCTTGCAAAACTGTGTGGTTTGTAAATGCAAATGTATTTTTTGTTATTTCTACAGCCCTTTCAAATTCAATTCCATTTTCATCAACTAAAACTCTTATAAGCTCTGGTATGGCAATAATTGGATGGGTGTCATTTAATTGGATTATGTGATATTTTGAAAAATCTTCAAATTGTAAATCGTGGTCAAAATATCTTTTGTATTTTGAAACCATATCTTGAATTGATGCTGAGCAGAAGAAATATTGTTGTTTTAATCTTAAAACTCTTCCTTCTCTTTGCATGTCATTTGGATATAAAACTCTGGTTATATCTTCAGCCCTATTTTTTTCTTCAACTGCCTTATCATATTGAAAATTATTAAAATATGAAAAATCAAATTCTTCAAATGGTTCTGCTTGCCAAAGTCTTAATGTATTTACTTGTTCATTTTCAAAACCTAGCATTGGCATATCGTAAGGAACTGCTTTTACAGTTTGGTCTCTAAACTTTACAATTTTCGAATCAGATTCAACTCTTATTGACCAGCCATCGCCATCTTTTATCCAATGATCTCCACCTTCAACTTGAAAGCCATTTTCTATTTTTTGTTTGAAAAGTCCTTCTCTGTATCTTACTCCGTATCCATACATATCAAGCCTTTGGGTTGCCGCTGAATCCATAAAACAAGCTGCAAGTCTACCAAGACCACCATTTCCAAGAGCAGCATCATCTTCAAAATTTTCTATTGATTCAAAATCAATGTCAATCTCACTTAAAATTTCTTTTACTTCATCATAAATTCCAAGATTAATTAAATTATTTCCAAGAGATCTTCCTACCAAAAATTCCGCAGAAAAATAATAGGCTTTTCTTGATCTTCTTGTCCTATTTTTGCAATTTCTCCATTCTTGATTGATAAGCTCCATTATTGTATCGCAAAGAGCAAAATATCTATCCTTGTCTGAAGTTTCTGCAAAATTTTTTAGTGTAATTCTCTGTAAATTTTCGATATAACTTTCCATAAATTTGTTTTTGTTCATTTTTCTCTCCTATATTTTAAATTTTTTATATATTATCTTTTTCAAAATAAATAAAACCAGTATATGTTCTATTTTGCCTCAAAAATTCTTTTAATGAAATCTTATAAACTTCTCCCCATGATGAGATTGTAAGTTTATAATCATCCTCAAATTTTTCTATTTCTGTAATTGTAACTCCATGATGTTTCATCACCCTAATCGACCTACTGACCCAATTAAAAAATATAACTGGCAGATCTTTTTCTATGGCTTGGAAAATAAAATTTGCAATCTCTTCCATTGATTTTCTTTTTATTGGATTATCTTCTAATATGTGTGATTTTAATTTCAAATGGTAGGATTTTCTAAATTTATTTAATTTGAAATCCAAAAGCCTTGCCGTTGGCACTCCATAAACTCTTGGTTTTATAATTTGAAAAAACCAATATTGGTAATCATTAAATTGATCTAGGCTAAATTTTTCATCTTTTCTGTAGAGATATAGGTAAGTGTTTGTAAATGCCGTAACTACACAAGACCTATCCCTATAAAATTTACTCACTCCTACTTCTTTTAAGTCATTTTGGTAGCCACCATAGTAAATTTTATTATTTTTAATTACTGGAACAAATTCGCCTTTTTTAGATCTTTTTAATTTCATCTATTTTTCTTCCTTTTTGTAGTGAACTTTTTCTGATAATTCTTTAATTTCATTTTCTGAAATTTCTTTTTTTGCCAAAGTCTTATCCATTTTTTCATTCATCAAAGTGTACAAAATTGATGCAATTGGAATTGATACAAGCATACCAACAATTCCAAACAAACTTCCACCAATAGCTATTGATACAATTACCCAAATTGATGGAAGACCTATAGTTTTTCCAGCCAAAGCCGGATAAATTATTGAGCCTTGAACTTGTTGGGCTATTAATAAAAATATTAAAAATACCAAAGACTTAAATGGTGATTCTATAAAAATTAAAATCATCATTATGACAGTTGCAATAAGTGGTCCAACATAAGGAATAAAATCTGCTATTGCAACCAATATTGCAGCCATAGCCGCAAAAGGAATTTTTAAAATTAACATACCAACAA
>QWCE01004089.1_pt1 | contig 14976 bp, 15 predicted proteins | sample 1972531 | NCBI WGS metagenome assembly QWCE01 (sample SAMN09866716, study PRJNA288562) | Human gut metagenome isolate term4_stool, whole genome shotgun sequencing... | reverse complement strand
TATCCTTCTACATTTTCCAAACCTCCGCTTATCTGATCGATATCAGCCGCGGCAAACATCGGGCAGAGCGGGGGTTTCTGCGCTATGCGCTGTTTGTCTGCTATTTTCCGCAGCTGGTGCAGGGCCCGATCAACCGCTTTGCCGATCTGCAGCCGCAGCTCACGGAGGGAAACGATTTTTCCTGGGATAATATCCAGCACGGGTTTCTGCGCATGCTCTATGGCGTGCTGAAAAAGGCGATGATCGCAGATACGCTTGCACCGATCGTGGCGAAGATCTACGGCGGTTACGCGGCCTACCCCGGCATCATCTGCTTTCTGGGTGCGGCACTCTACTGCATCCAGCTTTACTGCGACTTTTCCGGCGGCATCGACCTGATGATGGGCATCTCCCGCCTGTTTGGCATCTCCATGCAGGAGAATTTCTGCCGCCCCTATTTTTCCGTCAGCCTTTCCGATTTTTGGCGGCGCTGGCATATCTCGCTGGGCGAGTGGATGAAGGACTACCTGTTCTATCCGCTGGCACTTTCCAAGCCTTTCGGCAGGCTCGCGCAGTTCTGCCGCCGCCATATGCCGCTGGATGCCGCAAAGTGTATCGTGCCGAGTCTGTGCACGTTCCTCGTGTTTCTCGCAGTCGGCGTCTGGCAGGGGCCCGGCATGGCCAACATTGCCTATGGCCTGTGGAACGGTTTCTGGATGTCCCTCGCCATGTTCCGTGCGCCGATCCGGAAGCATCTCCGGCTTTCTCCGGAGGACCCGAAAAAAGGAGCGCTGGTCTGGGGCGTTGTCCGCACGAATCTGCTGGTCATCATCGGCAGGTACTTCTCAAACGCGTCTTCGCTGCGTTCTGCGCTCGGGATGCTGAAGCAGACGGTGCTGCACTTCGGTGTGACCCGCGTCCATGCTGCCCTGTTTACGGAGCTGGGCTTCTCGCTGCTCGTGCTCTGGAAGGTCGTCCCCATGCTCGGCGTGGTTTTTGCCGTCAGTTTCGCCGCCGAGCGGGGGACCGACGTTGCCCGCTGGCTCTGCGAGCGAAAGTGGCTCGTGCAGTTCCTGATCCTGTTTGTGGCGCTGTTGACGGTCGTGCTGTTCGTCTATGGAAACGCCGGCTATACGCCCATTGCTTATGTCTATGAAAATGTCTGAGGTGATCCTGCTTGCGTGGTAAAAAATGGCTTCTGACTGTCGTCTGCGCGCTGCTGCTGGTCGGCGTCGTCTGTGTCCTGGGCAATTGGCTCATCGATCCCTTCGGCGTTTTTGAGGCCTCTCCGCTGCAGTGGGATTCCTATGCGCAGACGCTCAATCCGCGCGGCAGCAAGGTGCGCTATATTTCCGAGCGGCCCGGCGAATACGATTCGTTTGTAGTCGGATCGTCCTCTGCCGCATCCTATCTGCCGGAAACGTTGGAGCGGTATTACGGCGGCAGCTTCTATAACATGTTCCACTACGGAGCGGACACTGACTATGACCGCGAGCTGGTCCGCTATCTGCTGGAGCAGGGCGAGGTCAAGCGGATCGTCCTTGTGCTCGGGCTGAGCGATGCCTATGCTCTGCACAGTAAAACGGAGGGCCTGACCGCCGTGCCCGATTACCGGGTGAGCGGGGAAAACGAAGCGGCCTACAAGCTCCGCTTCCTGTTTGCAAGCCCTTCCTTTGCGATGGAAAAGCTGTCCTCCCTCCGGAAGGACACAGAAATGCCGCAGACCTTTGACGTCTTTCTGCCGGAAAGCGGGACCTATGACAAGCGGCTGCGCGACGTGGAATCCATCGGCAGCCTGCAGGACTATCTTACGCTCCACGGTGAGGACTACCTTTCAGAGACGGCCGATACAACGCTCCCTGACATCGAGCGCTGTGCCGGGAATGTCGCCGCGATCCGCGAAATGTGTGAAGAAGCAGGGACGGAGCTGACCGTCATTCTCACCCCGTTCTGCCGGGAGCAGATCGAGCAGTACGACAATGACGCCCTGAATGCATTCTATCAGGCGCTCTCGGACGTGACGGACTATTGGAATTTCTCGATCACACCGCTGACCTATGACGAACGATTCTTCTATGACGTAACACATACGCGAAATGCTGCTGCCAACCTCGTACTGGCGCGGATCGCCGGGGATGAGAGCGTCGGTCTGCCCGATGCCTTCGGGGCCTATTGCCGGCAGGGAGAGTCAACGGATGCAGCGCAGCTGAAGAAAGCCGCCGGGGAAAGCGCTTATCTTCAAAACGGCAGCGCGACCGTCCCGATCCTGCTGTATCACCATCTCGACCCGGATCAGCCGGAAAGCGAGACCACCTTGCACCCCGAGACGTTTGAGCGGCAGATGCGCCTGCTGAAGGAGCAGGGCTATACGCCGATCTCATTTGATGAGCTGATCGCGTTTGTGGAGCAGGGAACGCCGCTTCCGGAAAAGCCGGTCATGATCACGTTTGACGACGGCTATACCAGCAACGCCGTTTATGCCTATCCCGTTCTGCGGGAGCTTGGCTTCCATGCGTCGATCTTTGCCATTGGCTGCTCGATCGGGCATGACCGCTATTACAAGGATACGCAGTACAGCCTGACGCCTCACTTCGGTCAGACTGAGATCACGGAAATGCTGGACTCCGGCCTTATTTCCATCGGCTCTCATACCTACGACATGCACCAGTGGCCGCCCTATGAGACCGTGAAGCCCGCGCGGGAGAATATGCTGCCGCTGCCCGGCGAATCCGAGACGGAGTATATCGACGCCGTGCGAGCCGACGCGGCGCGTGAAGCGGAAACGTTTGCGGCGTTCGGCATTCCCGCGCCCGATGTGATCGCCTTCCCCGAGGGTGCGCATACCACGCTGACCGATGTCGTGCTGCGCGAATGCGGCTATAAGGTTACCCTGACGACGGACGAAAGCCGCGTGAACACCGTTGTGGTCGGCCTGCCGCAGACGCTGATCGATCTCGGCCGCATGACCGTTCTGCCGGGCATGACGGACGAGCAGCTCCTGCAGTATCTGAACGAGCGGGCAAACTAGAGAACAAAGCCTTTTCCCGGGCCCGCCGTGCATGCGCACGGCGGGTTTTGCTGCATTTTCGGGAAGAAAACCCGTATTCTGTGGTTGAAAAGTCCGGCTCCCGGTGGTACAATAAGAAAAAGAGGCTGCTATGAGGCGGCTTTTTGAAGCAGGGGAGGTTAGGCAATACTAACTTACTCCTACAGCATAGAAAGGGGAATGCCGCATGCAAACAAAGGAAACGATCACGCTCTCCGGCGTGCCGGAGACGATGTTGCAGACGGTCTATGCCCGCGCCAAGGAGAGCAGCGGGCGCGGTGCGATCCGCGACCGCAAGGCCGAGGAGACCATCGGCGGCCTGCAATATGATTTCTCCCTGGCGGACCGGGACAAAGCCATGCACAGCGGCGTTATTGCCCGCACCATCGTGCTGGACCGGCTGACCGGCGCGTGGCTGCAGGAGCATCCGGGCGGTACGGTCGTCAACGTCGCCTGCGGGCTGGACACGCGGTGCTACCGGATGGAGGGCTATGGCCGCTGGTATAACCTTGACCTGCCGGAGACCATTGCCGTCCGGCAGAGGCTTTTGCCGGAAAATGGTGCGATCTCGCAGATCGCCATGTCCGCCATGGACGACTGGGGCGGGTGCATCGCTGAGCAGGATACCCCGGCACTGGTCATCATCGAGGGCCTGACGATGTATCTGACGGAGACAGACGTGCAGCGCATATTTTCCGTGATCGCCGGGCGCTTCCGCAGCGCGACGGTGCTGGCCGAGACGATGAATCCCATGGTCGTCAAACGCTTCCGGGAAAAGTCGATCGAGGGCAGCCACGCAAAATTTACCTGGGGCGTAAAGAACGGCGCGGCGCTGGCCGCCCTGCTGCCGGATTTCCGTCTGCGGGAGGAGCACAGCCTGACGGAGGGCATGGCGGAGTTTGTGCCCGTTTATAAGCTGCTGGGCAAAATACCGGCCATCCGCAATATTTCCAACAAGATCATTGTTCTGGAGAGGAAGTGAGGTAGCATGTCTTTCTTTGATAATACCCGCAGGCCGGAGGGCCTGGGCGGAAAGCTCATGGTCTCCCTGATGAATGTTGGCCATCGTTCCCTGGCGCACTGGGGCATGCAGTTCCTGCCGCTCTCGCCGGAGGCCCGCGTGCTGGACTGCGGCTGCGGCGGCGGAGCAAACATCAAAAAGCTCCTGAAGCGGTGTCCGCAGGGTGTCGTCAAGGGCATCGACTATTCTGAAGTCAGCGTGGAAAAGGCCCGGAAGCTCAACGAGGCCGCCATCCGCGCGGGCCGCTGCGTGGTCTGGCAGGGGAGCGTGGCCGGGATGATCTTCGCGGCCTCGTGGTTCGACGCCGTCACGGCCTTTGAGACCGTTTATTTCTGGCCCGATCTGCCGCAGTGCTTCCGCGAGGTCTCCCGTGTGCTGAAGCCGGGCGGGGTATTTTTTCTCTGCAACGAATGCAGCGGCGACACGGACAAGAATGAAAAATGGACCGAGCGGATCAAGGGCATGACGATCTACCGCGATGTGCAGCTGCAGGCTGCGCTGGAGCAGGCGGGCTTCCATGACATCGAGATCCATAAGAACGAAAAGGACTGGCTGTGCATGCTGGCCCGGAAATAAAAAACAGGCGGAGTATGCGAGTCCTGGAATACGGGAAAGAGCGGGAACGAACGCTGCTGTTTCTGCCGTGCACGGCAGAGCCGGACTGGGCGTTCACCGATGCGGTGACGCTGCTGGCGCAGGAGTTCCATGTGCTGCAGGTCATCTATGACGGCCACGGCGGAACGGGCGAGGACTTTGTTTCCGTGGAGAATAGGAGGCGGTCATATGTCTAAAAAGGCAACGGAATTCCAGAAAAAAGAAATGAGCAAAATGTACCGCGGCAAGGAGATCTTCAAGCCGCTGAACACCGGCTGGGTCGACGAGCACGTCGCCTGTGTGCGAGAGTGGGTGGCAAATATCTTCTTCTACTGCAAGGGCGACACGACCATCATGATCGACGCCGGGTATAACTACGGCCGGCTCGAGGAAAAGATGGGCTGGCTCGGCATAGACCCGAGTTCTATCCGGCATATCCTCATCACGCATCAGGACACGGATCACGTCGGCGCGGTCGAAGCGGACAGCCCCGGCCTGTTCCGGAAGGCGAAGCTGTATGTCGGCGAGACCGAGAACCGCTATCTGACGGGCGAGGTGCGCCGCAAGGTGATCTATCATCTCTACAAGCTGCCGCAGGTCACCATCCGCAATGAGAAGGTCCTGCTGCACGACGGCGAGGCCTTTGAGATCGACGGCATCCGCATCGAGTGCTTCCTCGTTCCCGGCCATACCTGGGGCCACATGGTCTATCTCATCGACGGGAAGTATCTGTTCACGGGCGATACGATCTGGCTCGGAGCGGACGGCGGCTACAGCTTCATCTCCGCGCTGGCGGAGGATAACCGGCTGGCGGTGCGTTCGCTGGCAGAGCTGGAGACAAAGCTCGAAGCGCGGAAGCTGCACCCGATGTTCCTCACCGGCCACACCGGCTGGACGGACAACTTCACCTTTGCCTTTGCGCATAAGGACAAGCTCTGCTCACCGTTCAAAAAGAGAGTGCACGACCCTTCCGCGCCCTATGATGCCTACGATGAGTCGGACGACACGGAGGAGCGGTCAAAGAGCGGCTATCTGAAGGGAGTCGGGCGATGAAGGACAACGAGCTGCAATTTGAGCGGAGCTGCCATGTGCTGTACTCCGGTCCCTGCAAAAAAGAAATTCGCGCACGGATCGCGCAGCACTATCCGGAGGCGGAGCGCGAGGCGGTCTGGGAGCGGGTCCAGCGGCAATATGTTGATTTTCTCTCCGACTGGCGCACCGACCTCGGCGGGAAGAAGAACTTCCACAACGGCAGCGGCGGCACCTATGACTGCATCGCCATCCTGAGCTATTATGTCGTGTGCAGGGATGTCACGTCCTTTCGCGAGATCGAGGAGATGGAGGAGGCTCTGGTCCTGCCTGCTTTCCGCAAGCTGAAATTCGTGGACTGCAACAAGCCGTTTTTCAAAAGACTGATGCATCGCGCCTTCTTAACGGCAAAGGGGCGCTGCGACAAATGGCACGATTACGAAATGACGGTCGCGCCCTACGAGAAGGACAAGCCGATCTATTATGAATTTACGGCCTGCCCTGCGGCGGAATTTGCCATCCGCAACGGGCTGACGGATATCATGCCCGCCCTGTGCAACGTGGATTATGCGGCCATGGAGCTGATCGGCGCGAAGCTGGTGCGGACGACGACCTGCGCAAACGGCTGTAAATGCGACTATACCATCTGCGGCAGCCGGGACCCATATCTGAAGGATCATCCCGAATACCGCGACGAGGCGGGCTACCGGCGGAACCGGTAGGGAAATCGAGGAAACGGAAATGCTGTTTGAAACCTACGGAGACAGAAACAAGCCTGCGGTCCTGTTCTTTCACGCCATGGGCGTGACGGGGCAGAGCAGCAGGCCCGTGGCAGAGCACCTGCCCTGCTTCTGCATCCTGCCGACATCCACGGTCTACTGTGCCGGGCAGCGCTATGCAGGCAAGGCCGACGAGGTGCGGCAGGTGGAGGACTATCTGCGCGCACAGGGCGTGAAGCGGCTCGCGCTCGTCGTAGCGTCCTCCATCGGCGCGGACCTCGCCATGGCGTTTTTGACGCAGACGAGCCTGCCGGTCGACCATGTCTACTTTGACGGCGGGCAATTTGCGCAGATCGGCAGGGGAACGCGCCGCGTTATGATGCCGTTTCTCTATCTGGCCATCAAAAGCCTGTACTGGTCGAAGGGAAAGACGCTCAAAAAGCTCCTCTGGTGCGGCGACGATGCCATCAAGCCCTATTTTATCGCAGCGGGCAGGGCACTGACGCTCGGAAACCTGCGCCGCCAGCTGGCGGACAGTCTGGAGGATCGGCCGTTCCCGCCGCTGCCGGAGACGCTGCAGCGCCGGACGTATTTTGCGTTCGGCAGCGCGGAGGACCATTTCAAGTACCGCGAGGCGGTGCGGAAGGCATATCCTGCGGGGAATTTCCCCGTATTTGCGGGATACGACCACATGCAGTACCAGATCCGCGACCCGCAGGGCTTTGCGGAGCTGCTGCAGAGCCTGATGGAGCGGGACCGTCTGCCGGACCTCCCGTTTTTACGAAAGTGAGGGAAGCCATGCAATACAGGATCGAAAAGAACACCGTGCAGGAAACGCTGCTCATTCCGGTCTATGGCCGGAAAATGTGCACGGAGCTGTATCCGAATCTTTACCGGGACGAGACGGCCGTCCGCCTGTTCGGGGAGATCGACTATGATTTTTCTGCGCTGGAGAAAAAGTCCCGGAGCCTGATGCAGCGCTTCGGTTTTCTGGAGGTCGCCATGCGCCAGAACGATCTGGCCTTTGAGGTGCGGGACTATCTGCGCGCGCACCCGAATGCGGCCGTTGTGAACCTCGGCTGCGGGCTGGATGCGACCGGCCGCAGCTGCGACAACGGAAGCTGTAAGCTTTACAATCTGGATTTCCCGGATGTCATCCGCGTGCGCGATGAGCTGCTGCCCGCCGGGCCGCGGGAGGAGAACATCCCGTGCGACCTGAACGACACGGCGTGGTTCGACCGCATCGACGCCTCCGGCGGCGCGATATTCTTTGCGGCGGGCGTGTTCTATTATTTTCTGAGGGAGCAGGTCCGGGCGCTCGTGCAGCGCATGGCGGCGGCCTTCCCCGGCGGCGTGCTGGTCTTTGACGCGGCCAACGAAAAGGCCGTCCGGCTGATGCTGAAAACATGGATCCGGGATGCGAAGATCAAGGACGTCGGCGCGTATTTTGCCGTTGCGGATGCCAAAGCCGAACTTGGCCCGTGGGACAGCCGCCTGCAGATCTCCAGCCGGGGCTATATGCTGGGCTACCACGATCTGAAGGACCCGTCCGTCAGCGGCTTTTTCCGCTTCCTTGCGCGGGTTGGCGACCACAGCATGAACATGCAGATCGTCAGGATCGGCTTTGGAGGCGAAATATGAAATACATCGGGATGCCCCTGGGAATGTGGGCGCTGTTTGCAGGGTCGTTCCGCAGACAGCTGACGGTCGTGTTCGGCTATGACGCCGCGGCGGCAAAGGAGATCATGAAAAGGGCGAAGCCGCAGTACCGGAAGCTCATTGCGAAGCTGCCCGCGTTTGAAAAGGCCGACCGGTTTCAGATGAACATCGTCAACTGCTCCATGCTCGGCGCGTTCATCTGCTCCATGCCGGAGCGTCCGGATGTGGAGCGCCTGACGGTCTATTATGCCGACGCGATGATGACAAAGTCGATGAAGTGGTTCTGCCGCAAGAGCGGAAAAAAGAAATTCACGGAAAAGGACATCGCGGGGATGCAGGCCACAGCCGCGCTGAAGGCGGCGGACCGCAACCCGTATTCTTGGAACATGGAATACTATGCCTACCCCGACGGCAGCGGCTATGAGGCGCGCTTTACGCAGTGCGGCATCTGCACGCTGATGAAGGAGCTGGGGCTTTATGACCTGACGCCGGCCCTCTGCCACCTGGACTACACCATGGCCGAGGCGGGTGAAACGGCGGATTTCGTGCGAGAGTATACGCTCGCCTCCGGCGGGCCGTACTGCGACTGCGGCTACAGGAGGAAAACCAGATGAGTCATTTTCATTCGATCGGAATATCGGAAAAGCTCGATGTGCCGCGGATCCGGAAGCTGCTGACGATCGGTGCGTCCCTGCTGCATCTTGCGGGGGATCTGATCCTCGGCTGGGGCACGGAGCAGGAATCGCCGACGGGAATTCTGCGGATGCTCTCTGCCTGCACCGGCACGTCCGACGGCGGCATGGTGGCGCAGGTCTATGTGCAGAAATATCCCGGTGAGACCGGGGACTCGTGCTGATCTCCACCGGCGGGCTGGACGCGAATACCATCAAGAGCCTGAAAAGGCAATACTTCTTTGCGCCGCTGGCACTGTGGTACCTGAAGCACTGCAACTATGAAAAGCTGAAGCCGAAGCTCATCCGGCTCGGCATGAGCCATCTTCGCGGCGAAGGTCCCGAGGAGGCCGCCTATGCGCAGGATATGTTCGAGACGATCTTCCTGGACTACAGGCAGGAGAAGGACGACTACTTTTCCAAAAAAATGCAGCGGGACCTCATCCGCCTGATGCACGAGCCGCGCATCGCCTATGTCTCCGGCGGCCATCTGACCACGGTCCTGCAGGCAGAAAAATTCATCGAAACGATCCGGGCGTTCCTGCCGTCACTGGGGAGTAACGCAGACAGGAGGGAATGGCAGTGATCGACATCATCTACCACGACGGCGCTTCGGCGGCGCCGGATCAGGCCGGGCAGAGCGGCGGCTTTGCGCAGGCGGACGGAAACGGCGAGATCCACTGCTATTCGTGGCTGGACGGCGTGAGCGCCATGCTGATGCGGCTCGAGATGGAGTCCTATACGGAGCTTCGCACGCAGAAGGGCCTGCTGGAGCTCAATTTCTGCGCCAACGGCCGCTTTGAAACGCGCTTCTCCCTGCGGGACCATGTGCTGCTGAAGCCGGGCGACATGGCCATCAGCTGCTATGACGGCGTGCATGGCTCGCGTTCCGAGTCGCATTTCCCGCTGGGCTATTATGAGGGCATCTGCCTTGAGGTCGATCCGGAGCGCGCCCGGCGCTGGGTCGAGCGCAATGCCCCGGCCTTCCGTGTCGATTTTTCCGCTCTGCAGCAGAATCTGCTGGGCGACAAGTGGTATCGCTGCAGCCCGGCGGGCCCGCGCTGCGAGCATGTGTTCCGGGAGCTGTATGAGAGCGCCGCCTATCTGGACCCTGCGTTCCTGCGGCTCAAGGTGCTGGAGCTTCTGATGCTGCTCGGCAGCATCCCGCGCGGGGCCGGGACGGATGCCTACTGCTCGGCCCGGCAGGCGGAGCTGATCCGCCATATCCGAGACCATCTGCTGACGGACCGCGAGGGCTATACCTCGCTTTCCCGGCTGGCGGCGGAGCACGAGATGTCCGTATCGCACCTGCAGAAGCTGTTCAAGCAAATTTACGGTGTGCCGGTCTATCACTACATCAAGGAATACCGGCTCGAGCAGGCGGCGGTCGAGCTCGTGCGCAGCGCAAGGCCCGTGACGGAGATCGCGCAGGATGCGGGCTATGACAATGCCAGCAAATTTTCGGCCTGCTTCAAGGAGCGCTACGGCGTGACACCGTCGCAGTACCGCACGGATGCAAAGGCAAAACAGAGCATCGGAACCAAAACGGAGTAGTCTGCGAGACGGAAATATGGTAGAGTATGCACTGGTTAGAGAACACTAACCAAGACAGCCCACGCAATTGCATCTTCGGCCTTCGCCGGACCCCAGTCGAATGCTCTCGAGGAATTGTGCGGTGCTGTCCGATATAACCTGGAGGTGCATCATCATGAAAAAGAGAATTGCAGCAATCGTGTTATGTGTGTTCTGCCTGCTGGCCATTGCGGGCTGCTCGCAGAGCAAGCCGGATGCGGAGACCGCGCAGCCCACTGCGGCGCAGGAGACCGGCGACTATCTGACGACCATCAGCGGGACCTATGAGGAGCTGTTCCCGCAGCTGGCCAAGGCGGAGTACCGCGACCTGTGGATCGATGCCACGACGCCGCTCGTCGGCGCGGAGAACGCCGAGACCGCGACGGATACGCTACTTGCCATGTGCATGGCAGAGCCCTACGGCCCGGAGGCTTCCGAAAAGTATGCGGCGGACCCCGAGAGCATGGCGTTCAACTGCTATTTCCGCGGCGGCGTGGACCGCTTCGTCATGGACGGCCACACCATTTCCGGTCTGGACGCGCAGGGCAATGAGGTCTTCTCCCATACCTATCACAAGCTCGACGAGGAAAATGAGAACGGCTTCCTGTTCTACCAGAGCGACGACGCGGATTCCGGCGACTTTACCTACTTCGCCTTCTCCCCGGACACGATGGAGACGACCTATCATCTGGAGTTCCGCTATGCCGAGGACCTCAGTGACCTGCAGAGTTGGTTCGAGGGCAATTATGCCTACTGGAACGCCGCTGCGATCGCCGTGGACTACGATCAGGAGACCATGAAGAACGTGATCGAGCTGTTCGTGACAGAGAACCTGACCGAAGCGGAGTAAAGAGGAAGCACAGCGCACCCGTTTTCCGGCGGGTGCGCTGAAAACCACGATTAACGATTACAGAAAAAAAGGAGGGGAACCCCCTTGAAGAAACGATCGGATCTGTCACGGCTGATGGAGTATGCCGGGGGGCATCGGGTCTTTACCTATGTCTCCTGGGTCCTGTCGGCCCTGAGCGCGCTGGTGGCGCTGGTCCCGTTTTTGTACATCTGGATGATCCTGCGCGATGTGCTGAATGCTGCGCCGGATTATTCCCGGGCGGTCAACATCCCGCATTACGGCTGGATGGCGGTGCTGTTTGCAGCGCTGTCGTATCTCATCTATGTCTGCGCGCTGCTGTGCTCCCATCTGTCGGCCTTCCGCGTGGCGACGAACCTGCGGCTCGCCGTTTCGGAGCATCTTGCCCAGCTGCCGCTGGGCTTTACGGAGCGCTACGGCAGCGGCAAGCTCCGCAAGGTCATTCAGGAGAGCACCGGCGCGGCGGAGACCTATCTTGCCCATCAGCTGCCAGATCAGTATGCCGCCATGGCCACGCCGGTCGGCCTGCTGGTGCTGCTGTTCGTCTTTGACTGGCGGCTGGGCCTGCTGAGCCTTGTGCCGGTGGCCCTCGGCTTTGTGATCATGTCGGCCATGACCGGCAAGCGCATGGCGGAGAAAATGCGCCAGTACGGCAATGCCCTTGCCGCCATGTCCGGCGAGGCTGTGGAATATGTCCGCGGCATTCCGGTCGTCAAGACGTTCGGTCAGTCCGTGTTTTCGTTCAAAAAGTTCAAGGCGACGATCGACGAATATGAAAAGTGGGTCATTGCCTACACGAAAGAGCTGCGGATGCCGATGCTCTTCTATACGGCGGCCATCAACGGCGTGTTTGCCTTCCTCATCGCGGGCGGCCTGCTGCTGACGAGAAACGGCGTTACCCCGGAATTCCTGCTGAATCTGCTGTTTTACATCATCATCACGCCGGTCATCTCGCTGACGCTGACGAAGATCATGTATATGAGCGAGAACAAGATGATCGTGGCCGATGCGCTGAGCCGCATCGACTCCGTGCTGGACGAGGCGCCTGTGTCCGTGAGTGAAAAGCCGCAGCACCCGAAGGACAGCTCGATCGCCCTGCATGATGTGCGGTTCAGCTATGACGGCAGGACGGACGTGATCCGCGGCGTTTCCATGGACATCCGCCCGGGACAGACCGTGGCGCTCGTCGGCCCGTCCGGCGGCGGCAAGTCCACGCTGGCAAGCCTCATCTGCCGCTTCTTCGACGTGGGCAGCGGCAGCATCTGCGTCGGCGGCGCGGACGTGCGCGATATCCCGAAGGAAGAGCTGATGGACACGGTCTCGTTCGTGTTCCAGAACAGCCGCCTGCTCAAGGGCAGCATCCTGGACAACGTCAAGCTGGGCAGGCCCGACGCCACGGAGGCAGAGGCGCTTTCCGCCCTGCGGGCTGCGCAGTGCATGGATATTATCGAAAAATTCCCGGACGGCATCCACACCGTCATCGGCTCGAAGGGCGTGTATCTCTCCGGTGGCGAGCAGCAGCGCATTGCCATTGCGCGCGCCATGCTGAAAAATGCCCCCATCCTGATCCTCGATGAGGCCACGGCCTTTGCCGACCCCGACAACGAGGCGAAGGTGCAGGCCGCGTTTGCGGAGCTGGCGAAGGGCAAGACCGTCGTTATGATCGCCCACCGTCTGTCTACCGTTGTGAACGCCGACTGTATCTATGTGGTGCAGGACGGCAGGATCGCCGAGGCGGGCACGAAGGGCGACCTCTGCGCCCGGAACGGCCTGTTTGCAAAAATGTGGCAGGACTATCAGTCCTCGGTTCGCTGGAAGGTCGAAAAGGAGGGACCGGCATGCTGAAAAAGATCCAGAGAGCAACGGCAAGCTCCCCGGAGGGCACGCGGGGACTCGTCCGGGGCGTGCTGGCCTGCGCCGCGCAGAACATCGCCTTTATGCTGCCCACGAGCCTGCTGTATGCGCTCGTCCGCGACCTGATGGCGGGCGGCGCAGCGGGAAGGACCGCATTTTATGTCTGCGGCTGCGTTGCCTGCTTTGCCCTGATCCTTCTGACGACGTGGTTCCAGTATAACGGCACCTACTTTACGACCTATCAGGAGAGCGGTATCCGCCGCCTGACGCTCGCCGAGCGCCTGCGCAGACTTCCGCTGTCCTTCTTCGGCAAGCGCGACCTGGCCGACCTGACCAGCACCATCATGGCAGACTGTGAGGTGCTGGAGAAGACCTGCTCGCACTTCATTCCCGGCCTGTTCGGCTCGCTCATCTCCACGGTGCTCATCGCGCTGGGCCTGTTCCTCTTCGACTGGCGCATGGCGCTGGCGGCGCTGTGGGTCATCCCGGTATCTGCGGCCATCGTGCTCTGCAGCTATCGCGTGCAGGACCGCGTGCAGAGCAGGACCATGGCCGTGAAAATGACCTGCGCCGATGGCATTCAGGAGTATATCGAATCGATCCGCGACCTGAAGGCCAGCAATGCAGAGCAGGGCTATCTCGGCGGCCTTTCCCGGAAGATCCGTGCCGTGGAAAAGCAGACGATCGCGGCGGAGCTGACGAACGCCGTGTTCGTGACCTCGGCCGGTACGGTCCTGAAGCTCGGCATCGCCTCCGTGGCGCTGACCGGCTCCGTGCTGCTGCTGAGCGGCCGCATCGACGTGCTGACGCTGTTCCTGTTCCTGCTCGTGGCTTCCCGCCTGTATGATCCGATGCAGGGCGCGCTGCAGAATCTGGCAGCTGTCATCGCCATGCGGACGAATGTGGCGCGCATGAATGAGATTCTGGAATACCCGATCCAGACCGGCAGCGAGCAGCTGAGCAATCAGGGCTGCGATATCGTGTTTGACCATGTGGGCTTTGCCTACAACTCCGGCGAGACGGTCCTGAAGGACGTGTCCTTCACGGCAAAGCAGGGGCAGGTCACGGCCCTTGTCGGTCCGTCCGGCGGCGGCAAGACGACCGTGTCCCGGCTGGCGGCGCGCTTCTGGGACTATCAGAAGGGCAGCATCACGGTCGGCGGCATGGATGTTTCAAAGATCGACCCGGAAAAGCTCATGAGCCTGTATTCCATCGTTTTCCAGGACGTCACGCTGTTTGACAATACCATTCTGGAGAATATCCGCCTTGGCCGCAAGGACGCGACGGATGAGGAGGTCCTCGCGGCGGCAAAGCTTGCCAACTGCGACGAATTTGCCGAAAAACTCCCGGACAAGTGGAACACCGACATCGGCGAAAACGGCTGCGCCCTTTCGGGCGGCGAGCGCCAGCGCATTTCCATTGCGCGCGCCTTCCTCAAGGATGCGCCCATCATCCTGCTCGACGAGGCGACGGCCAGTCTGGACGTCGAGAACGAGACGCTCATCCAGACGGCGCTGTCCCGCCTGATCCGCAACAAGACGGTCCTGATCATCGCGCACCGGATGCGTACCGTTGCGGGAGCGGACAAGATCGTCGTGCTGGCTGACGGCGTTGTGGCCGAACAGGGAAGCCCCAACGAGCTCTATGCGAAGAACGGGCTTTACACCCACATGGTGGACCTGCAGAACGGCAGCCAAAGCTGGTCACTTTGATTTACGCAGCACCGTATCGTTTTCAAACGAGAGCCCAGTGAAACGGGTCTCGTTTGAGAGCTTGTCAAAAACACTTTTTGACAAGCTCCGGGGGCCGCGGAAGCGGCCCCTCAGACTGTCGAAAAACCTATTCAGGCAAAGGTTTTGGAGGGAGGAAAAGCCTCGCAGAGTTTGCGCCCGCAGGCGCAAAGAAAATGGAAATCATTTTCTCCGGCGGCGTGTACGTCGGAGAAAATACCGCTCGGCTCGCAA
>QWCE01007623.1_pt1 | contig 14979 bp, 14 predicted proteins | sample 1972531 | NCBI WGS metagenome assembly QWCE01 (sample SAMN09866716, study PRJNA288562) | Human gut metagenome isolate term4_stool, whole genome shotgun sequencing... | reverse complement strand
GGAATTGTTTAACGTGTTTTTCCAACACGAAAATAGGTTCCGTTACAAGTTTTTCGATATTGTTCAATTTTCAAGGTCCTGTGCGCCTCAGCCTTAGCGACTGACGACTTGATTATTTTACCACAGATGTGATTTTTTGTCAAGTACTTTTTTCAGAAGCTTTTCGATCTTTTCGAACTTGTGGCTCGTTTTTCAGCGTATCCATATTGGTTCTTTCGCTTTGCTTCTGCCGCTTTCAGAAGTCATTCTTTCCGGCGGCCCTTGGCGCTCAAGTATAATACCACATCCCTGAGCTCCTGTCAACACTTTTTGACATCTTTTTTCAAAATTCTTTGCAGGGGATAAAATTCCTCTGTTCTCCCTATAACAATGCTTACTCCTTTCTTGACAAGGCGGCGGGCAGAACGTATCATGGAGTCGTCCCGTATCCTGTATGATATAGCTATACTTTAATATAAAAGGAGAAGCGCCATGTCCTGTGTTCCTGTCCGCGGCTGCCGTATCGGCGAAGGCCGCCCCAAAGTCATTCTGCCCATCGTAGAACACACCGAAGCTGCGATCCTGGAAAAGGCCGCTGCGTTTTCCACGCTGTGCGCCGATTGTGTGGAATGGCGTGTCGATCTGTTTGAAGCAGCCGCAGACCCCGGAGCAGTGGTGCGCTGCCTGGCAAAGCTGCGGGTCCTCTTAAAGGAGAAGCTGCTGCTTGTGACCCTGCGCACGAAGGAAGAGGGCGGCAGCATACCGATCCGCCATGAGGGATACCTCCGTTTTCTCCGCACCATTCTGGATACCGATTGCGCTGACCTCATTGATATTGAGTTCTTCACCGCAGGCACAGACCTTCCTGCACTGGTTCAGGACGCGCACACCGCCGGGGTCAAGGTCGTGTGCTCCAGCCACGACTTCCACAAGACCCCACCCAAGGCCGAGATGGTCTCCCGGATGGTCGCCATGCAGCAGGCGGGGGCCGACCTGCCCAAGCTGGCCGTGATGCCCCAGAGCCGTGCCGATGTGCTGGAGCTGCTGTCCGCCACCGCTGAGATGACCGACCACCACCCCGAAACGCCCGTCATTACCATGAGCATGGGCGCACTGGGAGCCGTGAGCCGCCTGTGCGGCGAGGCCTTTGGCTCTGCCATGACCTTTGCCAATCCCGGCACGGCCAGCGCCCCCGGTCAGGTTGGGCTGGATGTGGTCAACGCTGTGCTGGACAGCCTGCGGCTCAGCTGATTTATCAATATCAATACACAGCGCCCCCGGAGAGCGATTTGCCTTCCGGGGGCGCTTTCTGTTTTATTCTGTTTCCATTTCCCGCGCGATCTTCTGAAAGCAGAAGTACGGGATCACGGTTCCGGCCACAAAGGAGGCGGGCCAGCCAAGCCAGACCACATCCAGATTCTGCATTCCCCATGCGCCCACAGCCACCACCGCAATTTTTGTAATGAGCTGCATCACGCCGCCCATCAGTGCCTGATTTGCCCTGTCAACGCCGCGGAGCACCTGCTGATACACCTGCATCACACCGGCCAGGATCCCCGGCACCGCCGTGATCAGCAGAAACCGCTGCACCACAGTCAGGATCTCCGCAGACGGTTCTGCGAGGAACAGCCCTGCCATCTGGCGGCCGCAGAGCAGCAGAAACACTCCCAGCACGGTGCTGACCACCAGAGACAGCTGCAGGGAGGCCCGTACCCCTTGCCGGATGCGCTGCGGCTTGCCGGCTCCGTGGTTCTGGGAGGCATAGACGCTGAGGGAGGAACCGATGGTCTCCACCGGCATCAGGGCCAGCGTTCCGATGCGGCTGGCGGCGGTGTAGGCCGCCATGGTGGCCTCGCCGAACAGATTGACGGCACTCTGTGCCACCAGATTGCCCAGATTGTTGAAGGCAGACTGCACCGCAATGGGAATAGCCAGCACCGTGATCTGCCGCAGCAGCTTTCCATGGAGCCGGAGGTCCTGCCGCCGCATCCGCATCATGGGATATTTGCGGAACAGCAGCACCGCCGCCACCACCGCCGACAGGGCCTGTGCCAGTGCCGTGGCCCAGGCAGACCCGGCCACTCCCCAGCGGAACACAGCCACAAACAGCACGTCCAGGCCAATATTGCTCAGAACGGAGACGATCAGGCAGTACAGCGCTGTCTGGCTGTCCCCCAAGCCCCGGAATGCACTGGAAAACAAATAATACATCAAGGGGCAGATCATGGTGATGAAACTGATCTCCAGATAGGCAGTGGCTTCCTGCAGGGGGCCCTCCGGGGTCCCCATCCACCGCAGGATGGTACCGGAGAAGGTCAGGCCCATCACCATCATCCCTGCCGACAGGAACAGCCCCAGATACAGGCTGTTCACAAAAGCCCTCCGCATCAGTTCCTCGTTCTTTTGGCCAAAGTACCGGCTGATGATGATCCCCACGCCCACATTGATGCCGATCATCAGAGCTGCCAGCAGCAGGATCACCGGCATGGTGCTGCCCACCGCCGCAAGGGCAGTCTGCCCGAGATACCGCCCCACCACGATGCTGTCGGTAATGGAGTAGACCTGATTCAGCAGGTTGCCCATCAATGTAGGAAAGGTAAACGCCCACAGCAGGGAGATCGGCTTTCCCTCTGTCATATCCAGATTTTTCTTCATGCACATCCTCCTTTGCATCAAAAAAGCTCCTTCAGAATGCCCGCAAGCACGCAACCCCGGGTTCAGGGGGGTCCCTGTTTGCAGCACTCCAAAGGAGCCTTTGTTGATTTGATTTTTCTGATACCAGTGTACCACAGCGGCGCTGAATTGTCCAGCGCTCCGGGGTCAGTGGACAGAGGTGCGGACGAGGGCGCGCTTGAGGCGGGCCTGGGCCAGCTCATATTCGCGCTCATCCAGGTCCTTCCGGGCCAGGATCTCTTCGGCGCGCTTCTTGGAGGCCTCGGCGCGGGCCTGGTCGATCTCCTCGGCCCACTCCCAGGTGGTAGCGACCAAATGGACATCCCCGTTCAGCACGGTGAGCATCCCGCCCATGCAGGCGGCGCGGCGGCGCTGGCCGTCCGCGTCCACAATATGGGCTTCGCCCATACCCAGTGCGGTGCAGTAATCACCATGCTTTGCCAGAATGGCAAGGTCGCCGTCGATGGCACGGCAGACCACCCGTTCCGCCTGACCGTCAAAGGCACAGCCGTCCGGCGTGACCACCGTCAGATGAAAGGTCGTCATGGTTTACCCTTTCTTCGCCTTGGCGAACACATCGTCGATGGTGCCCGCGAACAGGAAGGCGCTCTCGGGCAGGTCATCGCACTCGCCGTTCAGGATCATCCTGAAGCCGCGCAGGGTCTCCTTCAGCGGCACATACTGACCGGGCATACCGGTGAACTGTTCCGCAACATGGAAGCTCTGGCTCAGGAAGCGCTGCACCTTGCGGGCGCGGCTGACGGTGAGCTTGTCCTCTTCGCTCAGTTCGTCCATACCCATGATGGCAATGATATCTTGCAGCTCCTTGTAGCGCTGCAGCACCTTCTGGACATCGCGGGCGATCTCGTAGTGCTCCTGACCCACGACCTCGGGGCTGAGGATGCGGCTGGTGGAATCCAGCGGGTCCACAGCGGGGTAGATGCCCTGAGATGCAATGTCACGGCTCAGGACCGTGGTGGCATCCAGATGGGTGAATGTGGTGGCAGGGGCCGGGTCGGTCAGGTCGTCGGCGGGAACGTAGACAGCCTGCACCGAGGTGATGGAACCCTTGCGGGTGGAGGTGATGCGTTCCTGCAGAGCGCCCATCTCAGTGGCCAGGGTGGGCTGGTAACCCACGGCAGAAGGCATACGGCCCAGCAGAGCCGAGACCTCAGAGCCTGCCTGCGTGAAACGGAAGATGTTGTCGATGAAGAGCAGCACGTCCTGATTCTTGACATCGCGGAAGTACTCCGCCATGGTCAGGCCGGACAGGGCCACGCGCATACGGGCTCCGGGAGGCTCGTTCATCTGGCCGTAGACCAGAGCGGTCTTGTTGATAACGCCGCTCTCGGTCATTTCACCGTACAGGTCGTTGCCCTCGCGGGTGCGCTCGCCAACGCCGGTGAACACCGAGTAGCCGTTGTGCTCGGTGGCAATGTTATAGATCAGCTCCTGGATCAGGACGGTCTTGCCGACACCGGCACCGCCGAACAGACCGATCTTGCCGCCCTTTGCGTAGGGGCAGATCAGGTCAACGACCTTGATGCCGGTCTCCAGGATCTCTGTGGTGGACTGCTGCTCCTCATAGCTGGGGGCAGGGCGGTGGATGGGCCAGTAGGCCTCCGGGGTGGGGGCAGGCTTATTGTCCACCGGCTCACCCAGCAGGTTGAACACGCGGCCCAGGCACTGGTCACCCACAGGCACCCGGATGGACTCGCCGGTGTCCACGGCATCCGTGCCGCGCACCAGGCCATCGGTGCTGCTCATGGCAATGCAGCGGGCCACATTGTCGCCGGTGAGCTGAGCGACCTCCACCACCAGCTTCCGGCCGTGGTTGTCGATCTCAATGGCGTTGAGCAGGTCCGGCAGCTCGCCATCCTTGAACTGGATGTCCAGCACCGGGCCGATGACCTGGATCACCTTGCCGATGTGTTTTTCGGACATAGGCTACAACTCCTTATCTTTCAATAATGCAAATGCTAAATTGCCAGCGTCCTCGCCCTCTCAGGCGCTCACGCGCCAGCTCCCCCAAAGGGGGAGCCTCTGGCGAAACCAGAAACTTTGCGCGGACTGCCAAGGCCTCTCCCTTTGGGAGAGGTGGCATTGCGCAAGCAATGACGGAGAGGGCAAGCCGCCTTAGATTTCTGCGCCTGCCACGATCTCGGTGATCTCCTGCGTGATGGCAGCCTGACGGGCGCGGTTGTAATACAGATTCAGATGGTCGATCATTTCGCCCGCGTTCTTGGTGGCGGCATCCATGGCGGTGCGGCGGGCGGCCAGCTCACTGGCCACGCTCTCGCACACGGCACCATAAACGATACCAGCCACATACTCGGGGATGATGGCGCGGAACACTTCCTCGCTGCTGGGCTTGTACAGGATCTGACTGCGGCGGGCAGCGGCCTTCTGCTCCTCGGTGGGCTCAATGGTCAGGGGCAGCACCTCCATGGTGACAGCGGTCTGGGTCATCATCGAGTCGAACCGGGTGTAGCAGAGTTTCACTGCGTCGTAATCGCCCTTCAGGTAGCCCTCGGTGATCTTCCGGGAGAGGGCAAAGCACTCACCCACCGAAACATCCGCCGCCAGCAGCACCTCTTCGGTGAACAGGTCGGCCCCGTGGTGGGCAAAGTACTCCTGACTTCTTTTGCCAATGGGCAGCACCGTGACCGGGCCCTGCTGGGCCTCCGCCTGCTTGAGCACGTTGGAGTTATATCCACCGGCCAGGCCGCGGTCGCCTGCAATGACAACCAGCAGGGTGCGTTTGATCTCTGCCGGAGGAAGCCACCAGCTCCATGGCCTTGGTGATCTGCATGGTACTCTCTACGCTTTTGATGCGCAGCTTGATGTCCTTCATGGAACCTGCCATGCGTTACGCCTCCTTCCCTCAGTGCGCCTTGACGAAGCTCTCGGTGTAAGCGGACAGAACGCCCTTGAGTGCTTCCTCGGTGTCCTTGTCCAGATTGCCGGTGGTGCGGATAGTCTCCATCACAGCGGCACCGGCGGCATCATTCTCGAGATATTCGTACAGACCCTTTTCGTATTCGGCCACATCAGCCACCTTGACCTTGACCAGAAGATCATGGATGGTGGCATACAGGATCGCCACCTGCTTTTCCACGGGCACGGGAGCCGAGCGGTTCTGCTTGAGCACTTCCACAATACGCTCGCCCTGTGCCAAACGGGCCTTGGTGTCCGCGTCCAGATCGGAACCGAACTGGGCAAAGGACTGCAGCTCGCGGTACTGGGAGTAGATCAGCTTCAGGGTGCCGGCCACCTTCTTCATGGCCTTGATCTGGGCGTTGCCGCCAACACGGGACACCGAGATGCCGGGGTTGACAGCGGGCATAACGCCCGAGTGGAACAGCTCCGTTTCCAGGAAGATCTGACCATCGGTGATGGAGATGACGTTGGTGGGGATGTAGGCCGAAACGTCACCCGCCTGGGTCTCGATGATGGGCAGAGCCGTCAGGCTGCCGCCGCCCAGCTCATTGGAGAGCTTGGCCGCGCGCTCCAGCAGACGGGAGTGCAGGTAGAAAACATCGCCGGGGTAAGCCTCACGTCCCGGGGGACGGCGGATCAGCAGCGAGAGGGCACGGTAGGCCACCGCGTGCTTGGAAAGGTCATCATAGATGATGAGGACATGCTTGCCCTGGTGCATGAAATATTCGCCCATGGCACAGCCGGAGTAGGGGGCGATATACTGCAGGGGGGACAGCTCGGAGGCCGTGGCGGACACCACGATGGTGTAGCTCATGGCACCGGCCTCGGTCAGGCTCTGCACCAGGTTTGCCACGGTGGAGCGCTTGGTGGTCTTGCCGGTCTGGCGGTCGCCGATGATCAGCTCACGCTGGCCGCGGCCGATGGGGATCATGGAGTCGATGGCCTTGATGCCGGTCTGCAGGGGTTCCTTGACCGGCTGGCGGTCGATGATGCCGGGGGCCGGGCTCTCGATGGCCCGGAACTCGGTGGTCTCAATGGGGCCTGCGCCGTCGATGGGCTGGCCCAGTGCATTGACCACGCGGCCGATCATCGCCTCGCCCACGGGCACGGAAACGACCTTGCCGGTGCGCTTGACGGTGCTGCCTTCTTTGATGCCGACATCGGAGCCCAGCAGAACGATGGAGACCGTGTTTTCCTCCAGGTTCTGGGCCATACCGTATTCGCCGTTGTCAAACTGAAGCAGCTCACCTGCCATGCACTTTTCCAGGCCGCTGGCCCGGGCGATGCCGTCGCCTACCATGATGACCGTGCCGACTTCGCTCTGCTCGATGACATTCTCGTAGTGCTTGATCTGGGCACGGATGATCTTGGAGATCTCTTCAGGTTTCAGTTGCATTGTCTTGTATTCACCACTCAATTCTTAAAATCTTTCGGGTGGAAATTCGATGGATCACAGTGTCACGGACGCGATATCCCTGCGCAGCGCCGCCAGACGGTTCTGAACCGTTCCGTCCAGCTCGGTGCCCTCGATATCCAGCCGGATGCCGCCCAGCACAGCCGGATCGACCTTTGTTTTCAGGTCGATGGTCTTGCCGGTGAGCTTTTCCAGCTTTTCGTGCAGGCTCTTCACCTGCTGCTCCGTCATTGCCACTGCAGTGGTTGCCGCTGCTTCCAGAATACCGTGTGCCTGATTGTAGCGCACCCGGTAGGCCCGGGCGCAGCCGGGCAGCTCCCGCAGGGTGCCCTTCTCGCACAGGATCTTCAAAAAGTTCAGCACATAGAGGTGGACCCGATCCCGCAGTGCCTCGTCCAGCAGGCCGCAGCGCTCCTTTTTGGGGATGCTGGGGGTGCTGAGCAGATGCAGGTACTCCGGGCTTGCCTTAAAAAGCGCCACGGCCTCGTCCAGCTCGCCCAGAATGCGGGTCTCCAGCCCTTCCTCCGCTGCCAGGTCATACAGGCTTCCGCCGTACATCCTTGCTGTCTCGGTCATGATGCTTCACCCACGTTTTTGATAAATTCGTCGATCAGGTCCTTGTGGTCGGCTTCCTTGATCTCACGCTCGACCACCTTGGAGGCGATCTCCATGGCCATGCCGCCGATCTCGTCCTTTGCCTCGTTCACGGCCTTCTTGCGCTCCTGCGCAATGTCCGCCTCCGCCTTCTGCTTCAGGGCAGCGGCCTGTGCACGGGCCTCGCCCACGATCTCTTCACCGCGGGCGGTGGCCGTTTTCTGGGCACGGGCAACGATCTGGTTGGCCTCGGCGCGGGCATTCTGCAGGTTCTGCTCGTACTCCGCTTTCATGGCCTCAGCCTCGGTGCGCAGCTTTGCAGCATCGGCGATCTGGCTGTCCGCCTTGGCCTTGCGCTCGGCGATCACCTTTTTGACCGGATTCAGCAGGAACTTTTTGAAGATGAGCAGCTGGATCATCAGGTTGCAGATCTGGGCCAGAAAGGTCCAGCCGTCCAGCGTGATCAACGCCTGGTACAGTTCCATAAGCGTCTCCTTTCGTTCTTTTGTAAAAGGTTCCGCTTATGCCAGGAACTTCATAAACATGCCGGGTGCCAGGAAGATCAGCAGCAGGCCGGTAACAAAGCCGTAAATACCGGTGGTCTCGGAAAGTGCAACGCCCAGGATCAGGGTGCTGGTCACGTCGCTCTTGCACTCAGGCTGGCGGCCCACGGCCTCACAGGCAGCGGCGGCAGCGTTGCCTTCGCCGATACCGGGGCCGATACCTGCGATCAGTGCGCAGCCTGCGCCGATGCCGCAGCCTGCCAGGGCGATACCACGAGCAAGGTACTGAAAGTCAGTCATAAGTTTTGTCCTCCAAAAAAGTTTTTGTTTTGGGAGATGCCGTTGTGAGGGCTTAGTCCTCACCGGCAGCACGTTTGATGAAAATTGCGGTCAGGGTACAGAAGATGAACGCCTGAATGCAGCCGCCGAACCAGTCGAAATACAGGCCCGTAAAGGCCGGGATGCCGATCTGGAACAGCTGGATCTGGCTCAGGAAGCCGGGCAGCCAGCCGAAGATGACATGGCTCAGGCTTGCCAGCGCCCAGTACAGCAGTGTGGAAATGACAGTACCGGACAGGATGTTGCCAAAGTGACGGAACGCCATGCTGACGGGGGTCGAGATCTCCGACAGCACATTGATGGGTGCCATGATGAAGATCGGGTCCAGCAGGCCCTTCAGATAGGAAAAGATGCCGTTGGTCTTGATCTTGTAGTACATGATCAGCACAAACACCACAATGGCCCACGCAGCCTCAGTGTTCAGGTCGGCCGTGGGGCTCCACAGACCAATGACACTGATGAGGTTGCAGCCGATGCTCAGAGCGAAGATCGAGCCGATCAGGGGGATATACTTGTCAAAGTGATACCCCATGTTGTCGTGCACGAACTGATCCAGCCGCTCCACGATGAACTCGGCTGCGGCCTGCCGCTTTGAGACATTTTCCAGCTTGAGGTTGCTGCCCAGCCAGATGGCCAGGCCCGAAAGCAGCGCCATGACGATCCAGGTAGTGACTAGGGTCTGGGTGATCTTGAGATCGCCCAGCAGGGGGATATCGGTATGGATGGTATACAGGATCTTTGCGCCGTTCAGTTCCATTTGTTACGTTTCACCCCCTTCGTCACGGGGTTCAGCCTCCGGCTCCGGGGCGGGTTCGGGGTCGTCCTCCACAGAGACATCCACCGAGGGCCCGGCCGGTGCAAGGGGCTTGTACTTGCCGGTTATTTGCAGGTAGTAGATCGTAACACGCGGGAACAGCAAGGGCAGAACGCTGGCAAAGGGCTGGAAGCAGGGTGCCCCGATGGACACGATGATCCACACCGCCTGCAAAAGCATTCTGACGTTGTAGGAAGCTTGTAATGTGGCTTTGCGCCGTTTCTCATCCTGCTCGTCGATGACCTTCTGACACACGATGCAGATGCCCGCAAAGTTGCCGATGGCCACGGCTGCGCCGATGAGACTGCCCAGAACGACAGTGTAATCAAATTTCACCCAGCCAACCAGGTGCAGCGCCGCAAAGGCCACCCACAGGGCAGCGGTGCAGATGGCCGTGCCGCAGGCGATGCGCGTCAGCTCCTTTTTGGATTCCGGCTGTAGTTTCATAAAGGGGAACCTCCTGTAATGTTTACTGATGTGAGTTGAACCCCACCCGCTTCGGTTTTTCCTTTTTGGCGCGGTCCAGGTGCTCCTTGGCAAAATACCAGAAGTTCTGCGCCCCGGAGGCAAGGCCCAGCAGGATGGCCGGCAGGAACACCCATTCCGGCCAGCTCCAGCTGTTCACCGCCCACCAGGCACCGCCCAGGCACATGACCAGCGGCAGCAGCATATTCAGGCCCAGCTGGGTCAGCCAGACAAGATCTTCCAGCGCCTTGTACCAGCCCTTCATGCGGTGTCGCCCTCCCTCTGTGCGCAGGCCCGAACCAGCAGCCCGCCGCACCCTTTCGCAATGGTTTCGCTCCGGTAAAGAAGCTCATATGGATAGTATAATTCAATTCACTGAACTTTTCAATCAATTTTCCACCGATTTTTGGTAAAACTTCATAGTTCGTTCACACTAACGCCATAATTGTACGTCCACGGTGGAGTATGTCCGTCTCCGGCAGCATCAATACCAAAAATATGATAGGTTTCTTGTGCAAAACACAAAAAACCGCCCAGCTCATTTGAGAGCCGGGCGGCGGTTATCCTGGAAGTGCGGGGGTCAGCTGTCCTTGCGCTTGATCCACACCTGCGTGCCGTAGAAGGGATTGGCAGTGCCAAGGCACAGGCCCTGGTCGGTGGTGGCGAATGCCCGCAGACCATGGTTGTAGGGGTCTCCAAAACCGTCCACGGTGATGGTCTGGAAGTTCACGCCGTCCTCCGAAACATACAGGTCAAAGCCCTGCTTTGCCTTGCGCATGTAGTTGAGCAGCCGGATGGCACTGGCAATGTTGCTGATCGTGATGTTCTCGAACACGAATTTGTAGGAAAACTTGATGGTCTGGGCCAGCGTGTCGGGGTTCCCGTTGCCGTCGGGGTCCGTCGCCTGCAGTGCCTTCATCAGGGTCTTGAGGTATTCCCACTGGGTCTTCCACTGCGCGGGGGTGCGCGTCAGCAGGTTGCCGTTGACGAACTGACCAACGCACTCCAGCATACTGCTGGTGTCAAAGGTACCCACATACAGCTTGCCATCGTACACCTGCATCCGCCAGATGTACTGGTTCTCGCTGCGCCCAAAGCCGGACTTTAAACCAGAAAGGCTGCCGGAGGGGAACATCTTGGTGGCATTGCCCACCACAAGCTCCATGTTCTCGTCCCTGTCCATGCGGTACAGGTTCACCGACTGTTCCAGATTGGCGTTGATGAACCGGCAGTCCAGCCCGCCGCCAAACTGACCGTCGGCGTTCTTGCCGGTCTTGGCAAAGAGGATGCGCTCCAGTGCGATCTCTTCATCGTTGTACTCACCAATATAGAGGTGGTCGTTGTACACGATCAGGTTCGCCGCACCGGAGCGGGTGCGTTCCGGGTCGATGCCGAAGGTGTAGCGGGCACCATCTTTTTCCTGATCGCCTGCCACGGGTGTCCATGTGAAGGTGCCGTCGGGGTTCTGATCGCCCCGCACCAGTGCAAAGGACTGCATGGTGTTGTCGTCCGGCATATTGTCCTCGGTGCCGGTGCAGATGGAAACATACAGGCGGCCGTTGAACTCAGCCATATCCCAGATGCTGCCGCCGTAGATACTGTCGGCGTAGTGATAGGCGGGGTAGTTGAACAGGCTGTCGGAATCCGCGATCTGGGTAAAGCCCTTTTCCGGGTCGGAGGAGATCAGCAGGGCGGCGCTGCTCTTGCCGGTGGCGGCATCCATGGTCACGTTGCTGACGACCAGCTGATCCTTGTAGACGCACATACCGCGGATGCCCACGGAGATGCCCTGCTGGTAGGCTGCGGCATAATCCTGCACGCTGTTCAGACCGATATACACCGGCTTGCACTCGTCGGTGGCGGGGTCCACCTGCCAGATGCTGGGCAGAAAGCCGATGCCGCCGCCACCCACACTGCCGCAGAAGTACAGCTTGCCGTGATACTCCAATGCGTTGCGGAACAGAGGTGTGTAACCGTTGTAGGAGCCGGACATCAACACCTTGGTCTCGCCGGTCTTGGTGTTGATCTTCACCAGCACGCCCTTGGGCCGGCCGCCATCCTCCTCGGTCAGAAAGAAGGTGCCGTTGTAAAGGGCATCAAAGGTGGCGGCAAGCACCTTGTCGTCGTATTCGTCGCCCAGACTGCTCTTCATCAGGGAGAGGGTGTTGCCGATGGCGGCGTAGCAGGTGCCCACATACAGCCAGTCCCCGTAGCCGACCGCCGACCATGCGTAGTTCTGACCCCGGTCACCGGCGTTGTAGGCGGCATCCTCCGGGTCAGTCACGACCGCCACCGCACCGTCTCCCAGATAATCCACGATGCCGTCTGCGGTTTTGACATCCTTTTCCGGGTGGGTGATCTTCTCAAATGTCTGGTCGTCCTTGCTGTAAAAGAAAGTATTGCTTTCGTCAAGAGATTCCAGAGTGGTCAGTTCCTGCCAGCCATCGGCCTGCCCGACCGCCTCCGTGCCTTCCGCCGACACCAGAAGCTGCACCGGCAGAGCGGACAGCATCGCTGTTGCCAGCACGCCGCTGATGACACGTTTCCAGTTCATATCGTTCTCCTTATCTACTCTGCCATTTCTTCAAAAATGCAAAAAACTGTCAATGTTTTTCATTGTAGCACAGTCCTGTCGGAAGTGCAAAGGTGCCTTGCGGCTTTTTGCGGATGATTCTTGTAAAATATGTGTGGAAGTCCGCAAAAAAGCCGCCCGGCTCCTGCGAACCGGGCGGCAAAAGGCAGACTTATGAAAATGATTTACCAGAGGTTTGCGGTCTCGTTGTACAGGCCCTCGTAGCTCTTGGCAGAGAGGTCCCAACTGAAATCGCATTCCATGTCGTGCTTGACGAGGTTGTTCCAGTCCTCTTTGTTGTAGTAGCGATCTTGTGCACGGCAGCAGGCATCGTACAGCTCATGGGCGCTGTAACCGGCAAAGGTAAAGCCGTTGCCCTCACCCAGCGTGCAGTCATGGATGGAATCCCGCAGGCCGCCGGTCTCACGGACGATGGGAGGCGTGCCGTAGCGGCAGGCCACCATCTGTGCCAGGCCGCAGGGCTCGCTCTTGGAAGGCATGATGAACACGTCTGCACCGGCGTAGATCTCCTGAGACAGGGCGGGCTCAAACCCGATGTAGGTGCCCACGCGGCCCGGGTGACGGGCGCACAGGTCAGAGAAGAAGGTCTCGTACTGGTTCTCGCCGCTGCCCAGAATGACCAGCTCGATGCCGCGGTCCACCAGACCGTCGGCAACGCTCTGCACCAGGTCAAAGCCCTTCATGCCGACCATACGGCTGACCATGGCAAAAACGGGGCTGCCATCCTTGTGCAGGCCAAACTTGTCCTGCAGGGCCTCCTTGCACTTTGCCTTGCCCTCTTCAAAGTTGGTGACATCGTAGTTAAAGGGGATCTTGGGGTCGGTGGCGGGGTTATTGGCCTCCATATCGATGCCGTTCAGGATGCCGCAGAGCTTATACTGCTTTTCCCGCAGCAGGGCATCCAGACCGTAGCTGAACCAGGGGTCCAGGATCTCCTGTGCGTAGGTGGGGCTGACGGTGGTGATCTTATCTGCCGTCTCAAAGGCACCCTTCATAAAGTTGGCGCAGCCATCGTACTCCACGATGTGCTGGTCACGGTGGCCGATGCCGCAGGTGTCCTCCAGGATATCGGTGCCGTACTTGCCCTGATATGCGATGTTGTGGATGGTGAAGATGGTCTTGATCCGGTTGAACTTATCCAGATGGCGGTAGTACAGGTTCAGGTAAACGGGAACCAGTGCGGTCTGCCAGTCGTTGCAGTTGATGATATCGGGAGTGAAGTCGATGTAGAACAGGGTCTCCAGCACAGCGCGGGAGAAGAAAGCGAAGCGCTCGCCGTCATCGTAGAAGCCGTACAGGCCGCGGCGCTTGAAGTAATACTCGTTGTCCAGGAAGTAGTAGGTCACGCCGTTGACCTCAGCCTTGAACAGGCCGCAGTACTGGCTGCGCCAGCCCACGGGCACCGAGTAGTTGGTGACATACTCCAGCTTATCGCGCATTTTCAGGTCGCCGTACAGCGGCATGATGACGCGGGCATCCACGCCGTCCTTGACCAGAGCCTTGGGCAGGGAGCCTGCCACGTCGGCCAGACCGCCGGACTTGGCAAAGGGGGTCGCTTCCGAAGCGGCATACAGGATCTTCATAGTATTTCTCCTTTCCAGAAAAAAGGGCGGATACACAAAGAGCGGGCGGGGGCGCAAAGGCCCCCGCCCCTCTTTGAGAGGGGCTACCGGGGAGGGGAGCCGCCCCTGTGAAAGTTTCAGTGTATCAGGCTCAGACGGTGTGGTTCTTCTGAACATAGACCGGGAAGCTCTCGGTACCGGAGAGCTTCTTGTCGGCGGTCACACGCACATTCTTATCGGTGACAACGCAGTCCAGCTGAGCGCCTGGTTCCACAACGGTATCCTGCATCAGGACACAGTTTCTGACCACAGCACCCTTCTTGACGCGAACGCCGCGGAACAGCACACAGTTCTCCACGGTGCCCTCGATGACACAGCCATCGGCCAGCAGGGAATTGCTGACGGAAGAGCCGTTGACGTAGCGCACGGGGTTGTCATCACGGATCTTGGTGTAGACAGGGCTCTCCTTGGGGAACAGAGCGTTCAGGTTCTTCTCATCGATGAGCTTGAGGTTCTCATCAAAGTAGCTCTTCATGTCGCAGACATGGGCCACATAGCCGGTGTACTCCAGCGCACGGATGTTCAGGATGTTGACGTTGTGGGCCAGGATGTCACGCTCAAAGTAGATCAGGCCGCGGGAGGTCGCATCCTTGACCAGCTTGATCAGGGTCTCGCGCTCCAGAACGTAGATGTTCAGGTCCAGGTTCTGGACACCGGGGCGGTAATCGTTGAACAGCAGCTCGGTCACACGGCCATCGGCATCCACAGTCAGGGTGTAGTTGTCGTTCTTGCGGCCCTCGGGGATCTCAGTCTTCTGGTAGGCGATGGTCACATCCGCGCCGCTTGCCTGATGGGCAGCCAGCAGGGCGTTGAAATCGTAGTTGATGGCGATGTTGGCATCGCTCATCACAACGTACTTCTCCTTCTGGTTCTCCAGGTAGCTCAGGATGGAGCCCAGAGCCTCCACACGGCCGGAATAAATGCGCACACCCTTTTCTGCAAAGGGAGGCACGATGTTCAGGCCGCCGTGACGGCGGGCCATATCCCACTCACGGCCGGTGCCCAGATGATCCATCAGGGAGTGGTAGTTCTTGCGCACCACG
>QWCE01004601.1_pt1 | contig 14990 bp, 11 predicted proteins | sample 1972531 | NCBI WGS metagenome assembly QWCE01 (sample SAMN09866716, study PRJNA288562) | Human gut metagenome isolate term4_stool, whole genome shotgun sequencing... | reverse complement strand
GGGCGCGTGGCCCAGCAGGCCGCCGAAGTCCAGCACGTCGCCGGCCTTGTGGCCGATGGCGGGGATGACGCGCACGGCGGTGGTCTTGCTGTTCACCATACCGATGGCAGCTTCGTCCGCGATCAGGCCGCTGATGACCTCGGCGCTCGTGTCGCCCGGGATGACGACCATGTCGATGCCGACGGAGCAGACCGCGGTCATGGCCTCGAGCTTTTCCAGCGTCAGGCTGCCGCAGTTGGCGGCGTTGATCATGCCGTCATCCTCCGACACGGGGATGAACGCGCCGGACAGGCCGCCGACGTGGTTGGACGCCATGACGCCGCCCTTCTTGACCGCGTCGTTTAGCAGGGCCAGGCAGGCTGTTGTGCCGCAGCAGCCGCAGCTCTCAAGGCCCATCTCCTCCAGAATGTTCGCAACACTGTCGCCAATCGCGGGCGTCGGGGCCAGCGACAGGTCAATGATGCCCGCGGGCACGCCGAGGCGCTCACTGGCGAGGTTCGCTACCAGCTGGCCCAGGCGGGTGATCTTGAATGCCGTGCGCTTGACCAGCTCGGCCACCTCGTCCATCGGGGCATCCTTCGGCAGCTTGGCCAGCGCGGCGCGCACCGCACCGGGGCCGGAGACGCCGACGTGGATCTCACAGTCCGGCTCGCCCGCGCCGTGGAATGCGCCTGCCATGAACGGGTTGTCCTCGGGCGCGTTGCAGAACACGACGAGCTTTGCGTCGCCCATGCACATATTGTCCTTCGTCAGCTCGGCGGTCTCGCGCACGACCTCGCCCATCAGCTTGACGGCGTCCATGTTGATGCCCGATTTCGTCGAGCCGATATTGACGCTGGAGCAGACAATATCGGTCTCGGCCAGTGCGCGGGGGATGGCGGCGATCAGCCGCTTATCGCCCGCGGAAAAGCCCTTGTGCACCAGCGCACCGAAGCCGCCGATGAAGTTGACCCCCACGGCCTTGGCCGCGCGGTCCAGCGTTTTGGCGTACTGCACGGGGTCGGCGTCGGGCGCGGCGCCCAGCAGCATCGCAATGGGCGTGACGCTGATGCGCTTGTTGACGATGGGGATGCCGTATTCGGCGCTGATGCCGTCCACGACGGAGACCAAATTGCCCGCCAGACGGGTGATCTTGTTGTAGATTTTCTCGCACGCCTTGTCCGCATCCGGGTCGATGCAGTCCAGCAGGCTGATGCCCATTGTGACGGTGCGCACGTCGAGGTTCTCGGCGGTCAGCATCTCAATGGTCTCCATAATGTCGCGGCTGTTGATGATTCTCATGTGGCAGCCCCCTTAAATGGTGTGCATGGCATCAAAGACTTCCTGCCGGGTCACGGTGACCTGCATCTTCATCTCTTTGCCCAATGCCGCAAAGCGGTCCCGGACCTCGGCGGCCTCGGCGTTCGCCTTGCTCAGATCGACCAGCATGATCATGCAGAACATATCCTGCATGATGGACTGGGAAACGTCCTCAATGTTGATGTTCAGCTCGGCACACACCGCGCTGACCCTGCTTTCATAAAATGACCCCCTCAAAATGTCCGATGATAAACGGAATACTGCCATTATAACAAAATTCCGCAAAAGAGTAAAGAATATAATGAGAAGTAATACTTTTTCAAATAGGCGGACAGCCAACAAGCTGCCGCTTTGTAGGGGCCGCACATGTGCGGCCCGCAACTGTACGGCGGACGAACGCTTGCCTTTCACGCGCGGGCCGGGCATGCCCGGCCCCTACAGGGCGTCGGGGACGCCGCCCCCTACAACAGCTCCGTAGGGGCGGATTTCATATCCGCCCGCGGAACCTGACGGCGGCGGTCACGTCCGCGGCTTTTAGGCGAACGGCCAACAAGCTGCCGCTTTGTAGGGGCCGCACATGTGCGGCCCACAACTGTACGGCGGACGAACGCTTGCCTTTCACGCGCGGGCCGGGCATGCCCGGCCCCTACAGGGCATCGTGAACATCAAAACTCCGCCGAATGCTCCTCCGCCCGCACATCATCCCGCTGCAATTCCGCCAGCAGCTCATCCTCGCCGCCGTGGAGAAGCAGCTTCTCGCTGTACTGCTCAAACCGCTCGCAGTCGTTTTCGGCCAGAAACGGCGCGGAGTCGGGGCCGAGTGCCAGCTCGTTGACGAAGACGACCATCTCCTGCCCGTCCTCGAACGCCTGCTCCATAAAGTCAAAGGCAAATTCCAGCGCGTTGCTGGCGGCGGAGACCGCTTCCTCGCGGCGCTGCACCTGGGTGTTGAACGCGCCGCGCACCGTGTCAAACGCCTCGTCGGCGTCCAGACCGTTGTCAAGGCTGTGGCTCCACGCGGTCAGCAGCGCCAGCGTGCGGGTGCGGGCCGCGGCCTCGTCGGGCAGCAGCGCCCCGGCGGTCTTGTCGGCCTCCAGCTTGGCGCGGTAGGCGTCGCAGCGCTCGGCAAACAGGTCGGCAGGGTCGGCGTCGGGCTGCTGGGACAACGTCCGCTTGAAGCTGCGCAGCTGCTGGTAGCAGGCATCCGTCACCGCACCCGTGGCGCGGGCGTCGGCAAAGCGGGTGCTCAGGCCCGCCAGCAGCAGGCTGACCAGACTGATGCGCTCGTCAAAGCTCGCGTCCATCGCCCGTGCAATGACGGCGTCATAGGGCTTGCCCTGCAAAATATCCTCGACGCCGTAATCCTCGTGGTACTTGCGGTAGAGCACCCAGTAGGCCGCAAAATCCCGCGCGACCTCGGGGTGGCGCAGGTACTGCCCGATGACCCCCTCGTCCACGGGCAGCGCCAGCTTGTCCGCAGCCTGTAAATAGGCGGACAGGTCCTCCCACCCGCGGGCGGTCACGAACTGCACGCCGTCCACATCGTTTTCGATTTTGTAAAAATGCTGCGGGCGCAGCTCCAAGTAGGCCGTCACGGCGGGGTGCAGCCGGTGGGCGCGGGCGTAGTCCTGCCAGACGCTCAGCTTCGGCTCAATGTCGATGCGCCGCACGCGGTCCAGCGTGACAAGGTCAAACTCCCGCACGCTCTTGTTGTACTCCGGCGGATTGCCCGCGGCCACAATGATCCAGCCGCCCGGCACAGCCTGGTTGCCGAAGGTCTTGCACTGCAAAAATTGCAGCATCGTGGGGGCCAGCGTCTCGCTGACGCAGTTGATCTCGTCGATGAACAGGATGCCGTTTTTCTTGCCGGTGCGCTCCATGGCGGCGTAAACGCTGGCGATGATCTCGCTCATCGTGTACTCGGTCACGCTGCGGGTGCGCCCGCCGTAGTTCCGCTCCCGGATGAACGGCAGGCCGACGGCGCTCTGGCGGGTGTGGTGGGTGATGGTGTAGGCCACCAGCGCAATGTCGCACTCCTGCGCGATCTGCTCCATGATCTGGGTCTTGCCGACGCCCGGCGGGCCCATCAGCAGAATGGGGCGCTGCCGCACGGCGGGGATCAGCGGGCGGCCAATGTCGTCCGTGGCAAGGTACGCCTGCACGGCGCGCTTGATTTCCTCTTTGGCACGTTGAATATCCATGGTTCATCGTCCTTTCGGGTCAAATTCTTCGGGCTGCAGGACCAGGCGCATGGCCCAGGGCGGCACGTCGGGCGGCGGGGTGCCGTCCTCCAAAAACAGGAACGCTGTCTCAAACGGCGGGCGTTTGGCGGGGTAGATGCCCTTGCCGTCGGTAAAATACAGCACGCCCTGCAGGTCCCGCAGCGCACCGTCCTGCCGCAGCTGCGCAATGCGGGCAAACGCGGGGCGGAAGTCCGTTCCGCCGCCGCCCACCAGCGTGAACTGCGCCGTATAGCGGTCCAGTGCGTCCAGATCGTTCAGCCAGACCTCATCCCGCACAGCGTTGTCCGCCTGCATGACCAAAATGCGGCACTGCCGGAAAAAGCTGTCCTGACTTTTTAATAAGGTGAACGTCTCTTTTAAGAACGCCTTGACCAGCTCGCCCGCCGTGGATTCGCTGGTGTCCACCACAATGACGAAGTCGCGTATTTTCTTCACCTCGCGGCTTTCCAGCGGCTCTATCAGCGGCAGGTTGCCGTAGGTGCGCAGGCCGTAGCTGTAAAAGCCGAGGTCGAATTCCTCGGGGTCGAGGTGCGGCTCCTCATGCCAGACGGCGAACCGGCGCAGGAAATCCCGGTAGGTGCGGCGGCTGCGCCCGGCCTGCACCTGCGCCTGCAGGGCTTGCGCGGCAGTATCCTGCCCGGCGCGCCGGCCGCTTTCCTCCATGCTCAGCTCCGTCTGGCGGCCCAGGTTCTCCCACTGTTTGCCGCGCATCTGGGCGGCGGGGCTGTCCGGGTCAGCGGGCCAGAGGCGGTGGCTGTCGGTGTAAAATTCCCGCTGCCACTTGTTTAAGGTCTCCGCGTCGGTCTGTGCTAAGACGCGGTAGATGGGGCCTGCCGCTAAAAATTTGCACTTTTCGCGCAGCTGTGTGTAGCATTGCTGCCGCACCCAGCCGACGGGGCGCTTCGTGGCGGGGATGTTCAGGGTGTCCAGCGTGGCCTCCACGGCGATGTCACAGGCCAGCCCCCACAGGTCGGGGTCGCGCCTGTCCCGCAGCCAGAGATGCCGGAAGATGCAGTGGAACAGGCTGTGCAGGTAGGCCCGGGGCAGGTACCGCCGGTTCCTGCGGTAGGTGTCCAGCAGCCATGCGGTGGGGTAGTAGAGTGCCCCGCCGTCGGTGGCAAAGCTGCCGCCGCTTTCCCGCGGGGCCGCGGGCAGTGCACCGAGCGCTGCCGTTAAGTAGCGCTGGTCAAGGTACAGCTCCCCCCGCAGCTGCTCCATGACCCGGCGGGCCATCGTCTGTTCCCATTCCGATTGGGTTTGGATGTGTTTGGCTATAGTGGACACCTTCTTCCATGACTGCATGTAGGGGCCGGGCATGCCCGGCCCGCGGGCTTACGTGGCTGCCCGGCAACGGGCTGAACCCCTCCGGCCTGCTTCGCGGCCACCTCCCCTGATGGGGCGGCTTTCCTCGCGGGCTTTGCCCGCGCCTGCGAGGCCCGCGGGGCTTTGACGGGCCTTGCGCTGCCAGCCGCTTATGGTCTACAAATCGTCAAAATCATACGTTTTTTTTGCTCGCTTGGCCCTGCCTAACAGCACCGCCGCCCCGGCGCTCCACCCGACGCGGGCGCAATAGACCGCGGCATCTGCTGTCGGCAGGCTCAGCCCCACCAGCAGCCGCAGAGCGGCCTCGTCCCGGTCATCAATGGCACGCCGGAACGCTGCCTCCGGGTGGGCGGTCAGGTAAAGCTCGTAGTCCGCGCGGGCGTCGTCACCCAGTCCAAACGGCTGCACAAGCCGCCCGAGTGCTAACCGGCAGAGCTTGTCCTCACTCTCGCCGACGCAGGCCTGCGCAAACGACGCATCAAACGCGGCGTAATCCACCGCGCCGCCGGGCGTGAAGCACTGCCGCATCCGGTAGCCCTCGCCCTCAATGCTGTGGTTGAAGATATGCGCGGGCGTGTTCTCGTCCAGAAACTCCGAATACTCGGGGTAAAACAGCTGTGCACCGTCCAATTCCACCGTAATGTCCGCGCTGACGGCCCCCAGCAGCTTTTTTAAGCCCGTCGGGGCATCGGCGGCAGCCCGCAGGCGGAAGGTCTGCAATTGGCGGCAGTTCGTAAATAAATCGCTGCCAAATCCCTCGACCCCGGGCCCCAGCGTGACCTGACGCAGCCTGCGGCAGTTGTAAAACGCCGCGCTGTCCAGCACCCGCACGGTGTCGGGCAGGGTGACCTCCTCCACAAAATTGCCGGTGATCTCATGCTTGTCGTCCCCGGTGCGCCGGGCCCCGGGCCTGACCGGCCTGTCCGCAAAGCAGTACGGCCCCAGCTCCGCAACGGGCAGCCCCTCAATTGTTCCCGGCACGGCGGGGCAGGGGGTGTCGCCCAGCAGCCGCAGCAGGCGCGCACCGCCGGGACAGGGCTCCCAATAAAGACCCACAAAAATCACCTCTTTACATTAGGGCCATTATAGCATAAAATGTGGTTGCGAGAAACAGAAAAGTGAGAGAAATTCCATGAAAAGCGTCAAACAAACGGATATTCTGACGGGCAGCATCCCCAAACAGCTGCTCCTGTTCTTTCTGCCCATCTGGTTCGGCACGCTGTTCCAGCAGCTGTACAACACGGCGGACACCCTGATCGTCGGTAACTTTGTGGGCACAAACGCGCTGGCCGCGGTGGGCGCAACAGGGCCCTTCGTCAACCTGCTGGTGGGCCTGTTCGTCGGGCTTTGCAGCGGCGCGGGCGTCGTCATTGCCCAGAGCTGGGGCGCACATGACCCCGATGCCGTGGACAGGCAGGTGCACACGGCGCTGGTGCTGAGCGTTGCCGTTGGCGCGCTGCTGACCGTGCTGGGCCTTGTGACCGCTGCGCCGATGATGCGTCTGCTGGGCACGCCGGACGAAATTTTGCCCGATGCAGCGCTGTATCTGCGCATCTACTTTCTGGGCATGATCCCGCAGATGCTCTACAACATGGGCACCAATATTCTGCGTGCCATCGGCGATTCCAAGCGTCCGCTGTACTTTCTGATCGCGGCGTCGCTCGTCAACATTGTGCTGGACGTCGTGTTCATTGCGGTGTTCGGCTGGGGCGTCATGGGCGCGGCGCTGGCGACGGTGCTCAGTCAGGTGGCCAGCGCGGTGCTGACGCTGCGCTGCATCGTCGGCTCTCAGGGGATGCCGTGGCACATCCGCGCCGAAAAGCTGCGGCTGCACGGCGACATTTTCGCGGCCATCTGCACCATCGGCGTACCCGCCGCCGCCCAAAGCGCCATGTACAACATCAGCAATATGTTCATCCAGAGCAGCATGAACAGCTTCGGCACCAGCACGATTGCGGCGTGGGGCGTCTACGGCAAGATCGACTTTGTGTTCTGGATGACGGTCAACTCGCTCGGCATCGCCATCACAACGTTTGCGGGGCAGAACTTCGGCGCACGGCAGTATGACCGCGTGCGCCGCGGCGTGCGGGTCTGTCTGGCAATGGCCGCGTGTACGACGCTGGTCATCAGCTTTACATTTTACAATCTGGCGGAGGTGCTGTTCCGCCTGTTCAGCCAGGACGACGCGGTGGTCGCCGTCGGTGTCGGCATGATGCACGTCCTGACGCCGGTCTACATCACCTACGTATGCATTGAGGTGCTGGCCGGTGCGCTGCGCGGCTGCGGCGATGTCCGCGTGCCGACGCTGATCACCGTGTTCTTTGTCTGCGGTCTGCGGATGCTCTGGCTGTTCATCGCCGTGCCCATCCGCCACGAGGTCGCCACGGTGGAGATGAGCTATCCCATCACCTGGTCCCTCGCGTCCGCGCTGTTTATTCTGTACTACGTCAAGGGCGGCTGGATGCAGCGGTGCGCGGAGAAGTGGGAGAAAAAGCAGGCAGGGTGATGCCGCGTAAATTGCCGCCGCACCTGTAGGGGCCGGGCATGCCCGGCCCGCAGGCTTGCGTTGCCGCCCCTTTAAGGATGGCTTTGCAGGGAGGGGTCTTGACCCCTCCGCGGCGGCCTGAGGGCAGGCCGCCCTACATCCCCCTTACAAACAATACGCAGGGCGGGGTGACCTCACCCTGCCGCGGGGCGTCGGGGACGCCGCCCCCTACAGCAAAACCCCCATCGGAGCAACATCCGATGGGGGTCATTTTTTGCAAATTACAGCTTAAAGCTGTCCTTCAGCGTGACGATTCGATTGTACACGCCCTCATGCTTGCTGTCCGGGGTAAAATACCCGTTGCGCACGAACTGGAAGCGGTCACCGGGCTTGGCGTCCTTCAGGCTCTCCTCGAGCTTCGCGCCCTGCAGCACCTTGACGCTGTCGGGGTTCAGGTAATCCTTGAAATCCGCGTCGTCGGGGATGCTGTTCATGTTGGCCTCGGTGAACAGCTTATCATACAGCTCGACCTCGGCATCGAGGCAGTGGGCGCAGCTGACCCAGTGGATCGTGCCGCGCACCTTGCGGCCATCGGCGGGGTTGCCGTTGCGGGTCTCGAGGTCGGCCTCGGCGTGGATGGCCACGACCTTGCCGTTCTCGTCCTTGTCCACGCCGGTGCAGCGCACCAGATACGCGCCCATCAGGCGGACCTCGCTGCCAAGCGTCAGGCGCTTGAATTTCGGCGGCGGAACCTCAAAGAAGTCGCTGTTCTCGATCCACAGCTCCTTCGTGAAGGCGACCTTGCGGGTCGTTGTGTCGTTGGCGTCGCGGTTCGGGTTGTTGGGCAGGTCAAAATACTCGCACTGGTCGGCGGGATAGTTGTCGATGATCAGCTTGACAGGCTCCAGCACGGCCACGCGGCGCTGGGCGTTCAGCTCCAGCTCGGCGCGCAGCACGGCCTCCAGCTGGCGCATATCCACAAGGTTGTCAGCCTTGGAGATGCCGGCCTCTTTCACGAAGGTGAAGATGCTCGTCGGCGTGTAGCCGCGGCGGCGCAGGCCGGACAGGGTCGGCATACGGGGGTCGTCCCAGCCGTCCACGATGTTCTTCTCGACCAGCTCGCGCAGGTAACGCTTGCTCATGACGGTGTTCGTCACGTTCAGGCGGGCAAACTCGCGCTGCTTCGGGAATTCCTTGCCGAACAGGTTCGTGATGGCCCACTCATACAGCGGGCGGTGGTTCTCAAACTCAAGGCTGCACAGGCTGAAGGTGATGCCCTCAATGGCGTCCTGAATGGGGTGCGCAAAGTCGTACATCGGGTAGATGCACCACTTGTCGCCCTGGCGGTGATGCTCGACATGCTTGATGCGGTAGATGGTCGGGTCGCGCATGTTCATGTTCGGGCTGGCCAGGTCGATCTTGGCGCGCAGCGTTTTTTCGCCGTCGGCAAACTCACCCGCGCGCATACGGCGGAACAGGTCGAGGTTCTCCTCCGGCGTGCGGTCACGGTAGGGGCTCGGGCGGCTGGGCTTGCCGGCGTCGTTGCCGCGGTACTCCTGCATTTCCTCGCGGGTCAGGTCATCCACGTAGGCCTTGCCCTCCTTGATGAGCTGCTCGGCGTACTCATAGCAGCGCTCAAAATAGTCGCTGCCGTAGAAAATGCCGCCGTTCGGCTCGGCACCCAGCCATTTCAGGTCCTGCAGGATGCTCTGCACGTACTCGTCACCCTCGCGGGCGGGGTTCGTGTCGTCAAAGCGCAGGTTGAACAGGCCGCCGTAGTGTTTGGCGATCGTGTAGTTGATGAAGATCGCCTTGGCGGAGCCGATATGCAGGTAGCCGTTCGGCTCCGGCGGGAAACGGGTATGCACGACATCGACCTTGCCCTCGGCGAGGTCGGCATCGATAATATCCGTCAGAAAGTTGGAAAATTTTTCATCTGCCATGATTACACCCCAAAATTAGTAAGCGTCACGTTGTTGTAGGGGCCGATGCCTGCATCGACCCGCTGCAAGGCTATAGGTACGCTAGCTTTGATTATCTTACTATTATACATAGGTTTATATCATTTAGCAAGAGGTAAAAACTTGCCTGCACCTACTGTTATTTATAAAAGGTTTGTGCTATAATCAATACTGATTTACAATGCCTAAGATTTGCCGTTCTTACAAATCCTAACAAATCCTAACAAATCCTAACAAATCCTAACGAAAGGGGGCTGTGCTATGCCGACCCCGAATGACCGCGGGCCCCACCGCCCGCGCACAAATATACAGTACCATGTGGAGAATGGTTGGGCGGTGCCCGACCAGCCGCAGACGCCGCCGCGCCGCACCTCCACGCAGGAGCAGCGCCGCGCCGCCGCCCGCCGCGCGCGGGCAAAGCGCCGCAGACGCCGTCAGCTGGCGCTGATCGGTACGGCGTGCGGCATTCTGGTCGTGTCGGGCGTCATCACGGCGCTGCTGCCTGCTAAGGGTGCGGACGCGCCGCTCACCTCCGATGCCCCCGCCAACACGCGCCTTGTGGCCCCCGTGCCCTACGCGGGCAGCAACGGCAGCGCAGGCACGGCACAGGCCCTAAACTGGGGCACCGTCGGCCCGCAGCGCCAGAGCGCCGACACGGGCTACACCTACACGGCACTGCCCGCCGCCCCCGCCGCGCTGCCGGCGTTTGGCCGCGTGGACACAAGCTGGTTTGCGGATGCCGCCTTCCTCGGCGATTCGCTGACCGCGGGCTTCTGCGTGAACGAATACAACATTGATGTGGGTGGTGCGCTGGTCTGCGGCTATGAGGGCATCAGCCCGAATACCGTCGTCAACCGCGCCACTGTCACCAGCCCGGACCGCGGCGAGGAGGTGCCGCTGGACGTTCTGGCCGCGGCCCAGCCCGCGAAGCTGTACATCCTGATTGGCACGAACGCCCTGGTCCAGCCCGGCAACGACGACAGCTTTTTGGCGTACTACGGCAAAATGCTGGACGAATTGCGCACCGCCCTGCCGAACACGGTGTTCTATGTGCAGTCGGTCCTGCCCGCCACGCAGGAGAAGGTCGCCGACAGTCTGCCGGGTCTGGCCCCGGACCGTCTGGCGGTCATCAACGCGGCCATTCAGCAGCTTTGTGCCGAGCGTGGGTGCTATTACCTTGACCTCAGCGCCGAGTTTGCCGACGACGCCGGGTATCTCTCGACGGAGTTCTCCCAGCCCGACGGCGTGCATCTGACGGTCTCCGGCTACAGCAGGTGGGTCAGCTATCTCTGCACCCATGTGCCCTACAGCAAGGACAACCCCTATCAGGCCGGGAGCACCTACTACCTCAGCGACGATATGAAAAACCTACTCAGCGATATTCCGTAAAGGAGCCACACATGCCAAACGACAACGAACATCCGCGCTACACCGACCCGGAGCATCCCTACTCCGGCAGCGGCTTCCGCTACCAGAACAACTATAACCGCGACGAATACCACGCCGGGGACGGCCCGTTCCAGTTCCCATGGTGGGCGATCATCATCGGTTTTGTGGTGTGGTGGCCGCTGGGCTTTATCTTCATTGGCCTGAACAACGCCATGAAAAAAGGCAAGCTCGGCGGGTTGGAGCAGAAAGCCCATGACCGGGTGCAGGGCTTCAATAAGGTCAGCACGACGCCGGTCTATGCGGCGCAGAGCCGCCCTGTCTATGAGCAGGGCGCCCAGACGCCGAACGCCGCGAGCGCAAAGCCGCAGATGCAGGGCAAAAAAGGAAAAAACGCATGGCTCGCAACGGGGCTGACCGTGGCGGGCGTCGTGCTGCTGCTGGGCGCGCTGGCCGCGCTGCCGGAGGGTGTCTACTGGCTGCCCGAAGCGCTGGCCGAGGGCGACTATTACTGGCGCTGGCTGCTGTCCGACCTGATGCCGGTGCTACTCGGCGCGACGACCGGCATCGGCTGCCTGTTCGGCGCGCAGCACATCCGCACCTCCCGTCGGATGCGCAAAAAGATCGACAACATCGTCGGCGACGCAAAGTATATGTACATTCAGGACATTGCCAGCGCGGTGCCCTGCAGCTATGAAAAGTGCTGCAAATATCTGGAAAGCTACATCGACGAGGGCGTCTTCGGCCCTGAGGCCTACCTCGACATGCGCCGCAAATGCTTGGTGGTGAGCGGCAAAGCCCCCGACCCGGAGCCGAAAAAGCCCCGCAAGGCGAAGGTTGCCAAGCCCGCCGCTGCGCAGGAAAAGGACGAATACCAGAAGATTCTGGACGAATTGCGCCGGGTCAACGACGAGATCCCCGACGAGGAGATGACGGACAAGATCAGCCGGCTGGAGGCCGTGTCCACCAAAATTTTCGAGCAGGCCAAGGCCGACCCCGAAAAGCTGCCCCAGATGCGCAAGTTTATGGATTATTACCTGCCTACGTCGTTAAAGCTGCTCAATACCTACGCCGAGCTTGACAAGCAGGGCATCGAGGGCGAGAATATCTCGGAGTCCAAGCACCGCATTGAGCAGACGATGGATACCCTTGTCAAGGCATTTGAGACGCAGCTGGATAAGCTGTTTGCCAGCGATGCCCTCGACGTCAGCACAGACATCGACGTGATGGAGAACATGCTCCGCGCCGATGGCCTGACGGGAGATACGCCGTTTAAGTTGTAATTTTAAGGAGCCAATTACCCCATGTCGAAATCCACCCAGGGTCAGCTGCACAACAGCTGGCACAATTTTTCCAAGTACCGCCCGCTCATCCGCGAGCTGGTCACCCGCGACCTCAAGGTCAAATACCGCCGCAGTGTGCTGGGCTATATGTGGAGCATTTTAAACCCGCTGCTCATGATGCTGCTGCAAACGCTCGTTTTCTCCTACATGTTCCGGTTCGACATCCCGAACTTCCCGCTGTATCTCATCTGCGGCAACACCCTGTTCAACTTCTTCAACGAGAGCACGAACATGGGCATGGGCAGTGTGCTGGGCAATGCGTCGCTTATCAAAAAAGTGTACGTGCCCAAGTTCATTTTTCCCATCAGCCGCGTGGTGTCCAGCTTTGTGAACCTGCTGTTCAGCCTGGCGGCCATCCTGCTGGTCATGCTTATCACCCGCTCGCCGTTCTACTGGACGATTCTGCTCGTCTGGGCACCGCTTTTGCTGCTGCTGGCGTTCTGCTGCGGCATGGCCGTGCTGCTTTCGGCGCTGGCGGTCTACTTCCGCGACCTGCAATACCTGTACGGTATCCTGACGATGGCATGGATGTACGCTACACCGCTGTTTTATCCCCTCTCGGCGCTGCCGCCCTTCATGGTGCCCGTCATCAAGCTGAACCCGCTGTACCACTACATCAACTGCATGCGCTGCCTTGTCATGTACGGCACGGTGCCCGGCCCCAACACCTGGATCGCCTGCATCGGCAGTGCCGTGGTCATGATGAGCGTCGGGCTGGCCGCGTTCCGTAAATTGCAGCGCAACTTTATTCTGTATCTGTAAGGAGTTTCCCCTCATGTCCATCATTCAGGTGGAGGATGTCTCGATGCGTTTCAACCTCGCGCAGGAGAAAACCGAGACCCTCAAGGAATACACCGTCAAGCTGCTGAAGCATCAGCTGTTTTTCAACGAATTTTACGCACTGCGGGACATTTCGTTCAAAATTGAGCCCGGCGAGTCGGTGGCGCTGATTGGCCGCAACGGCAGCGGCAAGAGCACGATGCTGAAATTGATCGCGGGCGTCATGTACCCCACGACGGGCAGCGTGACCGTCAACGGCGAGATCGCGCCCCTGATCGAGCTGGGCGCGGGCTTTGACCTGGACCTGACCGCGCGGGAGAACGTCTTTCTGAACGGTGCGGTGCTCGGCCATGACCGCGCCTACATGCAGGAGCACTTCCAGAACATCATCGACTTTGCCGAACTGTGGGATTTTGTCGATGTGCCGGTAAAAAACTATTCCAGCGGCATGATCGCGCGGCTGGGCTTCTCGATTGCGACAGAGGTCCGGGCCGACATTTTGGCCTGCGACGAGATTTTGTCCGTCGGTGACTTTATGTTCCAGCAAAAGTGCCACCAGCGGATGGAGCAGATGCTCTCCGGCGGCACAACGCTGCTGTTCGTCAGCCACGACATCAATCAGGTCAAGCAGCTGTGCAAGCGCGCCATCTGGATCGACCACGGCCACCTGCGCGGCGACGGCCCCGCGGAGGAGGTCTGCAACGCCTATGTAGCCGCGATGGAGCGGGGCGAGTAAAGGCTTCCCCCGAGGGGGAAGGCTCAGACTGTCGAAAGAGGTGTGCTCACCCCTTGGCCCCCTCTGCGAGGGGGCTCCGCCCTCAGGCGGTGGGGGAGAGAACTGTGCGGTTGCCCGAAATATTTCTGGCTATGGCAAGGTTCTCTCCCTCCGCCCCTTCGGGGCACCTCCCTCACAGAGGGAGGTTTTTCGACACGCTGACCTTTCCCCAAGGGGGAAGACATCCCAGCCCAAGTAAGCAACACAAAGGAGACCCCATGCTGACCAAAAAACAAAACCTTACACGGGAAATCCTGACCGTTATCCTGCTGCTGGCGGCGGTGGCGGCCACGGAATACGGGTTCTTCCAGCTGTGGCGGCTGGACTGGCGTGTGCCGATGTTCTACGGCGGCGACGGCATCTACTGGGTCGGTCAGGTGCAGCGCAGCTACGGCGAGCTGTCCGGCTCCCTCGGCTGGCCGTTCTATGAGGTCGCGGGCAGATACGACCCGAACTATGATCTGATCTACGACATCTTTGTCTGGTTCGTCGGCCTGTTCACCAAGGACACAGGCACGGTGTTCAACCTGTATGTCCTCGTCATCCCGTTTGCCAACGCGCTGGCGGGGTACGCGGTGTTCCGCATGGTCGGGCTGCGCCGCTGGCTGAGCTTTGCGTTCGGTCTGACGTTTGGCCTGACGCCCTACGTCCAGCAGCGCATGGCCGGGCACATGATGCTGGCCGCCTGCGAGTTTGTGCCGTTCTCGGCGCTGCTCTGTCTCTGGTGCGCCGAGGATGAACAGTTCAACCGCCCGGGCAGGGGCTTCTTCAAAAACAAGCGCAACTGGCTGGCGCTGGCCATGGCGTGGGGGATCGCCAACAACGGCGCGGCCTACTACCCGTATTTCACCTGCTTCTTCCTCTGCGTCACGGCGCTCTGCCTGATTTTGCGGGACCGCAGGTGGCGCGCGGGCACGTCCTGCGTTGTCACGATTGCCGAGATCGTCGCCTGGATGATCCCCGATTTCTTCCCGATGGTGCTGGGCATCCTGAACGGACAGGGCAGCACGCTGACCAACGGCGTCTACCGCAGCCCCGTCGGCGCGGACATCTACAGCCTGCGCATCAGCAGCCTGCTGCTGTCGCCCAACGGCTTCGGCCTGCAGAAGCTCGCCAACTGGATGGGCCGCTACTTCCACGTTCTGGCCACCGATGAAGGCCCGATGTACAACGAGAACGCCTACGGCTACCTCGGCATTGTGGGCATTTTCGGTTTCCTCGCGCTGCTGCTCATGCTGCTGCACAGCCGGGACTGGAAGGCGGGCCGCACCGAACGCCCCGAGTTGGGGGACCGTTTCTGGCTGCTGAGCCGCCTCAACGTCATGGCGCTGCTGCTGGCGACGATTGCCGGCTTCGGCGGCATCATCGGCATCTTTGTGCGGTTCATCCGCGGGT
>QWCE01004086.1_pt1 | contig 14991 bp, 13 predicted proteins | sample 1972531 | NCBI WGS metagenome assembly QWCE01 (sample SAMN09866716, study PRJNA288562) | Human gut metagenome isolate term4_stool, whole genome shotgun sequencing... | reverse complement strand
GCGAAGTGAGCGAGTGGCCGCGGTCAAAATTTCCAGCGTCCGCCGTAAGGCAGCGCAGAAATTTTGGGCACCGCAACAGGATCATCGGCCCCTACGGATATTTTTCTATTTTCTAAGGAGAGTTTATGGCTATTTTGATTCGACGGGAGCAGGGGTTTTATAGGCGGCTGATGAAGCTGAGTATGCCTATCGTGCTGCAAAACCTTATTACCTTTTCTTTAGGTCTTATTGATACCTTTATGGTCAGTCAGCTGGGCAACACCGAGATGGCGGCGGTGACGGCGGCCAATGTGCCGGTGTTTCTGCTTATATCCATTGTGTTCGGCGTCCAGAGCGGGCTGGGGATTCTGGTAAGCCAATACTGGGGAAAGCAGGACATGAAAAGCATCAGCCGCTCCATCGGCGTGGCCTCCTTTGTAGGCGCGGCGGTGGCGACTGTACTGGCGGCGGTGCTGTTTTTTTGGCCGGTACAAATCATGGATCTGCTGTCGAACAACCACCAGCTGTCCATCCTGGGCGCGCCGTATCTGAAAATCATCGGCATTTCCTACATCTTCAATATGCTGTCCTCGGTGTACGCCAGCGCCCAGCGCAGCGCCGAGAATCCCAGCTTCGGCATGAAGCTGTTCGGCGCGTCCACGCTCATTAACACGGGGCTGAACTACCTGCTTATTTTCGGCAAGCTGGGCTTTCCCATGCTGGGCATCCAGGGTGCGGCCATCGCCACCCTGTGTGCGCGTATCTGCGAGTTCATCATCTGCTCGATCTACGCCCTGCGGGATAAGCGCATTCGTGTGCAGTGGGCCGCCTTTGTCCGGCCGGGCTGGGATATGCTGCGCAGGTTTCTGAAATATGCCTCCCCGGTGGTGCTGAACGAGGCCGGCTGGGGCCTGGGGACAAGCATGCTGACGGTGATACTGGGCTACACGGAAAACTCCGTGGAGATGCTGGCGGCCAACGCCGTAATGGGAAACCTGGGGCGGCTGTTTTTGGTGTTCTGCTTCGGCTTAGGCGCCGCCACGGCGGTGCTGGTGGGCAAGGCCATCGGCGAGGGGCAGAGCGAGGAGGATATCATGTCCCTGAGCAAGGCCCTGCTGCGCTTTACCGTCGTATCCGGCACGGTGCTGGCGGCCATTGCTCTGGTGCTGCTGCCCACGCTGTTTATGCCGGTGGTGTTTCCGCTGTTTAAGCTCTTCGGCGAGTCCGCCGCTATTGCGACGGCCCTGGCCGTAACCAGCTTCGCCTCCATTCCCCTGCACGCCTACACCATCTCCAGCATCACGGGTGTTTTGCGCTCCGGAGGCGATGTGCTGTGGAGCGCTGCCCTGGATCTGGGGCCCCAATGGATCGTGTGTCTGCCCCTGACGGCCCTGTGCGCTCTGGTGCTGAAAACCGGTATCTGGCCCATTGCCCTGGCCATGCAGACGGAGTCTGTCGCCAAGCTCCCCCTGTGCCTCTACCGGGTGCGCAGCCGAAAATGGATACATGATGTGACGGCCAACAAGGAGATGCTATGAAAAGTCTTTTCGTCTGCCCGGTGTGCGCAGAGGCTCTGCAGCGAGAGGAGCGGCGCTATATCTGCCCGGCGGGACACAGCTTCGACCGGGCCAAGGAGGGGTACTGCAACCTGCTGCCGGTGAACCGGAAGCACTCCAAGGAGCCGGGGGATGACAAGGGCATGGCGGCGGCCCGGGAGAGATTCCTGTCTAAAGGGTACTACGAGCCGCTGCGCCGGGAGCTGTGCCGCCTGGCAGTGGACAGGACCGGAGATGCGCCCACGGTGCTGGACGCCGGGTGCGGCGAGGGCTACTACACCAGCGGCATTTACCGGGCTTTGCGGGAGAGCGGAAAGACTCCGCGCATGGCCGGGACGGACATCTCCAAGTTCATCCTTCGGCGGGCAGCCAAACGGGAAAAGGATGTGGAATTCGCCGTGGCCTCATCGTACCACCTGCCGATGGCAGCCCGGAGCGCGGACCTGATCCTCAACTGCTTTTCACCCATGGCGGCAGAGGAATTTCACCGAGTTCTGAAAGAGGGCGGCGGGCTTCTGTATGTGGTGCCGTCGGAAAAGCATCTGTGGGAGCTGAAGGAGATCCTCTACGACCGGCCTTATATAAACGAGGTAAAGCAGGTGCCCTACGAGGGCTTTGACGAGGTGGAGGTGCGGCATGTAGAGGAGGTCATCCACCTGCCCTGTGGGGAGGACATTCTGGCCCTGTTTCAAATGACACCCTATTTCTGGAACACCCCCCGGGAGGGGGTGCGGCGGCTGGAGCAGCAAGAGACGCTTACCTGCCGCATCAGCTTCGACATCCATGTTTTTCGCAAAAGCGGAAATAAATAGGGAAAATTTGTTGTATTTACAGGAAAATTGTGCTATTCTGTATGCGCTGTGCTGTTTGAGGGGCGCAGCGAGTGCTTGTATTCGGAAAAAATTTGAGGAGAGAAAAAGCAATGAACGAAAAAAAGACGCCCCGGGCAGTGGCTCTGCTGCCCATTGCGGTGTTCCTGGTGCTGTATCTGGGACTGGGCATCGTGCTGGAGTATGTGCTGAAGGTGAAGATGGGCTTTTACCAGATCCCCATTGTGGTGGCCTTTATGGTGTCCATTTTGGTGGCGTGCCTGCAAAACCGGAGCATTTCCTTTGACGAAAAGCTGACCCTCATGGGCCAGGGGATCGGCGACAAGAACATTGTGACCATGATCCTGATTTTCCTGGCGGCGGGCGTGTTCGTAGGTGTTACCGGGCGCAGCAGCGCCGAGGCGGTGGCTTACTTCCTTTTGTCCATTACGCCGGCGAAGCTGGCGGTGGCGGTGCTGTTTGTGGTGGCGTGCTTCGTGTCCATGGCTATGGGCACCAGCGTGGGCACCATCACACTGCTGACGCCTATCGCCGCGGCGGTGGCCAAGGACTCCGGGTTCAGCCTGCCGCTGTGCGTGGCCTCCGTCATGGGCGGCAGTATGTTCGGCGACAACCTGTCCTTTATCTCCGACACCACCATTGCCGCCTGCTCCACCCAGGGATGCCAAATGAAGGATAAATTCCGTGCGAACTTTAAGATCGCGCTGCCGGCGGCTCTGGTGACCCTGGCGTTGATCGTGGTGATCTCCCTGCAGGCGGATGTGGCCCGGACGCCCTCCGGCGACCACAATCTGCTGCTGCTTATCCCCTATGTGCTGGTGCTTATCGGCGGCATCGTGGGTCTGAATGTGTTTGTGGTGCTGCTGGTGGGCATTGCCGCCGGAGCTGCCATTACCCTGGCCACAGGGCAGGTGACGGCCATGGAGCTGATGGCCAACATGGGCTCGGGCGTCAGCGGCATGTTTGAGACGATCCTGGTGACGCTGCTGGTGTCTTCGCTGTGCGGGCTTATACGGGCTTACGGCGGCTTTGACGCCCTGCTGGCGGCCATTCACAAAATGTTCCGGGGCAAGCGCGGCGGGCAGCTGGGTATCGGCATCCTGGTGGGCCTGATGGACATTTCCACCGCCAACAACACCGTGGCCATCGTTATGGCCGGTCCTATCGCCAAGGAAATCGCCACGGAATACGGCATCAGCCCCAAGCGGTCGGCCTCCCTGCTGGACACCTTCTCCTGCGTGTTCCAGGGCATTATCCCCTACGGCGCGCAGATGCTGGTGGCCATTTCCGCCTGCACCACCCTGGGCTTTGCCGTGAGTGCCTTCGAGATTATTCCGCTCCTGTTTTACCCGATGCTGCTGTGCCTGTCCAGCCTGCTGTTTATCCTATTTGACAAAAAGTAAAAAATTCTCCCCCGGAAAAACCGGGGGAGTTTTTATGCAGTCACACGGATTGCCGGGATGCTATTACAGCTTTCCGGCTTTTTGCAGGGCCAGGACGATGGGCGGGATCAGGAGCAGATGCAGAATGATACCGGGAAGGGCGGTGACGAAGGCGCCGGAAACGAAGGCCTCCCAGGTGTAGCTGCCGCCCAGCAGCAGAAACATGGCAATGCCAAAGGACACGCGGCCAATGAGCATGGCCCCCGCCAAGGCGCCGTAGACACCGGCGATGCGGTGAGGAAGGAGGCGGTAGAGCAGCCCCGCACCCAGGCCGTAGGCCGCCAGCTCAAAGGACATGGCTATGGCCATGGGAAACAGGGCCGGGGAGCTGAAGAGCAGTGACCGCAGCACCGGAGCGATAAGCCCCACCAGAGCCGCCCACCAGGGGCCGCAGAGGAAGCCCCCCAGCAGCACCGGGATATGCATGGGACTCAGGGCCTTGCCCACCTGGGGTATCTGCCCGGTGAGAAAGGGCAGCAGCAGGCACAGGGCCAGGCATACGGCGGAATAAACCAGCCTGCGCAGAGAGATTTTTTTGGTGTTCAGGGTGTTCATACAGGGTCCTCCAAAATAAGATCGCACCGGGCATCCGGGCGGAGCTGCTGGAAATAAAGCTGCTCCAGCGGGATCCAGCGGTGAAAGAATTGCTGGGCCTTCTCCGGGGTGCAGCGGCACTGGATGCGCCGGCGCTGCTCCTCCGGGGAAATGCGAAGAAAGACGGAATAGGTATAATACGGCGCCAGCTCCGGGTGCAGGCAATAGGTACCCTCCACCACCTGAAAGGGGGCGTAGGGCACGGTCACCGGCGGGGTAAGCGCCATGGCGCCGCAGTCAAACCGGCGAAAAGTGACATCCTCGCCCCGGGACAGGGGCAAAAGCACCTCCTGCAAAAAGCGCTCCCGGTCCATGTTGCCCCCGGGTTGGGAAAGGCGCTGGGGCGTGCGCTGGTGGGCCTGAAGAAAAAAATCGTCGGTGTGGAAAACCGGGCAGCCGTACTTTTCCTGCAGCCCACGGGCCAAAGTGGTCTTTCCGGCGGCGGAGCAGCCGTCGATGGCCAGGGTCAGGGGCTGACCGGCGGACAGGTGCCGCCGGATAGCCTGCAATAGTGGCGCAGGCAGGGTAAATTCGGGCATGACGCTACTCCTTTCACGGCAGAGGGTGCTACCATCGGCGGGCCAAAAAAACTTTTGAGTTTCCCAGACACGCCCGCTTACCGCTGCCACATTTTTTCTCATATTATTTTACTATATCATAATTTTCGGGCGGTGTAAACCGGAGAAACGGGCTAAGGTCGTGGGAAAACCTCACCATTTTGGACAGAGTCTCCCGTTCTCCCGTCTTGACACGGTTACTCGGCTGTGATAAACTTTATTTATTTACTTATGCGTCATTTTATGGCGTTTTTTTCACGGTCTTTTGGAAATTTTATAAAAAACTTTCCGAGGGCTGCTGAATTATGGGAGAATGAGTGTATGGAAAAGCTGCAACTGATTCAGTCCTTGAAGCACTGGTGCGACCTGATATGGGAGTATAACCAGACCATCGGAAAAATCTATGTGTACCGGGATAAGCTGGCGATCAAGCTGGAAAATAACTGGTACGACCCCGCAGAGCTGGACCGGATCATCCGGCAGGAATACCGCTTTGAGATCAGCCGCTCCGACTCCTTCTTCAGCGCCGATAGCGTGCCTGAAATGGTGCAGAAAAATACTCGGCTCCAGGAATTTGACCTCTGGTTCTGCCAAAAGAACAGAGATCTGATCTGGTACAATATGCGCATGGAAAAGCTGAACCAGGACAGCTGGATCATCACCGGGTACAACAAGTCCACGGAGATGAAGGAGCGCTCTATGTACAGGGCCCTGCGCAACTCCTTCGAGTCCATCCTCAGCACGGATGTGAACACCCGGCGCTATCTTGTCAGCTACTCTACCTTTCCCGTCCCGGACCGGCTGCAGGAATATGACTACGACAGCTCCGTCTCCGATTATGTGCGCAAGCATGTTTATGACGAGGACAAGGAGCAGATCATCCGGGCCCTGTCCCTGGACACCGTTATGGAAAAGCTCCAAAACCAGGAGGACTATTCCGTGTTCATCACCGTGCGGCAAAGAGATGGGTCCCTCTCCTATAAGCGCGTCATACATAACTACTACGACGATACCCACCAGCGCATTACCACCTCCCGGCTGGACATCAGCGCCATCGTCAACCGCTACGAGGCGAAGATAGCGGAAATTCGCCAGGAGAACTCCATTGACGCCCTTACGGGGGTATATAACCGGAATTATTACGAGAAAAATATCTGGGGCGCCTCCCTGCAGGGGTTCGTGGCCATGCTCGACCTGGACAACCTGAAGCTGTGCAACGACCACTTCGGTCACAGCGCCGGAGACAGCGTTCTGAAAAAGCTGGCCGAGGTTATCAAGGCGGAGCTGCGCAGCGGCGACAAGCTCATCCGCTTCGGCGGCGACGAGTTCCTCCTCCTGGCCCAGGACTGCCCGGACGACGAATTTGAGCAGCTTCTGCTGCGCATACAGACTAAGGTCTCCGAGGCGGCTGTGCCGGGCTTTCCGGGGCTGTCCCTCTCTGTGAGCATCGGCGGCACACGGGTGGCCGGTTCCTCCTCGTCCGAGGCGGTGATGCGGGCCGACCAGATGATGTATATGGCAAAGTCCCACAAGAATCTGGTGATTACGGACCGATTCATGCTCCAAAACGGGAAGGATGGCATTGAACGGCTTAAAAAGGAGCAGGTGCTCCAGCAGATCCTTATTGTGGACGACTCGGATATGAACCGGGCCATGCTGCGGGAAATTCTGAAGGATAATTACAGTATTCTTGAGGCCGGCAACGGCGCGGAGTGTCTCTCCTGCGTGGAGCATATGGGCACCAGCCTGTCGCTGATTCTGCTGGACCTGAATATGCCGGAAATGGACGGCTTTGAGGTGCTGGCGGAGCTGTCCAGGCTGGGGTATATGGACGATATCCCCGTTATCATCATCTCCGGCACCGACTCCACCGCCGACATCTGCCGGGCCTACGACCTGGGGGCTACGGACTATATCCACCGCCCCTTCAACACCCAGGTCATCTACCGGCGGGTGTCCAACACCATCACCCTCATGGCCAAGCAGCGGCGCATGGCCGAGCTGGTAAACCGGCAAATCGACCGCACCACCAAGCAGCAGGAGCTCATGGTAGACTTCCTCAGCCGCATCATCGGCTACCGCAGCGGGGAGAGCAACCCCCATTTTGCCAACATCAGCATCCTCTCTGCCCTGCTGCTGCAGGCTCTGCAAAAGCGGAAGAATCACTATGGCCTCACCGAGCAGGACTGCCAGCTCATTGCCACCGCCGCCGTCTTTCACGATGTGGGCAAGATCGGCATTCCCGAGTCCATTCTCCTCAAGCCCGGAAAGCTCACCGCCAAGGAGTTTGAGGTGATGAAAACCCACACCCTCATCGGCGACAACCTGATTAAGAGCCTGGAAATTTATCATGACGAGCCGTTGCTGCAGATGGCTGCACAGATCTGCCGCTGGCACCACGAGCGCTACGACGGAGGGGGCTACCCCGACGGGCTCAAGGGGGAGGAAATCCCCATATGCGCCCAGGTGGTGTCCATCGCGGATGCCTACGACGCGCTGATGAGCGCACGGCCCTACAAGCCCGCCTTTTCCAGCGAAAAGGCCATTCAAATGATTTTAAACGGCGAGTGCGGCGTGTTTAACCCTGTTTTAGTGGACTGCCTTTTGGAGGTCGTCAGCCAGCAGAAAACAGGAAAGGAGGGCACCCCCCCCCGAAAAATTTATCCACAGCCCCGGGTGGTTCGGTCCTAAACACTCTCACCTTTTCGGGCTCGGTGATGTAAGAAAGGAGCCTCCGGTATGACCCTGAAAAATCTGTATGACGCTATCGGCGCCAGCTATGACGACACCATTGAGCGCCTTATGAGCGCGGACTTTCTCCTGCGCTTCGTGCGCAAATTTCCCGATGACCCCAGCTTCGCCGCTCTGAAGGATGCCTTAGCCCGGGGCAGCACGGAGGAGGCTTTCCGGGCAGCACACACCCTCAAGGGCGTGTGCGCCAACCTGGGCTTCACCCGGCTTCGGGAAACCGCCGGACAGCTGACGGAGCTGCTGCGCGCCGGGACCCTGGAGGGCACAGAGCCCTTGTTTTTAAAGCTCAGTGAGGAATATGCCCACCTGCTTGGCCAAATTGCGCTGCTGGACTGAGGCAGCCACCGTAAAAGCACCGGCTTTTTCCGGCAAAGATGGCGCAGGCCGCTTCGCAAGGCCACTCATTACCAATAAAAACGCCCAAAATCGCCCCGAAAGCGGGACAAAGCAGCTCTATCCCCTATCCATTTAAAAAAAATCAAAACCTCCGGCTAAACCGGAGGTTTTGATTTTTTTAATTTAATTCTGCGGTGCGGCCTCAAGCGTCATCAGCAGCTCCTTGGCCTTGACGGGCTGACCCTCCTTGACCCGGATGGTCTTGACCGTGCCCGCGGTGCGGGCGGTAATGGCGGTCTCCATCTTCATAGCCTCAATGATGGCCAGTACCTGGTCCTTTTCCACCTGATCACCCTGCTTGACGCAGAGCTTAGACACCATGCCGGGGATGGATGTGCCCACCTGCAGGGGATCGGACTCATCGGCCAGCGTCGCCTGGCGGGTCTGCTCCGAGGCATGGGGGTCACGGACGGTGACCTCCCGGCGCATACCGTTCAGCTCAAACTGCACATTGACGGTGCCGTCGCTGTTCCGGTCGCCCAGGCCCAAATACTTGATGACAAGGGTCTTGCCATCCTCGATATTGATCTTATTGGTCTCGCCCAAGGCCATACCGTTAAAGAACACATGGCTGCCCATGCGGGTGATGTAGCCATACTCCTTCCGGTGGCGGCAGAAGTCCTCGTAGACCTTGGGATACATGGCGTAGGAAATGAGATCCTTCTTCTCCGGAGCCTCACGGAACTGCTCCACCTCCTGCTGCAGCTGCGCAAAGTCCACAGGGGGCAGCAGCGCACCGGGGCGGCAGGTGATGGGCTCCTCTCCCTTGAGCACCACCCTTTGCAGGTCCTTGGGGAAGCCCCAGGCAGGCTGACCCATCATGCCCTTAAAATAGGACACCACGGAATCCGGGAAGGCCAGTGCCTCGCCGCGCCGGACGATATTCTCCGGCGTCAGGTCATTCTGCACCATGAAGATGGCAAGATCGCCCACTACCTTGGACGAAGGCGTAACCTTCACCGGGTCGCCCAGCATATCGTTGACGGTCTTGTACATCTCCTTGACCTCTTCAAACCGGTCGCCCAGGCCCAAAGATTCCACCTGCGGACGGAGATTGGTGTACTGGCCGCCGGGTATCTCATAGCGATAGATGTCGGTGGTAGAGGACTTCAGACCGTGATCGAAGCTCTCATAGCGCAGGCGTACATCGGACCAGTAGTTGCTCAGCTCCTGCACGCGGCGCAGGTCCAGGCCGGTGTCGCGCTCTGTGCCATGGAGGGCAGCCACCACCGCGTCCAGAGAGGGCTGGCTGGTGAGGCCCGCCATAGGCGCGCAGGCCACATCCACCACATCCACGCCGGCTTCAGCGGCCAAGAGCAGGGCGGCCACCTGGTTGCCGGTGGTGTCGTGGGTATGCAGATGGATGGGCAGCCCCACCTCCTGCTTCAGGGTGGACACCAGCTTCTTGGCGGCATAGGGCTTCAGCAGGCCGGACATATCCTTGATGGCCAGCATGTGTGCGCCCCGCTTCTCCAGCTCCTTGGCGAGGTTTACATAGTATTTTAGGGTATACTTGTCCTTCGTCTCGTCCAGAATGTCGCCGGTGTAGCACATGGTAGCCTCCAGCAGCTTGTTCTGCCGGAGCACCTCCTCCATGGCTACCTCCATGCCCGGAACCCAGTTCAGAGAGTCGAAAACACGGAACACATCAATGCCCCGCTGGGCGGCCTCCTCCACGAAGGCACGGACCAGATTGTCGGGATAGTTGGCGTAGCCCACCAGGTTAGAGCCGCGCAGCAGCATCTGGAAGGGGATGTTGGGGATCTTCTCCCGCAGCAGCCGCAGCCGCTCCCAGGGAGACTCATGCAGGAACCGGTAGGCCACATCGAAGGTGGCCCCGCCCCACATCTCCAGCGAGAAGCAATCCCGGAGAATATCGGCCATGCCCTCGGCGCCCTTTACCATGTCCCGGGTACGCATACGGGTGGACAGCAGGCTTTGGTGCGCATCGCGCATGGTTGTGTCGGTGAGCAGCAGCTTCTTCTGGTCCAGCACCCACTGCTTCACCGCATCGGGGCCCTTTTCGTCCAGAATCTGCTTCAGGCCGGGGCCAAGGGGCTCCTTCGCCTCCGGGAAGCGGGGAATGTCATACTGGTGGCGCTCGGCGTTGGGGTTGGCCACCTGAATTTCAGAGATATAGCGCAGGACGCGGGTAGCCCGGTCACGGGAGTCCACAAGCTCAAACAGCTCCGGCGTCTCGTCGATAAACTTGGTGTGGCACCGGCCTGCGATGAAGGTGGGGTGTGCCAAAATATTGGTGACAAAGGGGATGTTGGTCTTAACGCCCCGGACGCGCACCTCGTTGATGGCCCGGGCCGACTTGCGGCAGGCAGCAGGGAAAGTGCGGTCCCAGCTTGTTACCTTCACCAGAAGGGAGTCGTAATAGGGAGAAATAACGGTGCCCACACCCACATTGCCGCCGTCCAAACGGACGCCGAAGCCGCCGGGGGAATGATAGGCTGTGATCTTGCCGTTATCGGGGGCAAAATTGTTAGAGGGGTCCTCGGTAGTCACCCGGCACTGGATGGCGTAACCGTCGAAATGTACATCCTCCTGCTTTGTCAGGCCGATTTCCGGGCAGTCCAGGGGGAATCCAGCAGCCACCAGCAGCTGGGCGCGCACGATGTCAACGCCTGTGACCATTTCGGTAACGGTGTGCTCCACCTGAATGCGGGGATTCATCTCGATGAAGTAGTAGTTGCCGGACTTGTCCACCAAAAACTCCACCGTGCCGGCGCTGACATAACCCACGGACTTGGCGATCTTCACGGCGTCGCGGCGCAGAGCCTCCACCGTCTCCTGGGGCACCGACCAGGCAGGGGCAAACTCCACCACCTTCTGATACCGGCGCTGAAGAGAGCAGTCGCGCTCACCCAGGTGGTAAACATTGCCGTATTTATCGGCTAAGATCTGCACCTCAATGTGCTTCGGCTCCACCAGATATTTCTCCATAAAGATGTCGCCGCAGCCGAAAGACTTTTCCGCCTCGCTGTGTACCAGCTCGTAAGCGGTTTTAACCTCCTCGGGGCTGTCGCAGCGGCGCATACCGCGCCCGCCGCCGCCGGCGGAAGCCTTTAATATCACCGGGAAGCCGAAGCTGCGCGCCTTCTCCAGCGCATCGTCGGCATCCCGCAGCGGCTCGGTGCAGCCGGGGATGATGGGCACGCCGCATTTGATGGCGATCTCCTTGGCGCTGAGCTTATCCCCCATTTGCGCCAGCACCTGAGACGACGGCCCCACGAACAGAATGCCGTTTTCCTCGCAGGCCCGGGCAAAGTCGGCGTTCTCAGAGAGGAAACCGTAGCCGGGATGGATGGCGGTAACGCCCCGGCGCCGGGCCAGGCTGATAATACCGGGAATGTCCAAATACGCACCCAGGGGGGACTTTTTTTCTCCCACCAGATATGCCTCGTCCGCCTTAGTGCGGAACAGCGAATAGGTGTCCTCATTGGAATAGATGGCCACGGTGTGTAGGCCCAGATCGTAGCAGGCGCGGAATATGCGCACGGCGATCTCACCGCGATTGGCCACCAGGACTTTTTTAATTTGTGTGATCTGCTGCATACGGCTATCCTTTCATTTATAAAATGATATATTTAATACCAATATACACTTTTTTTCCTCATAGCGCCATATGCAAAATAACTAAAATATCCGTAAGTACTGGCCGGATGAGGCGCAAGAGTGCCAACGGCATGGAGCAGATTCCGTGTACCGCCCCCTTCTAGCAAGTACCTGCGACTTTCACAATATCATATATGTAAATTTTTTCCGTTAAGTCCAAATTTTTACAGTGCTATTTTTCAGAAAAAGGCGTTATAGATCCCATTGGATCGAGGCTGTTAAAGACTTCATGCATGCTCGACTTTTAGCATTTCCGTATCCCTCGGCTAATTTTGCTGCTCAAATCAGCCTCCCTGACCTGCCAGCGCCAGAAATTTTTTATCTGACTGAATACCCTGTGTCAGAAACCGACCGTCCCGGAACAGGGCATAGGTCGTGACCGGCGCAGGCACATTCTGCGCAGATTCTTTATCAGTGATATGGATGACCTTGAGCGGGATACCATATCTCCCTGCGCATTCTTTTGGTTTACGAATGCACTGCAAATGTGGTATACTTTGATGGGTTATAGCTATTCAACACCTATGCAGTTAATAACGACCGGCGTATTAAAAATTATGGGAGAGTAACAATGGATAAGCCAGCTTTTCTAAAAAAGCTCTGTGAATATGGCATTGATACAAACATTGTATGTTTTAATGACTCTGCAAAAGATGATGTGTTTTGTGTAATAAACAACCATGGCTACACCGATGTGTTTTACCGTGAAAGAGGCTGCGAATATGATAGGCATAGGTTTCTATCTCAGCCAGAGGCTCTACAATATCTCCTAAATAAAATCCTTACAATATCAGGGATATGCAGCAAAAACAATTCATTTTCTGATGAATTAACAGATTCATCCACGGTTTAATCATCAAGTTAGGATTGTTGCCTAATAAGGGGGCCGTGTATACAGCAGCATATACTTTTTAACTTTATGAGGTAATTATTATGAGAAAAAATTGGGGATTATTATCACTCACCACCTTAATACGGTTACTCACATCTTGTTCAATAGGAAACTCTAATATGCGAAAAATGTTTTTTGCAAGGAACAACAATCAAATTGCAAATGAACAACTCGAAGCATTGTTAGAGGCAATTCAATCGAAAAATGCCCAAGCAGTAAAAGAACTGTTTTCCGATAACGCATGGGCGGAATCAGGAAATATGGAGAAGTCTATCCTGGTACTGTTTGACTACTTTCAAGGGGAGTTGGTCTCCTATAAAAACTGGGCTGGGCCCAGTGTTCACGCCACCAAAAATCATGGCGAGTATTGGAAAAGCTACGACTGCACTTATGACTTCGAGACAACGCAGGATAAGTATCGTCTCGCCATGGAGATCATAACGGTGGACACTACGGACGCGGACAATATAGGAATACGGTCGTTGTATATCATTCGATTTGAGGATGACACAGACCAGAATTGTGCGTACTGGGGCGACGGAGAACATACACCGGGTATCAACATTGGCAAGACTGAATAAAATGGCAATTTAGTAATTCCGCTCTAAAAAGGGCACCGCGTGGTATACGCGGTGCCCCCTTTTCATGACTGGCAGTATCTGTCCATGCGGGTGGCAGCGAAAACGGTCTATACCTCCCTGCGCATTATTTTGGTTTACGAATGCACTGCAAATGTGGTATACTTTGATGGGGTGCAGCTATTCACTGCCAGCGGTCAGCGTATATGATTCAACGATCCTGGTATGTATTACGCATTTTCCGCCACAAAGCCGGCAGGATGGAAATTCGGCTTAATGCAAGGGGTTGGCGTGGCCTACTTTATTTTTTGATATTAATAGGTGGTTTTTATGAGGCGAATTTATTTGATATGTATGATTATTATTTTATCCTTACTACTTGCATCTTGTTCGTTGGGAGGGAACAATTCACGAAGGAATTTCTTGATGACGGATGACAGAGCCATCGCCAATAAACAATTCGAAGATTTGATAGATGCGGCAAAAATGCAAGACGCTGATGCGCTGAAGGCCTTGTTTTCCCAAAATGTGCTGAACGAAGTGGAAAATATAGAAGAATCCATCCAGAAGCTGTTTGATTATTTTGAAGGAGAGATGGTCTCCTATAATGACTGGGCCGGGCCTGGTGTTACCGCCAAGAATGATGCTGATGGTTATTGGAAACAGTATTATTCGACTTATGATCTGGAGACAACGCAGGATAAATACCGTCTTGCGATGGAAATTATAACGGTTGACACTGTGGATGCGGATAATGTGGGAATACGGTCACTGTATATCATCCGTTTTGAGGATGACACAGACCAGAATTGTGCGTACCGGGGAGACGGGGCATATACACCCGGTATCAATATTGGCAAAACTGAATAAAATGGCAATTTAGTAATTCCGCTCTAAAAAGGGCACCGCGTGGTATACGCGGTGCCCTTTTCATGACTGGCAGTATCTGTCCATGCGGGTAGCGGCGAAAACGGCCTATACCTCCCTGCGCATTATTTTGCTTTATGAATGCAATGCAAATATGGCATACTTTGATGGGGTGCAGCTATTCAATACCTACGGCCCGTGGGGCGAAGCTTGCGGCATGAGCGGGACACTTGCCTCCACCTTGGGAGCTATAAATCCCCTCCGCTACCGGGGCTATGTCTACGATGCCGAGACGGGGCTGCATTACCTCAATAGCCGGTATTATAATCCCGTTTGGGGCAGATTTATCAATACAGATCCGCCTACCTTAACGCTGAACACACGATGCCTGCAAGGAGCAGAGAAGCACCTTGCCGCCTCTCTGCTCCCTCACTTGCTTGTTTATTTTTGGGTATTTTCTTCCTCGTCCAGCAGGTCGGTCATATTCCGCAGGCTGATGCCCAGGGTGGACCCGTTGTGCAGCAGTGCCGAGGTGGCAGGTGGCAGTACACCCGCCACGCCCAGCGCGATCAGCGTCAGGTTGAAGCCCACGATGAAGCGGTAGCTGCCGTGGATACGCGCCATCAGTGCCTCACCGAGCCTGCGCAGCGTTACCAGCGCAAACAGATCCTCCGAGGCAACGGTGATGTCGGCGATCTCCCGGGCGATGGCCGCGCCGGTGGAGATGGCGATGCCCGCGTCCGCCTCCGACAGAGCAGGGGAATCGTTGACGCCGTCGCCCACCATGATAACGGTGTGGCCCTTCGCCTTTTCCTGCCGGATAAACGCGGCCTTGTCCTCCGGCAGCACCTCGGCGTACACAGCGTCCACGCCCACCTCGGCGGCCACGGTCTCCGCCGTGCGGCGGTTGTCGCCGGTCATCATC
>QWCE01006232.1_pt1 | contig 15004 bp, 17 predicted proteins | sample 1972531 | NCBI WGS metagenome assembly QWCE01 (sample SAMN09866716, study PRJNA288562) | Human gut metagenome isolate term4_stool, whole genome shotgun sequencing... | reverse complement strand
TGTGGGATTCAATGTCTCCAGTTGTCATTCCCTTGGCATACATGGAAAGTATTTTTTCTTCCATGTCCTGAGTTACGGTATTTTGATATTTTTTAATCAGCTGTGGTTTATAATCACCGTTACGATCCCTTGGAATCGCCACATCCATATCTCTATAACTGGTGTGCATGGTTTTGCTGGAATGTCCATTTCTACTATTGTCTGTTTCTTTGTTTCGATAGTCATACTTGGAATGTCCTAATTCCTCATCCAGTTCTTCATCCAAAGCACCTTCCAAAAGGACAGACATCATGTCACGCATGATGCTATTTACATCGGTGCCGTCTTTGATGCTGATATCATTATTTTTCAAATAGTCACGCATCATTTCTCCCATTGCTGCTTTTTGTGGGCTGTCTTTTCTTCTTGCCATAAAAATAACCTCCAAACTGAGTAATTTTATCTTACATCTGTTTGGAGATTTACACAAACTTTGGGATACTCCCCGGACGGACACAAACCGATCCGGTGCAGGAACAATTTAAGAAAAAGAATAATCCTATCTTGTAGCTTGTTAATAATGACACCATGTATTATACTTAACTTATTACCACAAACACTTAGGAGATACTATGGCGAAAACAGACTATAAATCAACTGATGCCTTAATGCGGCATCTTAGAAATAACGGAATTTCCATCTCAGGGACTTCTCAAAAGCAGCAACTGATCAATACAGGATATTTTCATGCTATGATATGTATGATAAAGCAATCAGCAGTTACAAAAATGCTCCGGCTGGAACTCGCGAAGATATAAAAAAGAAATACCAAAATAACAAACTGAATCTCCAAGGTTCCATACAAAATGCCATAGCCGCTGCATACCGCAAAGAGAACCCTAAAATCACCCATTTTTATAATAATGTCAACTATAATGAGGTTCCAATTTGGGCAATTTTCGAAATTCTTACTATGGGCGATTTTGGTTATCTACTTTCCTGTCTGACTATTGATATGCGTGAAAAAGTATCTCGTTCAATCGGCATAAATCTATCCAGTGATACCTATCGTGAATTGCTTTATAAATATGTATATGCCTTAAAGGATCTGAGAAATGCTATTGCCCATAATGATGTAGTATACGATACCCGTTTCAAAAAAATGGATCCATCCAGACCAATGAAGTAGTGTCTGATTTTAGAAATGGGAATGCCTTACATAAATTTCAAAACTATTGGTGACTATATTATTCTCATTTGTTATTACTTGAAAGTATATAGTATATTATAGATAGCAATTGGGGTATGTGTTTGCGGACACATACTTGGAGGAGTCGGAGTAATCCGGCTCCTCTTTAATTTTCAACAAAAAGATACCTGTCTGGCAAGATTTTTTTCACTGTCCTTTATGTGTGATCCATAATATCGCCTTTCTCTAACACATCGAATCAGCCCTTCAAAACGTCTTAATAAAATCCGTTTTAAAGGTATAAAAAAAGACCGCTCACTTTCAATTTTTCTTGAAAATGAACGGTCTTTCACGTTTCTTTTATTCTGTTGAATGATGAAAATATTACTTTTCCTTTGATGTGTTTCCGAAGTCGCAGTCCAATTTACAAATCTGTCCGATGTAGTGCAACTATTGTCTCTATATGCGGTGAAAGTTTCTTCTTATACTAAATAGCGAAACTGAAACCTTTTGCAAAAAAGTATATACTCCACTTAGGGGGGGATAGCCTTTACCCCACATGATAATCTATCTGTTTTCTAAAATGTCAGCAGCATCTGCATCCCAGTCTTCCTACGCCCGTCTTTCTTCGCTATATCCCATTGTTTCGCAATCATCCATTATCCTTAGCACAAACTCATTAACAGCCTCTTTGACAGCTTCCTTATTGCCATCGTCCGAAATTGAATGTATACTCACCATTGCTGTAATTCCGTACAGGCTTATCCCTCGCCTGACCAAAACCAAATATATTCATTAATCTCATGCAACACCTCCCAAAAATGGACATGAAAAAAGCACCTCCAAAGAAGTGCTTTCATTTAATGTTCCTTTTCAAATTCAATCATATCTTTAATAATCTGTGACATCTCATCCATACAAGTATCTACGTTCCAGTTTGGATAATCCTTCAACAAGTTAATCATTGCAATTTCTGTTCTTGCTAAAAAAGGAATATAGTCTGATACAATTTCATCCTCGGTGTATTTGTCATAATCAAAGTTTGTTATTTTTTGAAAATGTATACCAGCAATACAATGGACATATAGATACAATATTCTATACACCCTCTCAACAATTGCATTTCTACTTTTCTCTTTTGAAAAATTTTCAATACACTCCTTTAATTGTTCTTCCTTATTATCTGCTACTAAGTCTATTGCACCTAATACACGATATGGAAAGGACTCAGCGAAATATTCACCCCACAAACTATATGAATTTTTTTCAATATACTCATCTAATTCCAAGTCTAAGTTAAATAATAGTTTGTTATCTATACACCCTGATAGACTATATACATTCGCATTATCCACGGCATGACCAATTTCATGTACAACTGTCACTAAGCCAATATTCCTCATATCACCCATGTCTGGAACATTCTCTTTAGGAACACCGTTTCTTAGCAACAAATCATTGTACATACCTATAATTAAACCCGACTTAATAATAATAGCCTGCACATATTCTCCACCTGAGATTTTACCTTCTATGGTTTTCCCTGCAACAAAATAGCTTCCATCATTTGTCAAGTAGGTATCTTTATTTAGCAATCGAGCATAGTATTTTACTGAATCACAATAATTCTCTATTTCCGTATCTGCTACTACAAAATACCTTAAACTATCCAAATTCTGCGATGATACAATATTTCTTATAAATTCATCTAACTTCTCCATTATTGCAACAATATATTCACGATTAGTGCAGTTTTCCTCAATAATAATTTCAAGCATTATACCATTCTCCTTAATATCATTGTGAGAGCATTGTACCACAATTCACAAAACTAATATACCCTATCATCGTACACACTGCCATCACTTCCCTGATTACGGATTGCACGGTCAAGTGCCATGACGGTTGCTACTGCAGCATCAATTTTCTCTGTAGATTTTTCTTTATCCATTTTGATGTTTCCGGCAGGGTCTTGTCTGACATACACATTGTCCATCATCCACCGTAGAACCTTATGTCCACCGTGGGCAAGTCGCTCCTCAAGAGTAAGTTTCATAAGTTCCTTTGTTGGCGGACTCATATCCTTGTACCCCTGTCCGAAAGGAACAACGGTAAATCCCATCCCTTCCCAATCCTGTACCATTTGTGTTGCGCCCCAACGGTCGAAAGCAATTTCTTTTATGTGGTACTTCGCTCCAAGTTCCTCTATAAATTTCTCTATAAAACCATAATGCGTTCCAGGTTCTCTTCATCCCCTAATACGTGATTTACGTTTACTCTTATAGGCCACTCTGGATTAAAGTTAATGCCACTCTGCGCCATATGATAGACGGGCTTTTGTGGTAATGGCTCTATGTATCTTAACTTCGGAGACATCTCATCACAAAATCCTCTAAAATACCATTCTCTCACAGAATCTGAATAATTGTTTCTTTCAAAATATCCATAAATTCCCTTGTACCGTCGTGTGTATAATCCTGTATGAAAGAAGGCACACTCATTCTCCAAATGAAAAATGCCATCTGCTTTTCTGGTATCACTTTCTGAATTAAAATCAATAACCTGTTTGCGAAAAATTGTATGTATGTACCGTTCCAAAATAGGTGTGACTGTGTTCTTTGTCTCTCGGCTCGGCTTTCTGAATTTCCATGATTCCGGCAACGCCAATCTTTCTAATTCTTCTAACTGTCCATACCAATCTGGTACATATGCAAATTCAAATAAATCTGGTGCTATCATATTATTCAGCAGAGTCTCTCACCACCCCACTGATTCATTATACAAATGTTTCATTCAAAGAACTACAAAACACACGTCCATTTTCTTTCCTTAATGTCCAACAAACCGCAGAAAATCAAGGTTTCTTTGAAAGCAGACAAATGGTTTCAATATTCCCATGAACTTTGATTTTATACTGCATAGCGAAAGTGACACTATTAACTTAAGGGTGGGGTAAATACCTTAACCATTTGAAAATTCCTTTTAATGTTACTACTTTACCCTGTCCTCGGCAGGATCAACTGCATACCAATGTTCTGCATTTCGCTTACATTCTAACACAGGTATTCTTTTTGTCACTTCACGTTTCGTGCTTCCATCACTACGAAGAATTTCTCTCCATTCCACTGGTTTATTATAATATTTCATTTTGCCCCCACATTGAGGGCATCCTTCAATATGTATTTTCTCTATGGTCAATCTATTCCCATAACCACTAATTGCAAAATTGAAAAACAAAGGATGTCTCGTTTGCTTTTTAGCAATTCTTCTAAGTGTAAAAAAGATTAAAAATAAAAATACAAATATTATAAAAATAATAGAATATTTCTGCATATCTAAACTTATTGTATTTCCATTCATCCCTCTAAAAAAGCAAACTATACTTTTTACTATTTTGGCAAACGGAAATATTCCTACAATTGCAATAATAGTGCTAATCCATGTTAAAACAGCTAAAGTAAATGGACTACGCCATTTTGGTTCTGGATCATAATTTGCCGTCTTTTGCTTCTCTTCCTGTAAAATTCACATTTCCATTGAAATTATTTTGCTTATACTCTTCTTTTCTTCTTCTCATATCGTCATCTTCCTTCTCTTTTGCGAAAAAGTATTCCTTTTGCCAAAATGTATACTGATAATTCCAAAAATCTTATCCCTGAGGTAAATCAATTCCCTCATACCCATTCTGCGGAAACTGAAACACACATCCATTTTTGCCCCAAATCGACGGAAACCTTTGATTTACGGGGCTTTTCTCGTCAGCAGAGCCACTGTCTCCACATGATACGTATTCGGAAACATATCCACGCAGCATATCTTCTCCACCCTATACCCTCTGGCCATAAATATCTGCAAATCCCTTGCCAGGCTTGTTGGTTTGCATGAAATATAAACCATATTCTCAACACCATACTCTATGATTTTCCCAATAGCCTTCGGATGGATACCGTCTCGTGGTGGATCAAGAATTATATAATCAGGTTTTTCCTCTATCTCATCAAGCACCTTGAGGACATCACCTGCGATAAATTTACAGTTATCAAGACCATTAAGAGCTGCATTTTCCTTTGCTGCGCAAACTGCCTCCTCAACTATTTCGACACCTACTACTTCCTTACACACCGGTGCCATAAGCTGCGCGATGGTGCCGGTTCCGCTGTAGAGGTCGTAGACTGTTTTACCGTTTAGCGAATCCTTGTCATCTCCCAGGATAAACTCTCTCGCTGTCTCATAGAGCACCTCCGCTCCTAGTGAGTTGGTCTGGAAAAATGAGAATGGTGTGATTTTGAATTTCAGACCTAAGAGCTCCTCGTAGAAATATGAATCTCCGTAGAGCACCTCTGTGCCCTCGTTTTTGACCACATCTGCCACGCTGTCATTTTTTGTGTGTAAAACGCCCTTAAATATGCCGTCATAGTGCCTGGTCAAAAGCGCATATCTAAAGCCTGCGAGCAGCTCCTCCTCGTTGAAGCCCTCTGTCTGTGTGGTGGTGACAAGGTCTACTATGATTTCACCGGTTTTTGTTGCCTTTCTGACAAGCAGATGCCGCAGATAGCCCTTGTGTGTTGCTCTGTGGAAATATGGGATATTGTTTTTTGAAAAATAATCAAGTGTTGCCTTTAATATTGTCTTGAAATCCTCATCCACTATCTGACAGTCCGATACTGTCACAAGGTCATAAAAGCTTCCTCTTTTGTGCATGCCAAGCGCAAGAGGGCCATCCTTGTACTCATCACCGAAGGAAAATTCCATCTTGTTTCTGTATTCACTCTTTTTCGGACTTCCATGTATCCCTATAAACTCATATCCTGACTCTTCCTCAGTGCCGATGGCATCCGAAATGAGCTTTTTCACCTGGGTAAGTTTCATATCAAGCTGCTTTTCGTAAGGCACTGTCTGATATGTACAGCCCCCGCACATTCCAAAGTGAGGGCATGGCTCTTCTGTCTCCAGAGGCGATTTCTCAATTACCTCCATGAGTCTGCCCTCTGCCCTTTGATGCTTTACTTTATTTACAACAAATTCCACCTTCTGTCCCGGAATTGTATTTTTCACAATTACTCTGTCGCCGTCATCTGTAACAGCTATTCCCTTGTTTGGGAAGTCTACTCTTTCTACGGTTCCTGTTCCTCTAAATCCTTTTTTCATGTAATTCTTATCTCTCTTTATACTTTATTATTTCTTTGTATGCCTGACTGCAAATGCCTTGCTTCACACATAAAGAAAAATGAGGACTACATATGTAGCCCCCATTATCTAAAAACGATTATTTCTCTTCTTTAGTCTTTGGTGCCTCTTTTTCCTCTTCAGCATCATCATCGTCTTCATCCTCGAAGAAATCATCATCGAATTCATCATCATACTCATCATCGAAATCATCTAAATAATCCGGTGTGAAAAATCTGTAGATACCATATGCCGCTGCTGCAACAGCAACTAATACACCAATGATGGCAAATATGATAACAGCCTTGGAAGGCTTCTTGTCTTCCTCTTCTTTTTTGAGAAGGTCATTAAGCTTTGCCATGCTGAGCTTCTCTGCAAGCTTGTTGTCCTTTAATAATTCTTCAACTTTACTCATAATTCAATCCGCTCCTTTTCCAAAAGTAATTGTCAAATGCTATTTGTTAAATCCATTATAGCATATTATATCCAATTTTCCTATAAAAATTACAATAATTTTAGTCAATTTTTTTCAATTTGGCAAATGAAGCAAACATCTTTTTGGTACCGGCCTTGTCAAAGTCCACAGTGACCTCATAATCCCTGCCGCCTTCTACGATTGCCATGACCTCTCCCGCGCCAAACTTGATGTGCGATACCCTGTCTCCTACCTTATATGAAAGACCTCCGGTGGTATTAGCACTGGCAAAAGACTTCTGGTTGCTCACAGGTGTATAGACAGGTGTCCTTGTACGCTGTGTATTAAAGGTTGTCGCATACTCTGTGCCGTATGTAGGTGTCTTTTTGAAGGCCTCCTTAGCCTTTCTGTAGGTGCTCTGCGAATTTCTTTCAAGGTCATCATCACGGCGCTTTGGCTCATAGACCTCACCTGACATAAGCTCACGCGGAATCTCCTTCACAAATCGCGATACCTTGTTGAACTGTGTCTCTCCACGCACCATGCGCATACGCGCCGATGTGATGGTCAGATGCTCCTTGGCTCTCGTGATACCAACATAAGCAAGACGCCTTTCCTCCTCTATCTCGCTTGTCGCATCATCACTCGTGATTGACATATAGCTTGGGAAAAGACCATCCTCCATGCCCGCCAGATACACATTCGGAAACTCAAGTCCCTTAGCACTGTGCAGAGTCATAAGAACCACATAGTCGCTGTTTTCGTCAAGACCGTCTATATCGGCTACAAGCGCTACCTCCTCCAAAAAGCCACTGAGAGTAGGATTCTCCTCCCCCTGCTCGTAATCAACAGCCTTGTTTATAAGCTCATCAATATTCTCAATACGCTGCTCTGCTTCATCCGTGCCCTCAGCCTTCAGCTCATCGACATAGCCGGTCTCATCGATTATTGCCTGTATGAGCTGCGAAACCGAATCCATCTCGGCTCTCGCACGAAGTGACTGTATAAACATCACAAAAGGCTTTATCTTGCCTGCTGACCTCGCCATGCCCGGCACCTCATCGACATAGCGCAGTGCCGTATAGAAATCTATTCCCTTCTCAATGGCATAGTCTGTCACCTTATTGATGCTTGTAGCTCCGATGCCGCGCTTTGGCACATTTATTATTCGCTTTACCGCAAGGTCATCATGGCCATTGTCAATAGTCTTTAAATATGCAAGGATATCCTTTATCTCTTTTCTGGCATAGAAATTCACGCCGCCGACAATCTTGTATGGTATGTTGGCTGCAATAAATTTCTCCTCGAAGAGACGCGACTGTGCGTTGGTTCGGTAAAGCACAGCACAGTCCTTATAGCGCGCCTCACCCTTTCTCACGAGTCTCGCTATCGAACGCGCCACATAATCCGCTTCCTCGAAGCCACTCTCAAGCTGTTCAAAGGTAATCCTGTCTCCGGCTCCGTTGTCAGTCCAAAGGCGCTTGTCCTTTCTACCCACGTTGTTGGAAATGACGCTGTTGGCGGCATCTAGGATATTCTGGGTAGACCTGTAATTCTGCTCAAGCTTTATGACCTTTGCATCTTCAAAATGCTTCTCAAAGTTTAAGATATTGTAGATATTGGCACCTCTGAACTTGTAAATGGACTGATCATCATCACCAACCACACACAGATTCTTATACTTCATGGCAAGAAGCCTGATAAGCTCAAACTGCACGGTGTTTGTGTCCTGATACTCATCCACCATGATATATCTGAAGCGCTCCTGATAGTAATCCAGCACCTCTTTATCCAGCTTAAAAAGCTCTACTGTCTTCACAAGCAAATCATCAAAATCGAGTGCGTTATTCTGCTTTAGGGCATTCTGATACTCCTTGTATACAAGTGCCTGCTTGCGCTTCACGAAGTCACCTGTGAAGCGGTTTTCAAACTCTATCGGATCAATCATCTCATCCTTTGCAGATGAAATGACATTTAAAAACATCTTTTCCTTATACATCTTGGTATCTATCTCAAGACGCTTGCAGATGTCCTTCATCAGAGCCTTCTGGTCGTCAGCATCATATATGGTAAAATTCGTGTCATATCCCAGCCTGTCAATATACCTGCGCAGTATACGCACACATGTCGAATGGAATGTAGAAACCCATATGCTTTCCGAACCATAGCCCACCATATCATCAATTCTCTCACGCATCTCTCCCGCAGCCTTGTTTGTAAAGGTGATTGCCATGATATTGTAAGGATTGACGCCACACTCATCTATCAGGTAGGCAGTCCTGTATGTAAGAACCCTGGTCTTGCCACTGCCTGCCCCCGCTAAAATAAGAAGCGGTCCCTCTGTGGTCAAAACGGCCTCCCTTTGCTGTTCATTCAACATATCTAAGTTCATCTGTTTTCCTCTCAATTCTCCAGTCTTTTACAGGCACACATACCATAAATACAAAAATAATTTATTTACAGCATATCACAAACATATGTTTTGTACAACCCAATATGAGAAAATTCAAAAAAAACTTGTCATATAGTTTTCAATACTATATAATAAAAGCCTGAGGTGATGATATGGAGAATGACGTTAAAGAATTTTTATCAGAATTATTAAAGCAGCTTAAATCAATAGATTACATAAAGCCGGAGGATATACCAAATATTGATTTGTACATGGATCAGGTCACAACCTTCATGGACGAGCAGCTCGCTGCATCAAAGCGCTATGAAAGCGACAAAATCCTTACCAAGACAATGATAAACAACTATGCCAAAAACAATCTGCTCCCTTCTCCGGACAAGAAAAAGTATTCTAAGGAGCATGTGCTCACACTGCTTTTTATATATTATTTCAAAAATATATTGAGCATCAACGATATCCGCTCAATTCTTAATCCGCTTACCGAGAAGTATTTCGGCAATGATGACGGATTTACGATGCAGGATGTCTATACTGAGGTTTTCAGCTTAGAGGCGGAGGAATCGCAAAAGCTCCTAAAGGATCTCGGCAAGAAATACAAGATTGCCGGTGAAACATTTGAGAATTTTCCTGATGAGGATCAGAAATTTCTTCACACATTCAGCTTTATCTGCATGCTGAGCTTTGATGTCTACATCAAGAAAATGCTGATTGAGCGCATGATTGACAATCTAAATGAAGAAAAAGAGGCTTCTTCCCATGAAAATACACATTCTGGAAAGGAAAGTAAAAAAACAGGCTCAAATTAATGAGCCTGTTTTTTCCCCCTATGATAAACTAATCCTCTTTGTCAGAGCCATCCTCCATGCGTGAAAAAACCATATCATATCCATCGTTGCCGTAGTTTAATGATCTGTTCACACGGCTGATTGTGGCTGTGGAAGCCCCGGTCTTTTCTGCTATATCAAGATATGTCTTCTGCTCTCTAAGCATCTTTGCCACTTCAAATCTCTGTGATAGAGAAAAAAGCTCATTTACAGTACAAACATCCTCAAAAAATGTATAACACTCTGCTCTATCCTTGAGACACAAAATAGCATCAAACAAATGGTCTACTGCTTCTGTTTTTAGATTCTTGCTCATCGTGTTCTCCTTTTTCATGCGATTTATTTACTTTTAATTTTAACATATTAAAGTTTTAAAGTAAACAGCTTTCTTGCAATTAAATTATGATATGTTATACTAATGTTACTATCGCCTAATAAATCAGAATGGAGTAAATTGAAAATGAAAAAAGTAGGATATTTCTTTTACACATTTGTCCCACTGCTTGCAGTTGAGGCAATTCAGACTATCGCCTTATTCTTTATGATGGGCATGGGAGTGTTTGGACAGGGTTTTGTCGGAAAACTTGCTTTTCCGTCTGCAAACGTATCGGACCGCCTTGAAAAGACATTTACCTCTGTAAATTTTAACATGATGATTATGGTCATCTATGCACTCATTACCATTGCGATTTTTGGCATGTGGTACTATGCCAGATACGAAGGTAATTTTCTTCCATCCCCTAAGAAAACCTTCAATCCCATGATGCTAGTGGCAATCGTCATACTCGTGCCGGGTACACAGTTTGCTGCCAATTTCATCGCTAACTTAACCGGCTACATCCGTCCCGACTGGCTGCAACAGTACAATAAGCTTTTTGAGACATCAGGCATCACAGATACCACCTTTGTGACAGTACTTTATTCTGTAATACTGGCGCCAATCTGTGAGGAGCTTATATTCCGCGGTGTAACCATGCGCTGTGCCAGAAAGGCTTTGCCATTTGCTCTTGCCAATCTGATGCAGGCTGCACTTTTCGGACTGTTCCATCTCAACTGGATTCAGGGCATATATGCCTTTGCACTTGGCATAGTGCTCGGATATGTGTGCGAACGCGGTGGCTCTATTTACTACTCTATGGGGCTTCATCTGCTTTTCAACCTTTGGGGCACACTTTCAGGATTTTTCCCTGATCCCGGTAATAGTGTAGTGGTCTTTGTGGTTGTGATTGCTGTTACAATTGTTTCACTGGTGGCCGGATTTGTACTGTTTAACAAAGGACGAAGAAAGCTCCCCATAAATTCTACAGGAATATAGACACGCCCGCCAGACTTACTATCATCATAATCATGCCGGCAAGCAGTACTCCAAGCATGACAGCGGCAACTGTTGACTTGAAATCCATATCAAGGATACTTGCAGCAAGTGTTCCTGTCCATGCACCTGTTCCCGGAAGTGGGATACCTACGAAAAGTAAAAGTGCAACAAACAGACCTCTTCCGGCCTTTGCCTGAAGCTTCTTGCCGCCCTTCTCTCCTTTTTCAAGGCAGAAGCTGAAGAACCTTCCAATAATTGGTTTGTCTGCTCCCCAGATGAGAACCTTTCTTGCAAAAAGATAAATAATCGGTACCGGAAGCATATTTGCAATGATACAAACGATAAATGATGGCACTATCGGCAGCCCCATCACCTGTGAAACCGGAACCGCTCCTCTGAGTTCAATAAGCGGTACCATTGAAATTAAAAAGATGTAAATATATTTTTTTAACATGAATAATTCTCCAAAAATTTAATTAGTGTATGCATCTGCTCATCAGTTCCTATGGATATGCGCAGATAGTCGTTGATTCGCTCAGGTGAGCTGAAATGTCTGACAAATATATTGTCTGCCTTAAGGTCCTCAAAAAGCTTTGTTGCAGAAACATTTGCAGGCTTTGCAAATATAAAGTTGCTCTTTGAGTCACAGAATGTAAAGCCAAGTCTCTTAAGCTCTTTCTTTGTCCACTCACGTGTCTTTATAACCTTTGCTGTGGTCTCCTCAAAGTATGCTCTGTCTTTTACCGCTGCTGTAGCTGCTTCGATTGTGATTCTGTCCATTGTATATGAGTTGAACGAATATTTCACATCATTCAGATACTTGATAAGCACAGGACTTGCCATGGCAAAACCAACTCTTGAGCCTGCCAGCGAGCGTGATTTTGAGAATGTCTGTACCACGATGACATTATCATATTTGTCAATGAGTGGAAGCGCACTCTCCCCGCCAAAATCTACATATGCCTCGTCTACTACGACAATTACATCCTGATTGTGCTCTATTATATCCTCTATCTCATCAAGAGGCATAAGCTTTCCTGTCGGAGCATTAGGGTTCGGAAATACTACTCCGCCGTTTGCCTTATAGTAATCTGACGGTACTATTGAAAAATCATCAGACAATGGAAGCTGCTCATAAGGGATTCGAAGCATATCTGCCCACACATCATAAAATGAATATGTGATATCAGGAAACAGTACAGGTTTTTTCGAATTGAAAAATGTCATGAAAATCATGGCAAGTACATCATCAGAGCCAACTCCGACAAACACCTTCGAGCTGTCTATCTTATAGAAATCCGCAATTGCATTTACCAGCTTATCAACCCTTGGGTCAGGATACAGTCTTAAATCATCTGTATTGAAATTACTTAAAACCTCCTTCACTCCCGGCGCTGGCGGATATGGATTCTCATTTGTATTTAACTTAATAACACAGGTATTCTTTGGCTGTTCTCCCGGTGTATAAGGTACAACCTTTCGAATGTTATTTTCCCAGTCTCTCATTCTTTTCCTCCAAATTTAATTATATGTCAGCCCATACATATTTACTGATCATTCAATTTTCTTCTCAAAAAAACATGATATCAAACATAAAATCAGCGTTTTTATTCACTTTAAAATATGCACCCAAAAAAATGCTAACAATTTTACTTTACCTCATTTACTTATGTTTGTAAAGGTTGTATATTACACTTAATCATTATTTTTTATATATATTTTTATCTATTTTTAATCAAGGGGGATTATAAATAATGACTAAAAATAATTCAAAGGATCTCACTGTAGGTTCTCCTACCGGGCTCATTCTGGGCTTTTCCCTTCCGTTGCTTCTCGGAATGCTTTTCCAGCAGGTTTACAGCCTTATGGATACAATAATCGTCGGTCGTTTTCTAAGTGTTTCGGCCTTAGCCGCAGTCGGCTCTACCGGAAGCATCTGCTTTCTCATCATCGGCTTCTGCCAGGGTGTGTGTGCCGGCTTTTCGCTTCCAATAGCCCAGCGCTTTGGTGCCAAGGATGAAAAAGGACTTAAAAAATATGTAGGAAATGCAGGAATTGTGTCTGTAATTATCGCAATAATCATGACGGCACTCACTGTGCTTCTCTGTGGTCACATTCTGACCTGGATGAATACGCCAGGCGACATTTACGACCTCGCCTACCAGTATCTGATTGTCATATTTGCAGGCATTCCTGCCACAATACTGTACAATCTGCTGTCAGGATATCTGAGATCTCTCGGCAACTCGGTCATACCTGTTATTTTCCTTATAATCGCGGCAGTTCTAAATATCGGTCTTGATTTACTTTTCATTCTGGTATTTAACATGGGCGTGTTTGGAGCGGCTTTTGCAACCGTACTGTCACAGGGTGTATCAGGAGTGCTGTGCATCATTTACATAGCAAAAAATGTACCTCTGCTGCATGTAAGCAGAAATGATTTGGAGCTTGACTCTTCATATGTCAGAAATCTGATGGTCATGGGACTTCCTATGGGCTTTCAGTATTCGATAACCGCTATAGGCAGCGTCATACTGCAGACTGCCGTAAACGGCTTAGGCTCCATCGCAGTTGCCTCAATGACCGCTGCAAGCCGTATTTCAATGTTTATGGTGTGTCCATTTGACGCACTCGGCTCCACAATGGCCACCTACAGTGGACAAAATGTCGGCGCAGCCAAATTTGAACGTGTAAAGAAGGGGCTTATTTCAGCCTCAGTTATAGGATCGGTCTATTCGGTTTTGATTTTTGTGGCACTGCTGTTTATAGCCAACTATCTGATTTACCTGTTTGTATCACCAAGCGAAACAGAGGTTGTCGCACAAGCTCATCAGTTTCTGCTGATAAATGCATTTTTCTACATCCCGCTCGTTCTGGTAAACACAATCCGTTTCACCATACAGGGTATGGGTTTTTCCGGCTTTGCGATGTTTGCAGGAGTAGCAGAAATGATTGCGCGTTCGCTCATCGGACTTGTATTTGTACCGATATTCGGCTTTTCTGCCGCCTGCTTTGCAAGCCCACTCGCATGGATTCTCGCAGATGCCTTCCTGGTGCCTGCATTCATCCACTGCCTGCATGAGCTACAAAAACGATAAATTCATCCTAATGACACATCTTTAGTAAAAAGTCATTAACAATAATGGCTTTAACAAGTCCTTTAAAAATCAGTTTATCTCACAGCCGAGGAAAGCACCGGCGAATCATACTATATATTGAGCTTTACGAAGCAGCTTATAAGCAGTTAGAATTATGTCCATATACAACAATGCCCCAGCATGGACGCTGGGGCAAGGCGTTATGCGCCATGGACGGCGCATAAAAGCCGGTTGTGTCATGGTCTAAACACTCCAAATCATAATTCTTACTGCTTCTTAGCTGCGTAGTACTTGCGAAATATATAGTATGTTCGCCGGTGCTTTCCGCATTATAAAAAGATAATTGAAAATCTTATGCATTTACCGCATCTATAAATTTTTGGAACGCTGCACGTCCATCATCAGTGCACTTGTACACTCCTGCACACTCAAGCACTTCTTTAAATACAAGTCCAATCTCCTCATTGATAATACCATCAATATTAGACTCATCAATCTTATCATATTTAGACATAAACTTAAGAGCCCAGTCAGCATGTGATGCAAGAGTCTCAGTCGAATGCAGATCCTTTCCTGTAAGGATTGCATCCCTAAGCTCTGCCATC
>QWCE01004079.1_pt1 | contig 15011 bp, 13 predicted proteins | sample 1972531 | NCBI WGS metagenome assembly QWCE01 (sample SAMN09866716, study PRJNA288562) | Human gut metagenome isolate term4_stool, whole genome shotgun sequencing... | reverse complement strand
TCATCCTCAAATTTGAAGGCAAGGCCGTCCTTGTAGTGATGGCCCGTGCGCCCGCAGCTTTTGGACAGCGCGATGTCGTTGTAAGTAATAACGATACCGTCAATGGGAATATCAGCGTCCGCCGCATACTCCTTGAGCTGACGGATACCGTCCTCGGTTTCCTTCTGCGTCAAAGGGCGCTTGGTGACCATGTACTTGCAGGGCAGAAAGCCCAGCGGCCGCAGCGCCTTGAGGCGCTCCGACTTGCGAGGCAGTTCCTCCATGCCCTCCAGCACATTGAATGGCATGAACATCAGTCGCCGTCCCAGGCAGGTCCCGGCGTCAAACAGGCGCACTGAGCCGGCCGCCAGATTGCGGCCGTTCTTGTAGGGTTTCCCATCGCTGTCCACCAGAGTGGTCTTCAGCTGTTCAAAATCGCTGGGGCGGATGAACGCCTCGCCGGTGACCACCAGGCGGTCTTCATATTGGATATTCTCGGGGATGCCGCCAATAGCGCGGGTGTTGTGGGTCACGATTTCGCCCACATCACCGTCGCCCCGGGTAGCTGCCTCCACCAATTTGCCCCCTTCATAGGTCAGCTTGATGGTAAGGCCGTCCAACTTGAGCATGAACATCACCTGATGCTCTCCCATAAAGCGGCACAAATCCTCCGCATTCTTCACTTTATCCAGAGACAGCAGCGGAATCGAGTGATTTGTTTTTTCCAGTTTGCTGACCGCCGGGTATCCTACGGTATTGGTGGGCGAATTTGACATCTGGACGCCCGTTGCACTTTCCAGGTCCTGCAGTTCCTCAAACAATCGGTCATAGACTGCATCACTGACGCTTGGGCTGTTGAGATTGTAATACTCATTCCGGTAGCGGTTGAGCCGGTCGTTCAGCTCCCGCTGCTTCATCAACAAATTCTGGTCCATCAGGCCGCCTCCTTTTCTAAAACACGGAACGCCATAATCAGCGTCTCCGCCGTATGTTCGCTACGGGTGTACGACTTACACACCCCATCTTCAAATTCCCAGGTGCGCGCGGCTCCCCACCAGAGGATGGCACCGCGCCCCTCGTTTGCCGCATTGAGCTTCGGATCGGGCGGATTGAGCGTTTTGGTATAAAAGCCCTGGGTATTGACCCAAGTGACCTCCCGCAGCTGCCCAATGCACCCCGGCCGGCAGTGGCCGATGACTTCCAGACGCATACCAGGCCGAAGAGCGCGTTTGAGCTGGTTCAGGTTTTTAATCATGCCGTACCATCCTTTCCCTGTCCGGGGCATACCGGCCAAAATTCAATTCCCGGATGATGCTCTGGATCGTCTCATCATCATCCCATTTTGCTGTGAGGACGGCCCGTTCCGGCCCCTCTCCTGTGTGTACGCTTACCTCGCTGCCATAAATCTGCATCAGCACATCGGGGCGCTGGGCGCAGACCACGGCCAGATTTCCAAGCTGTTTCATGGAGTTCTCCTTTCACGCCGTATAAAGCCAAACCACTACCGGCCGGCTCAAATCGGCAGTTTCATAATTCTTTCGTACTTTGACGGGGTGGTAATTCCCATCCAGTTCGCATTCTACACTCTGTTCAATACGGCCTCCGTGCTGGGCCAAACATTCCCGGAACGCACGCAGGGTATCCAGACGCACCGCCAGCGGGTCGCTTTCCCTGCATCGCAGCTCCGCACAGTACACATATCTGTGTGGATTTTCCTTGATCAGAAATCCATAGGTCATATACAGACGGCACTTGCGTTCCCGCTTCCGTTCGATGTGCTTTACATAAGCTACACCAGCCTTACCGCCTTGGGTTATACAGAGATAGCCCATTTTCCGGCGCTGTTCACCTGACAGTGGGATCTGCTCCATTTTCTGTCCCGGCAGCCCTTTAAAAGCACGGAAACTCTCAGGCGCATATCTGTAACCGCGTATCTCATACTCAAATCCTTTTTTCCCCATCAGGGACCTCCATTCTATAAAAGTGGGCCGGACGCCCCAAAGGACGCCCGGCCATTGAACCTGTCTCACGCGGCGGCAGGGAGCGCCTGCGGCTGCATGACTTCCGTATTTTCCATTAAGTCGGCCAGCAACACATCGGCCAGCAGACGGCCAGCCAAATGCCCGGTGTGGATAATCACACGGTCTTTTCGCATCTGGATAAATTCCTCTTTCCGCAGCTCACGGCTCCGTTCGGCCAGCTTCAGGTCGCGGCCGGTAAGGCGGGCCGCAATGACCTTCTGCCATTTGATCAGGAATTCTGTTGCCTGTTCAATATCTTCATACTGCCGGTCAAACAAAGTGCGCTTCTGACGAACTGTTCCATCTGGTTCAATCTCCAGAGTATAGTAAGGATCGTTAGGTTCCTCCGTCCGGCGCAGAAACATGATGAAGCTTTCCCGGCGTTCCATGCGGTCATAGTACCGCTCGCCGGCGCCATCATTGCCGACACAGTGATGAAGCATCCGCCCCTCCTTGATGATTTCAAAGATGTCTTGGGGCGCAAGCACCGTGTAGTCGTCATCGCTGTAGGCATATTTTTCCTGCAGTTCCACACAGATAGCATTGACATGGGGATATTTCGCCGCCATTTTTGACGCCTGCTCTTCCAGGCTCCCGGCTTCACTCTGAAGGACCAGTTCATCGTGCCGCTGGCGCAGTTTTCGCACACGGTAGACGATCTCATCGCTGGTGTCATAGTGCAGCCGTTCCGCCATAGCAAGATAGTCCTGCCAGGTGGTCAGCGCCTGCTGGCAGCTGCCATCAAAATACTCTTTTTGCCGCTCCAGATAATTTTTGATCTGCACCAGGCTCATTCGGTCTGCGATAAACACCAGATCCTTGGCGCTGATCCGTTCCTTTTGGAACCAATGCAGCATTTCATCGGGTATGCGCTGGCTTGTCTTTTTTTCAAGCTGCAGCCAGGCCAAGGTCTCTGTGTCTCCGTCCAACTGGCGCAGGCGGCGGAATTTCTGGGCATCCAGGCCCAAAGCGCGGATCAATCCCGGCTCGTCCGGATGCAGCACCAATTTCCGCACATTATCGCAGAAACGGAAGCACTCCGCTGCCAGTCGGGGAAGTCCAGCTTTCCAAATCTGCTCCATCTGGGGAAGCCTTTTCCAGACTGCCAGGTATTTTTCAGGATCAGTGATCGGATGGCTTCGTATCCACTCGGCCAAGCCAGTTTGACGAAGTTCTTTTTTCTCCAGGCTGGGCAAAGTCTTTCCATATACCCGGCCGGCCTGATCGCCAGCATAGGCGTAATAGCAAGGGCTCCCTGAAATCCACCGTGTTTCCCGCTGGCAGTACATCCCCCAGTAATAGGAACGGATTTCGCCGCTGCGGTCATAGATCGAACGCCGGAACTCATGCCAATAAGACTCACTGTGCGGCAGGGTATCCTTTCGATAAGTTCTGTCTGCCCAGAATTCCCGGATGACAAAACCATCCCTGCATCGCTGGACCAGATAGGCATAATACCGGTCTGTTTTGAAGTAGCCTGCGCGTCCCAGGGCCTTGAACATTACGGGATGTCGGCAGCAAGTGCAGCGCCCCATTTTGTTGTGATAGGGATGCCCGGAAATGGGCACCTCCTTCCCGCAGAAGGTGCAGTAGCCGGTTTTGGCTCCGCCGCGTTTGTAGTGGTAAAAGATAAAGTTTTCGCGCACGGCCACCTTGTCGGCCCAGTGCGCCCAATCCTTGGGCAGCTCCGGCACCTGGGCAAGATCCTGGTCCCACGGGTCGGTAATCCGTTTGTGGCGCCGCTCCAGCTGCTCATCCCGCACATTCCGTTGAAAGTCAAGAATGCCGAGGTCACCGCCGCGCTCGCCGGAAAAATAGTCTTGAACCAGGGCCGCATCTTCCTCGCTGAACCAGCAGGTAGCGTAGTAGTTCCTGCCATGCCATTCCAAACGGTCTAATTTGGCGTCCCGCCATTTTTTCTCCAAGTGATCGTAGGTCAGAAACTGGCGGTTTTCCTTGTCGAGAAACACCTCATAGACAGGGTTGTTTCCATCCAGCCGCAGATGATCCGGCAGGAAAAAAGCGGCTTTCAAAATGCCATCCTGCACCAGACAATTCATATATGCGAAATAGGTGCGGGTAGTATAGGTATGGCCGTAATAGGTCGTCTCCTTTTTCGGCTCGTCCGCCATCGCCACTTCTTTCATCTCCGGCGATGCCGTCAGCATCGGCATCGCCAGAAGCATGGATTTCTTCAAATTAACTCACCGTCCTTTTCTCAAGATTCGCTCCATACCAGACATCCGGCAGGAGCGTCTTTCCATCAATGGTAGCCACCACGATCTGCTGGATGCTGCCGGTGGCCGGGTCCTCCTTGGCAAAGGCCAATACATCACCCTTCCGGCAGCCCTTGGCTATGGGGTCGGCGCCGCGGACGACCGCATAGCCACCCCGCGCTTCAGCCCTGTCCTTCCGAACATGCTTGTTCCACTTCCGCTTGGGGTGGTCTGCCATAAAGGCGAGGCCGTGGAGAAACAGTTCTTCTTTCGTCAGCCGCTTGAGGACCGTCAGTTCGGTGCAGGAGATCTTGGAATCCACCTCGTCCTCGTCGATGTCCCCGCCGGCGTTGACGATGTAATATTCCGAATGGTCTACATCGCCGTAATAGCTCAGGCAGTCTAACGGGTCCTCCGCACAATGGAATCCATTTTGGCGGCAGTTGGCCTTTTCCGTTACATTGAGGCCCATCTGAAACTGATAGTCAATGCAGATCATGCCGGGCCGAAAACCTTTATACGCAATCATACGCTGCCTCCTCAGCCTGCCTTTGCCATGCCAAAATCCATCAGAGACATCTGCCCGTCAGCAGAAGGCTTTTTCTCCGGCGCCGGCTTAGGCTCCGGCTTTTTCTTCTCAGCAGGTTTTTTCTCGGTTTTCTTTTTCTTGGAGGACTTCACGGAAGACTTGCCATAGTAGGGATGGGGGACAAATTTTTCTTCCTGCTCCTGGTCCTCTTTGGCGTCCGGATCGCGGAAATAGTCCTCCGACCACTGATAGCACAGGTCATCCGGAATATCGCAGCCATACCCCTGGCTGCCCTGGCCCGGCTGGATGCCGTTTGCTTTCAATTCGTCCTGGATATACTCCCATGCCTTGCGGCTGATGTACTGGAAGCAGTGAACCATTGTTTTCTTCGGGTGCATGGTGAGGCGGGCAAAGGCCGGATCTTCCAGGCACTTGGTCTGGATATACTCCGACACGCACTCCTTCATATTGCGCCGGGTCAGCTTTTCCACATCACCGCTGACCCGCTGCATGGAAGCAGCCACCACCTCATCGTCACTCATGGCAGCCAGGCGGTCCATCTGTTCCTGCAGGGCCTTCTTCTTTTCCGCCTGTTTTGCCTCCCACTCAGCCTTCCGTTTGGCTTCGGCAGCCTCATGCTCGGCACGGCGCTTTTCCTCGTCAGCGTCCGTATTGGAGGTATCTGCCTTGGCAGGCTCCGCCTGACCCTCATCGGCATTGTCCTCCTCATCGGTTTTTTCTGCGGGAGACTCAGCCTCGTCAGGCTGTTCCAGCTCTTCCGGGGCCTCATCCAAATCTCCGTCGTCCTCAAAAGCAGGCTGCGGCGCCGGCTCTGCGGCAGGCGGTACGGGCTGACGGTCAGCCGGCGGCACCGGCAGCTCGTCAAAGTTCTCCCCGTCCTCAAAAGCGCACTCGCGGGTGAGCGAGGCGGCAGACGGTTTGCGGCCTTCCTGCATATCCAGCGACATTTCCGAAAAATATCCCATAATAAACTCCTTTCCGTTGACAAAAATGGCATGGATCAGGATAAAACCTGTTCCATGCCATCGTTTACCTGTGTCACAGCACATAGAGTAGTGTGCTGAAGCTGTCGAAACAGTAACATATCACATTGGGATACTGCTCCGACCACTTTTTGATCCTGTCCTGCACCTCCTGGGCTTTCCGCTGGGCCGGGCCATTCCACGGCGGCGGGACCGTCACCGTAAAATATCCCTTATCCGTGCGGGGCCGCACATCAGCGTTCAGATGGGCGCATTGCTCCAGAAGCGCCAGAAGTTGCCCTCTCTTCGTCTCATTTACAACAACCATTGAAGCCTCTTTATGTCCCTTCTTTGATGTCCTTTTTGGCAAGCATGGGGGAAAACTTGACCTGCGGAAATTCATGCTCCCCATTGACATAGTAGTAGATCCTTCGTGGAGAATGGTCCAGTTCTACCACATCAGAGAGCGCCATTGGCCGCCCGTGGCAGCCCTCCGGCAGTTCCTCCCGGCAGTCAGCAAACAGGCGCTTCAAAATCTCTGCGTCGCTCTGTTCCACCGGGCAGTAGACTTCGCCAGACCCGGCCATGCGGTACATGGCGGCGGGCGGCTGTTCATAGCCGGCCTTTTGCAGCGCCGCAAGTTCCTTGAAAGCAAATGGGATCGCTTTTTGCTCGTCCAGTTCCAACTGATAGAGCACAAATCTCTGTTTCCGCCGCTGGGGTTCCAGCAGGGCGCCGAGGGCATCCCTGCCTTGCCGCAGGAAGGTTTCATGTTCCTCTCTGGTCAAACCAAGATACTCCGTCAGGCAGGTTTTGTTTTCAGCCAAGTGTTGCCATAGTTCGATGCAGTCCTCAATATGCGCCAGTTCACACAAACCGCGGAGGTACTGCGCCTTAAAACTAAGTCTATCGATCTCCTTTCTCCGTTGATTTTCCCGGCGAAGTGCCAGCTGCCAATCGTCAAATCCCTTATAGTTGGGATTCCAGGTCAGCCTCCGGCAGTTCATGCCATACTTCCGGGCCGTCAGATAAATTTTCGACGCCCCGGCCATCGTCATTTGATTGTTGTACTTGTCCATATCGTGGGCTTCAATGATTTCCTCCGTGCCGTTCTGCGCCAAAAGGGCAAACAACGGGTCCAGCGGGCTGGTGTTGTTGGCCCCGGCAATCGCGGCAAAGGTGCGCCCGGTCAGACAATGGGAAATATCTGCTTTCAGCAGCCCCTCGATCACATAGACCACCCGGGCGGATGGGTCACCGATCAGATGTACCGGGCTGCCGGAGCCTGTCCCGTCTGTCTTTGAGGAAGAGGAAAACCAGATGTACTTGGCCCCCGGTTTCTCCGGCGGGTCATCCTTGTGTTTCAGCGGTACATCCAGCATGATCTGAAATCCCTGAAGCCGGCCGTCAAAGCCTATGGCGGGGATCAGGATGCCGGAGGTCTTCTTATAAAATGCCATTGTCCAGTGGCCGCTGTCGTCCCGGTAAAATCCGGGTACGCCCTGCACCCTGCATCCCTGCCTGATCAGCCGGTCCGTGATAGAGCGGCATAAGAAGGGCGGCGGGGTACTCTTAAAGCCCAGCGCCTCGATTTGTTCATCAGACAGCCCACGCTTTGGTGAACGCAGATGTTCCCGATGTGCCGGCCGTAGCGTAAGCTGGGCCAGCAGGAGGGATAGCGTCTGATGGATCTCGGCCGGGCTGGCTTTGTCCGACTGCGGCACAGTTTTTCGCTCGGAAGAAGAATAACCTGCAGCGGCCGCCCGGGCCCCTGAAGATGGGGACCCGGTGCTGACCGGCTGCTGTTGGGCTTCATTCCCGGAGCGTGCGTGTTCCTCGTGGGTATTGTCACACAGAGCTTCTGCAATTTCCCAATAAGCGTCAGAGGTCGTCGTGTGATTCAATTTTGCATATAGCGCCAGCATTCCGCCATGTTCGTCGCAGTGATTGCACCGCCAGACATTTTTGACGAAATTGACATTCATCCGCCCGCGGCGGTCACCGCAGAACGGGCAGTCCACATAGACGCTGTTTGCCTGCTGGCGCCTGACCCGCAGGTGCAGCAGTTCCACAACTTCCATGATACCGAAGGGAAATTCATCCGGGTACGAGCCCATCTGTCATTCCTCCCTTCATGCTCTCGCCGGGGGCCATATCAGCCGGCTTTTTGAAGCGAATTCAAAACCAGCTGGGCGGCAGCGCGGACCATGTTGTTTTTGCTTTTGCCCGGGATCAAGTAATACCGCAGGTTGACAGGCCGCTTCTCGGCCACCTGGGCAATCGTCATGCCCTTGCAGATGCCATCGTCTACGATGACCTGCTGGGCCTGTTCCAGCGTCATGACCTGCAGAATATCCTCCATAGGCGTGTCCTTCGTGTAAGAGGGGGTATCCACCGCAGTATCCGCCGCCCCGGCAGCGTCATCTTCGGGCTGCATAGGCTCGGCGGCAGGTTCAGGCTTCTCCATGCGCTGGACCGGCAGTTCCGTCACATTGCCGTGGACAGGCAATTCATCCGCCTGTTCATCCTCCGCCGCCGGCTGTTCCGCTTTTGGCGAAACCTCAACCGGAAGCCTATCAAATTTTTTCTCGGGCTCCACCGGCAGGTGCTGCTCCACCGTTTCCGAAACAGCGTTTTCCTCCGGCGGGGCAGTTGTCACGGTTGTCGTTCTTGCGGCCTCAAACGCCCCTTGCGGCGTTTCAATCGGTCTGGCAGGGGATTTCCCCTCGGCAGGCGTATCGCCCTTCTGAGGGGCGCTGTGGGGCTCCTGCGGCGGTGCCGTGCGTGCCGCCGGCCCGGCAGGCGGTTCTGCGGCCTTCTTGACCGGCGTTTCAATGCTTTTCTCCATCAGGTCGGCCTGGGCGCCGGCGCTGATCATCTGGATGCCAAAACCTGCGTCCGTAAGGGCCTGGCTCAGCGCCTCATTCTGGGCCGCTTTCACGAAGTCGCGGCTGTCCTGGGTAGTCTGCTGGGCCGTGCTCATACTGAACGGCTCCGCGTCACTGCGGTCCAGGAATACCTTGGCCTCAAAAATCGCCATCTGCTCCGTGATCCGCAGCGCCGTCAGACGCATACGGCCGTTGGGATGGGCCATGCGGAACCAGAGTTTCTGGTAGGGCAGGTCCAGTTTCAGGGTGTCCTTGGTGCGGCGGAGGAACTTGAGCGGGTCAAAGCCCGGCACCTTGTTCAGTTCAGCGGCCGCAGGCACAGTTTCGTACATCGTTTTCGCATTGCTGTCGTTCATGTCATATACTCCTTCCTGTGTAATAAATAGGAGACGCGGGGCAATTTTCTGCACCTTGCGCCTCTTTTTTAACCAGCGTATTTCAGTTCTTCTTCCAGAGCTGCCGGGACCGGGATTCCGGCCCGCTTGGCATAGGCCTTATAGTACATACCGATGCGCGTGCCCAGAAGCGTATTCCGCTTGACGATTTCATTCCGGTGGATCGCCATAAACAGCACCTGCTTTTGGCCGATCAGCACCACGCGCTTTTTGGCTCGGGTGATGCCGGTATAGAGCAGGTTGCGGTAGAGCATGACGGTGTGCGCTTTCAAAAGCGGCATGATGACCGTTTCATACTCAGAGCCCATTGCCTTGTGGATGGTGGTGGCGTAGGCAAGGTCCAGATTGACCATATCCTCTACGCTGTATTCCAGTTCTCGGCCCACACCGAAGTCCAGACCGATACGCTTGCCATCTTCATCGTCTTTGATATAGCGGATAAATCCCAGGTCGCCGTTGGACACCTTGGCGGTGTTTTTGGTCTGCATGATCCGGTCGTTTACCCGGAACACTTTGACGCCGATTTTGATTTCTTCCTCGGCAGAGCGGAACGGGTTGACCACCTCGCGGATGGCCTCGTTGAGTTGTTCCGCCGACGCGGCGCCTTCCGAACGGAAGGGGGACAAAATCTGCACCCGGTCAATGCCGCTTTCCGCGATTTCCCGGCAGTAACGGGCGATGATCCGCTCCGCGGCCTCTGCCTGGTTATCGCTTGCCATAAATACAAAGTCCGGCCCAAAATATAGCTTGGTGTTGCCCTCGTTGATGAATTTGGCGTTATAAGCGATCAGGCTGTCCTTGGACTGGCGGAAGATCTGGTCCAGCACCGTGACGGGAATCAGGCCGCAGTCGATCAGTTCGCGGAACACAGTCCCGGCGCCCACACTGGGGAGCTGGTCGGGGTCGCCCACGAGAACGATACGGGCCCCATCCTTGATGCGGGAGAAAAACTTGTCTGCCAGCCACATATCCACCATAGAAAACTCGTCCACGATGATCAGGTCCGCCGACAACGGCTCCTGCTGTCTGCTGCGGTTGGCGTCATCTTCTTCACTGCCGAGGCCCAGGCCGCTGTGGAGCGTCCGCGCCTTGTCAAAGCCAGTGCTTTCCGCCATACGCCGACTGGCACGGCCGGTCGGCGCCATCAGAACGATTTCGCCTTTCGGATGCAGGCGGCGGTAGACTTCCAAAATGGTCTTGAGCACCGTTGTCTTGCCGGTGCCGGGAGAACCTGTGATAATGGACAGGCTGTGGCGGTAAGCCGCGTAGACCGCTGCCTCCTGTTTGGAAGACAGCACAAGCCCCATTTCACGCTTGACCTGCTCCAGCGCCTGCTCAATGCGCTCCGGCGCAGACGGCTCTATCAGCCGCATGGCAATACGCCGGGCCGTTTCATCTTCCTGTGCGAATGTGCGGGGCAGGTAGATGTTATCTTTGACGGATACCACCTCGCCATGAAGAATCATGTCCTGAAGCACATCCGCGACCTCCTGTTCATGAAGCCGGAGAGACGGGACGGGGATCTTTGCGTTGAGAAGCCGAAGAGCCTCCTTCCGCAAAGTTTCACCAGGCAGGAACAAATGTCCTTTGCCGCCCTTGCTGTCCTCCAGCGCCCAGAACAGTGCGCCCTTGACCCGCGTGGGGTCATGCAGGTCGCCGCCGTTTTTCTGAACGATGACATCTACCCGGAGAAATCCAAAACCGGATACCTGGCACAACTCAAAGGGACTCTTTTTCAAAATATCCACACTGGCGGGCCCAAAGTGCTGGTAAATCTTTAGGGCCGTTTTCGGCGTGATCTTGAATGGGGAGAGCAGCGTCATCAGGTCTTGGAGCATCCGGCTCTCCGCATACGAGGTTTTGATGTCCTCCAGCTTGCTTTCCGTAATGCCCTTGACCTCCAGCAGCCGCTCGGGGTGATTTTGCAGAATATCCAGCGTTTCCACGCCAAACCGGGAAACGATCTGCGCGGCAGTTGCCGGCCCGATGCCTTTGATGAGGCCGGAGGCCAGATAGCCCTCCACACCGTCCCTGGTCTTGGGAACGATCTCACGCCACTGTTCCACCTGAAGCTGCACACCATATTTGCCCTTTGTCCATTCGCCGTCCAGTTCCAGCTCTACCGCATCCGTGCGGGGCAGTTCATAGCCCGTCGCAACAAAGCGGATCAGGTGGTCCTTGTACCGGCGGGTGGAACGAGCCTCCTGGGGCACCTCCTTATCAGCGGTTTTTACGCTGATGATGCAGAACCTGTTTACGGGGTTGTGGTAGATCGTCCCGTCATAAGTTCCTCTATGGATCACTTCTTTTTCCCTCCTTTTATGCCGCCTCGCCGTCACACTTGACTACGAACCGGCGTGACACTGAGACAGTCACATATTGTTCGTAAATGTCCGGGTGGTCCAGCTTCAACCGTTTCAGATTATCCTTGTCGATACCAGGGGTTCGTATCGGATTGTAAGTGACGGTATAGTTCACCCCATCCTGCTGGCAAATGGCTTTGCAGCTTTTCCCCATTTTGGCAATGATGGCAGCCTTCAGCCGCTTCATATCTTCCTCAATCTTCTTGTTGCCGGCTTCTGCGCCTTTTTTCTGCTCCTGAAGCTGGAGAAAACGCATCAGCTTGGCCGTCAGGGGCAAGTCGAGTGACACAGCGGGGGCCTCCTTGTCGGCGGGACCAGTATACCGGCGCACGCTCTCGATCACGAGGTCGCCATCTTCGGTGTAAGGCGGCGGCGTTCTGGTAAGCACATGATTTTCCCAGAAATTCTGCTCCAGAAAAATCATCTCATCCTCATAGGCCAAATCCCTCTGCATATCACGGATGATGCTTTCCTGCTCGTTGTTGCCATACAGGCAGCAGAAGAAACAGCGGTCCACATCCATGACGGCCATGTAATGCCGTCCCTGGGACTCATAGTAGGCCGGAATGGTTTCCTCACCGTCCAGCCACCAGTTATCTTTGGCGTTGTAGTTTGTGGTCTTGATCTCCAGAATAGCGGTGGTGCCGTCCGGCAGTTCTACAAAGTAGTCCACATCCGCCAGCATCCAGGGATACTTCGGGTGCTGGAACATCTTTTTGATCTGATAGACCTTGTAGCCGGTCCGGTGCTGGAAGATCTTCGCCACCAGCGGTTCCAACAGGTGTCCCATCTCCAGGGCCACCCAGTTGTCCTCATGGTCCTCGACCACGGCAATGTTCAGCTTGTCATAAAACAGATCCCGGGCCGTCCGCCACGGTGAAATGCCCAGCAGAGCTGCAACATCGCTGCCTCCAATACCTTTCCGGCGGTAGGCAAGCCATTCTTCTTCGGACAAGCCTGCCGTATCCACCAGCACCATGGGCTGATGCCGCTCTTTGACAGCCACACTGCCTGCCGGCATACTCAACACCCCCTCCGCGTCCTGCGGGGAATGACGGGCGCCCGAATCACCGGGCAATGCTTCTGTGCGGACTGGTTCAGTTTCTGATACTGCCGCCAGCTCTCCATCGGTTTCCTCTTACTCGTCAGAGACTCCTGACTTCGCTTTTTTACATTCATGTTCATACCTGCCTTCTGTAATTTTGATATATCCTCAAAGCCGTTTCCGGCATTTGGGCAGAAAAAAAGCGAGGGTGACAAAGGCCGTAACGCCTGATGTCCATAGCTGCCTATGAACCAAAGTCATCCTCGCTGACGGGAACAAAAGTCCCGGAAAAATAAAAAAGCCAGTAATATACCGGCCCAGAGGGGCGCAGTAATACTACTGGCACAAGTACAATCTTGACTGCGTGTGCAATGCAGATTTTTCAATCCGCGGTACAGAAACTAAGTCTGTATCCCACAAGGGGAGCGCACAAAAATCAATTACAGAAACAGTGTAGCACAACATCTTGCGTTAGTCAAGAAATATCATCTATATATAGTATATTTCTGTTACTGAAAATGGCAATATGCAAATAAATTTATCTAAAGGCACAGGATTTGCAGAAATTTGGCCGCCATCTCCTATATATAGGGCGTACAGACATGGCATGGGATTCCATAGTCAGTCTGCACGCTCTTTTTGTACCTTGACAAGCCCCATAACCTTTTCCATTGGAGTTATACAGGGATCGCGGACAGTGTGCGATGACCACATGGAGCCCGCCCACGATTGAAATACCGCACAGCGGGCCCTGGCAATACGCGGCGGAAAGCCCCGGCGCAGGAAATGGCCTTTGGAAGAGACCCTACACTTCCCGATGAATTTGAATGACTTCATTGTTTTTGTTGAAAACCTTCTTCTACAAACAGTAAAGGATATATGTAATTGCAAATAAAGGAGGGCAATTATGGAAAAAAGAAAACCCAATGACCTTTCACCGGATCAGTGCTTGGCGGTCGATACGGAATCGCTTTGCAAACTGCTCGACTGCGGGCGGCACACGGCCGTCCAGATCGGCGACCTGGCCCACGCCCGCATCACCATGAATTCTCGTGTCCTTTGGAGCGTTCAGCGAGTGAAGGAATATTTGTACGAGATCTCATGCTAACAGAACCTTGCCCATTCCGGGCGCAGCAACACACAAAACATCGGGAGGTATCAGCCTATGCCAAAAGTTAGAAAAGACAACAAAGGCCGCAACCTGCGGCCAGGAGAAACACAACGCTCAGACGGCAGCTATATGTTTGTCTATAAGCTGGGTAAGAAGAAAAAGTACATTTATGATTTTGACCTTGCCAGCCTGCGGGCCAAAGAAAAAGTGCTCAACCGTGACAGCGAAGACGGTATTCGCACCCAGGAGGCTATGAAAATCACCCTAAATGATATGTTCAAAGTCCTCATGGATACGAAGATCCAGTTAAAGGCTTCTACACGGGCGAATTACGAATATCTTTGGAGCAACTATGTGAAGGATGAGCCGTTTGCCAACATTCCCCTGCCCAACATCCGAAAGAGCGACATCCTGACATTTTACACGAAGCTTTTGAAAAAAGGCTTTGCGGTCAATTCCTTGGAAAGCATCAATAACCTGATTCACCCCACGCTTGAATTGGCGGTCGATGATGACTACATCCGAAAAAATCCAAGCAAAGGCGTCTACCGCTCTCTCAAAACAGAGGGAGCCGGGGCGCCCCCGAAGAAAAGAATCGCGCTGACCATGACACAGCAGAAGAACTTCCTTCGGTTCATTTCCAAGTCACCGATGTATAGCCACTGGCTGCCTGTCATGGTCGTACTGCTCGGTACGGGAATGCGTGTTGCGGAATGTACCGGCTTAACTAAAAATGATGTGGACCTGGAGAACAACACCATCTCTGTCAATCACAACTTGATCTATCGCGTGATTGATGGGAAAGCAGGTTTTCATATCACCACCCCTAAAACAGCCAGCGGCACCCGCACCATCCCTATCCTGTATCCGCAGGTTGCTGAACAGCTCCGCACATTGATTGAAGTCATGGACACACTCTATCCGGAAGACCTTGTGATGAATGGGTATCACGGTTTCCTTTTTAGGAATCGGGAAGGTTACTTTCTCAGTGCCCATAATATCAATCGGGCCATCCAGCGTATCTCCATCGCCTACAACGCCGAAGAAATGGATCAGGCTGAACTGGAAGATCGTGAGCCGGAACTGCTGCCGCATTTTAGCGTACATAACATGAGACACACATTCTGCACGCGGCTCTGTGAAAGCACCAACGACATCAAGTTTATCCAGCAAGTGATGGGCCACGCTGATTTTTCCACAACTATGGATATTTACACGCATATTACGCAAGAAAACATGAGGGAAAAAGCAGAGGCAATCAAGGGTAATTTGGTGCTAATGTGAAAATTGCAAAAAAGGGCAAATCCGCATAAAAAACACGGATTTGCCCTTCATTTTGGCCCGTCTGATGCCGTCTGATTTCAAGCAAAAGTTGTAGAAAAGTTGTAGTTGTAAGCCCTTTTTGCTACATCTTGTGCCGTCCGGTTTCGTCAGACACTATATATTGTGGAATTTTAGTCCAAGGGCTTCATCGTCGGGAA
>QWCE01005046.1_pt1 | contig 15045 bp, 8 predicted proteins | sample 1972531 | NCBI WGS metagenome assembly QWCE01 (sample SAMN09866716, study PRJNA288562) | Human gut metagenome isolate term4_stool, whole genome shotgun sequencing... | reverse complement strand
TTAAATCAACAAACTGTTCACTATTGTTTTGTTACAATTCTACTTTTAATATAAAATAATTTATAAGATAAATCAACACATTGTTCATATAAGAGGTGAAACATGGCATACATTGAAATGAAAAACAGCTACAAACGCTATAAATCAGGACAATCCGAAATAATTGCAAACAACGACATATCGTTTGAAATAGAAAAAGGAGAATTGGCGATTATTCTTGGCTCATCAGGAGCGGGCAAATCAACCGTTTTAAATATTCTCGGTGGAATGGATACAAACGACGAAGGAAATGTACTAATAGATGGCAAGGACATCAGCACATTCAACGAAAAAGAACTCACAAATTACAGAAGAAATGACGTTGGATTTGTGTTTCAATTCTACAATCTTGTTCCCAATCTAACTGCCAAAGAAAATGTGGAGCTAGCATCTGAAATCGTAAAAGATGCGCTCGATGCAACAGAAGTCTTACAATCAGTAGGACTTGGAGAAAGAATAGACAACTTCCCAGCACAATTATCAGGTGGAGAGCAACAACGTGTCGCAATCGCACGTGCAGTTGCGAAAAATCCAAAGCTATTATTGTGTGACGAACCAACTGGAGCTCTCGATTATCATACAGGCAAGCAAGTATTGAAAATCTTGCAAGATATGGTTAGAAAAGAAGGAGCGACTGTTGTTATCGTTACGCACAACCAAGCGTTGGCGCCGATTGCAGACAGAGTTATTCATATGCACGACGCGAAAATTCGTGATGTCGTAATGAATGCAAATCCACAAAACATAGAAACGTTGGAATACTAAAATGAAAAAGAAAACATTAAACAAGACGATTTTTAAATCGTTTATAGAATCTAAGGGACGATTTTTGTCGATAATGTTGTTGATGATGCTAGGATCCATGACACTTGTCGCACTCAAAGTCACAGGCCCCGATATCGACAAATCGGCTAACAAATACTACGAAGATTATAATTTGTCCGATGTCAATGTCATCAGCGATTACGGAATAACGACAAGTGATACGAAGGAGATCGACCAAATCAAAAACATAGCAGATGTTGAGTACGGATATTTTTCAGATGCGACGATAGATGACACGCCAACATCATTCAGAATTTTTTCTAATACTAAAAACATATCTAATTTTGAGCTAGTAAGTGGCAAATTTCCACAAAAAATCGGAGACATAGCACTTACCGATCAATACAAATCAAAATACAAAATCGGAGATAAAATCAAATTCAAAGAAAAAGACGAAGATAGCAAGATTTTGAAAAAAGAAGAATTCACAGTAACAGGATTCGTCAATTCTACAGAAATTGTATCCAAGACAGCTTTGGGAAATTCTTCTGCGGGATCTGGAAACTTGGAAGGATACGCAGTAGTAACACCAGACAACTTCGACACAGATGTCTACACGATTGTGCGTGCACGCTTTCACGATGTGCGTGGGCTTAATTATACAGACTCTGAATACACCAGAAAAGTCGACAAACATCAGAAACAACTCGATGAAATACTGAAAGATAACGGCAAACAACGACTCGAAGAAATCAAATCAAAGGCGAATGACAAAATCGCAAAATCCAAGAAGAAAATTGAAGATGCAAAAAAAGAAATAACTGATGCTGAGAAGAAATTATCCGACGGACAAAAGAAAATCGACGACGAAAAAGCAAAGCTAGTATCGGCACAAAAACAAATCGCAGACAAGGAGTCCGTAATCAAGAATTCAAAATACCAAATCGAATCAGCAGAAAGTCGTCTTCAAGCAACCAAGAAACAATTAGACGATGCGAAAATTCAACTAGACGACGGACAAAAAAAGTTGAATGCTAAGAAAAACGAAGTCGAAGCAAATAGAAAGAAGTTGTCACAATTAAAATCAACACTTGATGCTACGAAGAAAGACCTAGATTCTGCAAATGCTCAGATAAACCAAGGAAAGCTACAAATACAACAAGCAACACAAAACCTTGAACAGAAAAAAGCAGAACTTATCAAACAAGGGATAAATCCAGAAAATGTTCCGGAAATCGCACAAGGACAAGCATCGATTGCACAGCAGAAACAAAAGTTAAAGCAATCAGAAGCAAAATACACAGAAGGTTTGGCAAAATACAACCAAGGTCTACAACAATACAAATTGGGAATGAAAAAGATTACAAAGTTTGACAATTCACAACGCCAACTAAACGAAAAGAAGAAACTCTACCAAAATGGATTGGCGAAATACAACAGAGGGATAGCACAACTTAACGCATCCAAAACAAAATACCAAAACGGAATAGCACAGCTGAATTCATCAAAAAAACAAATCCAAGAAGGACTTAACAAAATTTCATCGTCACAAAAAGAACTCGACGACAAGAAAAAAGAATTTGAAAATGAAAAGAAAAAAGCTGACGACAAAATCCAAGACGCAGAATCCAAAATACACGACGCACAAATAGAAATCGACGGATTGTCACTTCCAAAATATTCGACATACACAAGAAGGACAATGCCTGGTGGAGATGGAATCAAAATGGTCGAAACGATATCTTCCGGAATTACCAAAGTAAGTAATTTGTTCCCTGTTGTGTTGTATCTTGTCGCAGCGCTTGTAACCATCACAACTATGGGCTACAATGATACTGATGTCATCAAGAAATTTGTGTTGTACGGACTTATCTCTGGAGGATTGGGCACGATTTTGGGAACACTAATTGGAACGTACGTACTTCCATACATTTTGTGCACGTCGCTTTTGGCAAATATGACCATACCACCAGTCAAATACTATTTTTCATTCAAAATATTGGGCTTATCTGTGGTTTTCGCCATCATCTGCAGCGTACTGCCAGCAGTTTACATCTCGGTCAAAGAATTAAGAGAAACAGCAGCGCAGCTCTTGCTTCCAAAACCACCAACAAAAGGCTCCAAGATTTTCATGGAAAGAATCACACCATTGTGGAGCAGAATGACATTCACGCAAAAAGTCACAGCACGTAATATCTTCAGATACAAGCAAAGAATGTTAATGACGATATTCGGAGTTGCAGGGTCTGTCGCACTATTATTTGCAGGACTAGGAATCTCATCGTCAATCAAAGGCATCCAAACCAAACAATACGGACAAATCATACAATACGATGCAGTAGTTGCTAAGAAAGATTTTGTAACAGAAAAAGAACAAGCAAAGATCGATCAATTATTAAAATCAGATGATATTCAAGGCTACATTCCAATTCACTTTGAAAATATAACGAAAAACATCCCGGGAATTGAAGACGAACAAACAATAACCATGCTAGTCACACACGCCGACACATTTTCGCCATATATCAATTTGGAACACAAAAACTCTGAGGACGCACTCAAAATAACGAATGACGGCATAGTTATATCACAGAAACTCGCCGATTTGATGAAAGTAAAAATAGGCGACACGATAACGCTGAAAGTCGCAAACCAAGATAGAAAATTCAAAATCGCACAAATCACCAAAATGTACGCTGGACATTTTATCTTCATGAGTGATGATTATTTTGCGAAAATTACAAATGATAAACCGACAAACAACAGCTACTTCATTGCCCTCAAAGACAAATCAAAAACAAACGTCGAAAAAATCACAGCGAAATTTATGGCGTCAAACGGAATCAAAGCCGTATCACAAAACACCAACGTCATCATCCAAGTTGAAACGATGACCAACTCGCTCACGAAAGTAATGACAGTGCTAACTATAATGTCGCTATTACTTGCAATAGTAATTCTGTATAACTTGACCAACATCAACGTAGCAGAAAGAATCAGAGAATTATCGACGATAAAAGTTCTGGGATTTTTCAACAATGAAGTAACCATGTACATCTATCGTGAGACAATCTGCTTGTCGATTATTGGAATAATCGCTGGAATATTTGGTGGGAAAATACTTCACAAAGTAATCCTCGAAAAAGTTGCACCAGCGGAAATATTCTTCAACCCAAACATCGAAGTATGGGTATATATCTTACCGGTAATTTTAGTAATTGTTATACTCTACGCATTGGGAGTAATAGTCAACCACAAATTGAAAAAAGTAGATATGCTTGAAGCATTAAAATCAGTAGATTAGGGAATGTAAAGTAGAAAACCGTGTTTACACGAATATCTAGATTACGAAAATAAATAAATTCTAAGCTTGCAATCCTAAAATCGCAAACTCGCTGACGCTCAAACAGTGCGATTTTTTAACGTTTCATTTCACTAGAATTTATTTCAATTTTTTCCGAATGATTCGCTTATTTACGATGTTTTTGGTTTGTTTCAATGCTAAATTATTTAGCAAGCATTCTCCATCTACTTTTTTCAATTCTATAAAAAGGGGAGATGGGGTTTCGCAGGACGTATACATCACACAGGGACAGGGAAACACAAAAACTCGTAAAACGCTCATCTGTCTACAAAAATTAATAAATTCATCGCTTATGAAACTAAAATTGTGAACTCGCCTTCGGCTCAAACAGCACAATTTTTAACGTTTCATTTCGCTAAAATTTATTCCAATTTTTTCCGAATGATTCACTTATTTACGATGTTTTTGGTTTGTTTACTAAAATCAGAGTCACAGGGCGTATACTTTTTTCAAACACTATCAAAACACTAACAACATTTCCCACCAACACCCCCAAAGCCCTAATATTGTGGTAAAATAAACTAAAGAAATTATCGGGGGAGAAGGCTATGATTAAAAAAATCGTTAAGGTGGATTACAATGACAAATACGACGATGAGCTCGACAAGCTCAGAGTGTCTGTGTCGATGCTTTTACTTGAACGCGATAATTTGTTGTTTCATGAATGCAAGAATATTGAATCTGAATACGTTCTGAAATTCGGAAAGCTTGAATACAAGGTCTATGAAGCGGAATGTGAGTATCGCAGACTGAAAAGAAAGCTGGAATTAATTATAACTTCTCGTAATCACAACGAGCCTATTGATTTGGATACGATTGACGAACAACTTGAGAAAGAATTGGAGGAATTCTACAAGATACTTAACGCTAAGCTTGGAGAAATCGAAGATGCGAAAATTCGCCAAGGATTACCGCGATTATCCGTTGAGGAAGATAAGGAACTAAAATCTCTCTACAGAAAACTAATTAAAAAACTACACCCAGACATGAATCCAAATGTCACAGAATACGAAAAGGAACTTTTCAATAAGGTTGTAGAATGCTACGAAAATGGGAACTTGCTTGAATTACAAATGATAGAAATATCTTTGGAGGATAAATCAATCACAGTCGAAAATTCCCTTGAAGAAAAACAAAGGCTCACCAAATTAGTTGACAAACTCACCTCACAAATTCAAGAAATCAAATCGACTTATCCATATATATTAAAAGAAACATTGGTAAACAAAGAAAAAACCATCGAACGATACAAAGAACTTAACGAAATGTTCGACAGGTATTCTTATGAAATACAAATATACACCGAAGAAATCGAAAACTTTCTGAAAGAGGAATAAAATGAGTGACATCATAAAAAAGAACAACGATTATTTGAGAATAAAATACACCGATGGACATGGCTTAGCTGGAATCAAACCGTTCCAACGTGATATTTTGCTGTTCGATACGCATATCGCAGGAACCACACACATCGAAGGAATGGACGAATTGGAAAAGCACATCCACATAGGAGATAGGCTGGAATTTTACAGACAACAGGACAACCCCTACGATGCTAACGCCATCGAAATCAGAAACGATATGAACGTAAAGATTGGATACGTACCAAAAGCTGACAACATTGTATTTTCACGATTAATGGACGCTGGAAAACTGCTCTACGGCAAAGTAATATCCAAGGAAATATTGGATAATTGGATAAAAATAAACATCGAAATATATTTGCACGAAATATAGGAGAGCGAAATGAACGTGATACTTACAAGTGACATAATGTCTCCTGACAAAAGACAACTTAACAGTCAAAATGGTTTTATCGACAAAATCCACGAATACGTAGAGGATATCTACTGTCTGTACGTTCCATCAGATCCACACACACCACTTTTAACCAACACAATTAGCTCACACTACAAAAGAGCCTTCGAAAAAAGTGGATTCACTGTAAAAGACTGGGAAGTACTATCCATTTACAAAAAATCGATCATACAACAGCTAATATCAAAATCTAACCTCATAATACTTGCGGGAGGTCACGTTCCCACACAGAACAAATTCTTCCATCACATACATCTTCAAAAATACATCAAAAACTACAACGGGCTTGTGATAGGAATCAGTGCAGGGAGCATGAACAGTGCCAAAGAAGTATACGCACAGCCAGAAAATTTTGGCGAAGTCAAATCCACTCACTACCGTAGATTTCTCAAAGGACTAGGAATTGTGGATATATCTGTACTTCCACACTACAAAGAGATCAAACATCAACGAATCGACAACCAACGAATCATGGAAGATGTCACACTACCAGACAGCTACGGAAGGAAATTCTACGCCATAGAAGATGGAGCATACATCGTAGCCACAGAAAACATAATCTACGGAAATTGCTACGTCATAAAAGACGGTAAAATCAAAAAAGTATGTAACACTGGACAAACCGTAAATCTACGAGGAGTAAATTAATGACAGAATTTTTCAGATACAACGAAGATGCCTACACCAATGTCAACATAACATTACTAAGACTATCATTAGTCCTAGTAATTTTTTTGGCATACAAACTCAAACACAAAACCAACCTACTCAAACCAGCATTGTTTGTGGGATTATTTGGTCAAGTATTACTATTTGCATGGTACGCAGGAAATCACACAATATTTATCAAAGAAGGATTGCCGCTGTTTCATTGCCGCATATCAGCAGTCATGATGCTAATAGCTTACATCTTGCATAACGACAAACTCATGCGCTATTTCGCATGGATGGGACTCATCGGAGCCATAATATCATTTGCATTCCCGGACCCTTCCAAATATCTGTGGCCGCACGTAACCAACCTTACCTACATTATCAATCATTTGATATTAGGATATTGTGGAGCGACAATATTATTCACAAAACAAACAACACTCAAACTAAAACATTCACTCATCATAACCACCATAATGAATGCATTAATCATGACAGTCAACCTAATAATCCACACAAATTACGGATACCTAGTACAATTTCCGCAATCAGTACCAGTGAAATTCACACCAAAAGTCACATTCCTAATAATGACACTAATCATCACATCTTTGATTACAATTGCAGAAAAAACACACAACAAATCATTTAAGAATCGACAACCCGAACCACAACTGACTATCCAACAATAATCACACAATTTCTAGGAGAAACAATGAACACAATCATCAAACCATTCGACAAGCTCACAACACAAGAACTATTTAACATCTACAAACTTAGAGTAGACGTATTCGTAGTTGAACAACAATGCCCGTATCACGAAGTAGACGACATCGACACCATTAGCCACCACATATATTTGCAAAACGACAACTCAAAAATCTTGGCTTACTGTAGATTGTATAAAATAGAAGAGACATTCCACATCGGAAGAGTAATCACATCAGAAAGACGCAAAGGATACGGCACACAAATAATGAAAACAGCAATAAAATTTGCAACAGAAGAACTTCACGCAGATACCATAATCATAGAAGCACAAACCTACGCCATGAACTTCTACGAAAAATTAGGATTCATTCAAACCTCAGAACCGTTCGATGAAGATGGAATTGAACACATACAGATGAAATATATTGTAAGTTAAAACACGACAACACACCAAGGACAAAAAAACTTGGTGTTTTTTCTTTGGGAAAAATAAAAATAAGAGAAAATTTTTAAAAAATTACAAAAAAGTTACAAAAACAAATCTCATTTATACTAACAGTACCGATAGTTAACATCTAAAAAAATATACTTTAACATAAAAGCGTAAACACAAAGCATCTAACATAAATCACACGAACTCAAAATCAAATAACATTGTGCTATAAGTACTACTGCTAGCAATAATTTTATAACGAACTTGACAGGTAAATATTTTTACAGATATCACAATATTCACATAACAACACTTCTAATAATTACCACACGAACATATAATAGTATATAGAGAAAGAAATCGAAGAAAATTAGAATATAAAAATCAAAACAAACTCAAAAAAATAATTTAAATTAAGCGAAATCTACCAATACAAACCAAGAAAAACCAAGAATAAATACATCTAATATCAAAAAAACATAAAAAATCCATTAAAAACATGTAAAAAAACAAAAAATTCCCGGAAAAAGGTTGAAATTTTAATTCATTATAGTATAATAAAAGTTACATAGACACACGTTATCATTTAGTGAAAGTTTACTAAGTTATATTTTAGACAAAACAACATTGAACTTTTATTAAAAAGCTTGATTTATTAAATTATTTGATTTAAAATATAATTACAGATAAACAGTCATAAATGATACAAGTTTAAGTTTATGAAGGTTAAAAATTTTAGGAGGAATATACCAATGAAATTAAACAAAAAGTTATTGACAGCAGCATTAGCTGGTGCTTTAGTTGTAACAGCTGTTCCAGCTGGAACATTCGCTGAAAAGAATGGTGCAGAAAATTCTTATACTGAAGAATTAAACTTAACTAAAGAACAAGCAGCTGCTAGAATGGATGAATTAGCAAAACAAATCGCTGAACTTTCAGCTAGAAGAGCAGCTATCGTTACTCAAGAATGGGAAGCTGGACAAACTTCTGAAGGTTTAATTGAAAAATTACAAAAAGAAGAAGCTGCAGCTAAAAAAGCTTACGAAGCAGCAAAAGCTAACTATGAAGCAGCAGCTAAAGCTTGGGAAGATGCAAAAGACGCTCAAGAAAAAGCTAGATTAGCTAAGAGAAAAGCTATTGACGCTTACAACGCTAAAGTTGGCGAATATGAAAGATTAGTAAAAGAAGCAGAAGCAGCTCGTGATGCAGCTAAAAAAGAAGCTCAAAGAAAATTTGATGATACTATTGCAAACAGTAACAGAAAATTTGAAGTAGCTCAAACAAATGTTGACAGAGCACAAATTGAATTAAACGCTGCTAAAAAAGCATTAGCAACATTGGAAGATGATGAAGAAAATGTACCAGAAGCAACACAAGGACAAATCGCTCAAGCTAAAAAAGCTGTAAGAGATGCTCAAGCTAGACTTGCTCAAGCAGAAAATGAAAAAGCTAAAGCTCATGACGAAAAAGTTGAAGCTCATGCTGCAGCTGGTAAAACTTTAGAAAGTGCCATCAAACAAGCTGATACTTTATTCCAAGCTAAAATTCAAGAATTAAACAAAAAATATAAATTAAACGATAACTATGGAGATGCTGCAGCTGAATTAACTAAAATTGAAAGAGCTAAATTAAAAGCTATCAAAGCTTATGATGATGCAAAAGCTAACGCTGATTCAGCTTTCAAAAACTATTTAGCAGCTGAAAAAGCATATGATGCAGCTTCTAAAACTTATGCAAAAGCTAACCAAAGAGCATACAAAGTTACTGAAGAATTAAAATCAATTGAAAAACAATTAAAAGAAAAATATGTTAGAATTAACATTATATTAAAAGATCAAAATCAAGGAATTAATTCTTTAACTGGCAAGTTAAATGCTGACATGATCAAAGAACTTGAAAACTTCTCACAATTAAGCAAGAGTGAACAAGCTGATGCAATTGCTAAGTTACAAAAAGAATTAGATAAACTTAAAGAAGAATACGATAAAACTAAAGACGAAATCAAAGAAGTTAAAACAGTTTACACTTACAAATTCGCAGTAAAAGACACAGCTGGTAAAGGTGTACAAGGATTAACATTAACTTTCACAAACATCGATGATAGTACAAAAGTTTACGCTGGAACTTCTGATGAAAACGGAGACATCATTGTTAAAGGTATTGCTGAAGGAACTTACAAAATTGCTGTAACTCACGTTCCAACAGGATACAAAGTAGTTCAAAAAGGTAAATTAGTTTCTGAAGTTAAAAGTTTATTCAGACCAGAAGCTGAAGTAAAAGCTGAAAACAACGCTGAAGAAGCTACAGCTGAAAAGAAAGATGCTACAGTTGAAATTCCTGAATATGTAACTATCAAGGGTGGAAAAGAAGACAAAAAAGAAGAAAAAGATGACGAAAAAGTTATCGAAGGTGGAACAATCGTAGTTGAAAAAGAAAAAGACGACGAAAAGAAACCAGAAAACAACAAAAAACCAGAAAAAGAAAACAACAAAAAACCAGCTAAACCAGCTAAAGAAAAGAAAGCATTACCAAAAGCAGGTGCAGCAGCTGAAGCAGCTACAATAGCAGCAGCAGCAATGGCTACTATGGGTGGAGCTTATCTTTCACTTAAAAAACGTAAATAATTTACGCAAATAGATTATACTAAAAAGATTTAGAGAGGACGTCAGTCCTCTCTTTTTTTATGTAATAGATTGGTAACTTAATTTGAAATAAATTTTCGGGTTAAAAAAATTCTGTCCCAAAATGTCAAAAATCATAAAAATTCATATTGATTGAAAAACCACTTTATTTTTGTGAAAATATTGATACTTTTATTTTAATTAAGTCTAATTACTAATTTAGATTGAAAATAATAATTCATTTTACAATTTAAAACCAAATAGAATTAACATTACTAGTGAAAAAATAATGTTTAAAACAATATAAACTTAACAAATCAAACAAAAATTTAAAATCTTTAACTAATTTCAAAAAAACCATAATTTTTAAAAGAATAGGTGTTTTTTACTAAATGTGATAATTAGGAATATAAAAGAATAACGATACATTATTTAGCACGATAAAAACATATGCACAAATGTTGTCATAGACAGGTTGATTAACATGTAATCCCTATGAATCAGGATAATTCAACAAATAATAGATTTGTTTAATTTGCTTCCATTATGCTTGCATTTTTTATTCATTGTGGTAAAATATCCATACGAAGAGTTGATTTTTTTATTTAATGTTAGAAAACTTTTGAACAAATCATTCCTTTTGTACATTAGTTTACAAGCCGATTTCCGGGCTTTTCATTATTTAAAAAATAAAATTCTAAGTTCACAATTGTTGTGGTTTGCTTTTTAAAATGAGTTTAAAAGAGAAATATTACAAAAAAGTAACAATTTTTAATACGAAATTTTATTTTTGTTACAAAAACCAACCACCCAATAGAGAAAATATTCTAAGAAAGGAAAATGTAATGAATAACAAAAAGATATTTGAAAAAATCATTACCGAAAAAAGAGCCAAAAGCTCTAACGAAAGACCAAAATATGGTCTTAGGAAACTAACAGTAGGTGTAGTTTCATGCCTTTTAGGTTACATGATGTTCTTCACCCCAAACGTTGTTGCAGCTGAAAAAGTTGACCAACCACAAGCTGTAGAAGCTACAGTTGAATCAACGGAAGTTGCAAACACTGAAAACGTTGAAGAAGAATCAGAACAACCAAAAGAAGAAACTGCTGAAATTGCAGAAACTGAAAAACCAGTTTCTCACGTAGAAGCTTATTCTTCAAATGCAAAAGAAACAAATGCACAAGAGAGAACTGTTAGAACAACTGCAGAAGAAACATCTGAAGCAACAACTGAAGAAACAGCAGAAAAAACTACTGAATTCAAATTAACAGAAGAACAAAAGAAACAACTTTTTGACGCTGGATTTGATGAAGAACAAATCCAAAAGATTGAAAACGACATTAAATTAGAACTAGAAAAAGATGCTAATTACGATGTTGAAAAACACATCAAAGATGCTATAGAAAAACTAAATCAACCAGAATTAACATTAGCACCAAAAGCACCAACAACTGGAGTTAGAGATGCTGCACCACCAGAAGACACAGACACAACTTCAGATGCAAAAAATGCAGTACACGGATATGTCGGTGTACAAGTAGGCGATGATGTAAACAAAAATTTGGCTAAAGCAGACAAAGGTCAATTTATACCAATGGAAGGGGTTAGAGTTTACTTCCAATGGTTTGAAAAGAAGGGAAACAGAGTTTCGCCTGTATACGCTGCAACATCTGATGCTAGTGGACAATTCCACATGAAGATAAAACCATATATCGGGGATGATGGTAAACTAGTTAAATTTGATGCCGATACAACTTCATCAGCAGGGACTGAATCTTATAAGTTCTGGGTGGATAAATCTACTATTCCAGCAGGTTATCAACTTCAATATTCAACAGGAGAATCTGTTGAATTCAATGCTGTCGGTTCACCTGGTGTACCTGGTGTAGCTGGTGCAAGTAGCTATATAATACCTAATAAATTGACTGATTTTAAAGTCCTTTTAATGGAAATTCCAAAAGAAGACTTGATGCATAAAGAAGCAACTCCAACAGGTCCACAAATATACCCAGATCCAGTTTTGAATGTTGGTCAAGGTGCTGTAAGAGGTAAGGTGTCTTGGGACTATGAATCTGCAGGCGGCATCCAATGGGGTATTGTAGCAACTCATACATCACCAGCTCCAGATGTAAAAGTTAGAGCATCTTATTTATCTGACTACGCATTAAAACAAATTTTTAGCGCAGAAACTGCTAATATGTTAAGTTTATCCAAACCTAGTGATATTCGTGGTTCAGGATGGACTTTTGCACTTGAAAAGCAATTGCAAGATTGGATAAAAGAACAAGTAGCAAAAGAACCAGACAAATGGATTGCGGAAACCGTAAGCGCCGTAACCAATGCTGAAGGTGACTACAAGATTCAATTTAATGGTACTTGGGGACCAGAAAGAAATGGTGTAAATGTTGCTGAATATACTGCACCAAAGGGATGGACTCAAGAACAAAAAGATCGCCTTGGAACCGTTGCTAAAAATGCCACAGATGGTTCTTTCTTAACTGGTGCACTTGACAAGAATGAAAAACACGTAAACTCTGATTGGTTATTCATTTCCGCAGAAGGCACTGACAAGTTAAGAGTTATGACACCTTGGAACAACAACTGGTACACAGGTTCTAACAATGCTTGGGGTATCCACGGAGGTTGGGCACAAGCAGCATTTGGTGTATCCACAGTCCAAGCGGCAAATAGTACAAGAGCAGACTTTGCATTAGCTCCAGCTGAAATCAAGTTTAATATAACAAACTACGACACTGGTCTTAACACAGCAACACCGGGTGATGAAGCTAAGACAGAAACAAAAGGACTCCCTTATAAGAACACATCCGATTCATTTAGAATTGTTTGGTATGATGCAAAGGGAAATGTAGTTAAAACGGAAACTGCAACTAAACCAAATTCTACAGGGGATTTCCCAGAAGCAACTTATGATACAACAGGTGTTACTGAAACAACAACTTTTACAGCTAAGTTATATAGAGTTGATGCTAAAGGAAACAACGGTCAATTATTGGCACAAGACTCATTTACTGTAAAAATCAGTAAATTAGTAGTTTCAGCACATGATGAAGTAAACATTCCTAACCCCGGCGCCAGCGATGATTCTATGAAGGGTGCAACTTATTCAGCTGAAGGTCTTCCAAAAGGACTTACAATTGATCCAAATAACGGTACTATTTCTGGTAAAGCAACAAAACCAGGTAAATATACTGTAACTATAAAGACATCAGTACCTGATAAAGATTCAGGAGAAGACGCAGTAGGAACTTCTCAATACGTCGCTTTAGTAACAGATTCGCCATTAAAAGATGGTAATGTAAACAGTGCTTATAGTGAAACTATTAAACCATTAGAATCTGAAGGCTATGTATTTAAAAATGTAACAGCTAAATTTATTGATGGAAAAGCTATTGATGGTTTAACTATAGCAGAAGATCAAATCTCTGGAACACCAACAGTAAAAGTTGAAGCTACCCAAGAAGATCCAAACGTAGAAGTAACTTATGATATCTATAAATTAAATGAAAAAGGCGAAGAAGTCCTAATCAAAAAAGGTCATGTAGACAGAGTTCCACTTTCAATCAAAGACGGTGAAGCAACTAACTATGAGCCAAAATATGAAGCAGTTGATGGAAAAGTTGGTACAGAAGCTACAGTAAAAGCTCCAACATTTACTGATAAAGATGGAAACCCAGCAACACCAGAAAACGTAACTTACGAATTAGGTGAAGGTGCTCCAACAGGTGCAAAAGTTAATGCTGACGGTAGCGTAACTTATACACCAGTTGACGGAGATGCAGAAAAAGCTGTTAAAATTCCTGTAGTAGTAAAATACTCAGACGGCTCAACAGATAATGTTAATGCAGTTATTAATGTATCCAAAAAATCAACAACAGCCGATAAGGTAAAAGAACTTGGTGGAGTAAAGCCTCAAACAATCAAAGTTTGGAAGGGTGATGACATTGATTGGCGTCATGGTGTAATACCAGCCGATGGTAGTAATTCAGATGCAGTAAGGAAATTACTAGAAGCAGCAACAATAACAGATAATGGTGGAAGAAATTCTAATGAAGCTGGAAAATCTGAAGGAACATTAAAAGTAACATTTACTGATGGCTCTTTCATAGAAGTTCCAAAACAAATGTTAACCGTAAGCGACCACATAGTTACAATCGACCCTAATGATCCAAACTCACCAAGTAAAGACGACTTACCAAGAGATAGTATAGAAGTTAGATTTGTAGCTTCAACAGGTGTAAAGGAGGTCAAAACTACTGGAACAACATACGTTAAACCAGGAATAACATTTAAAGATACAGACTTCCCACAAGTAACATTTGAAGATGGATACAAAGCCCCAGTAACGTGGACACCAGAAAATCGTATAATTGATATTGACAAACCAGGATATAATAAAAGAGGATACTTTAGATTCACAGCAAAGGCTACCTTAGAAGATATCATAGACAGAACAAACAATCCAGATGCACCAACACCGGACGGATATGTAAGAGTAACATTTAAAAATGGTGATGGAGTAAACGACATTGCAAACAACAAAGTATATGATGTAAAAGAAGGAACAGCATTAACAGCTGACAAGTATCCAGAAGTAAAAGCAAAAGACGGATATGAA
>QWCE01004069.1_pt1 | contig 15056 bp, 16 predicted proteins | sample 1972531 | NCBI WGS metagenome assembly QWCE01 (sample SAMN09866716, study PRJNA288562) | Human gut metagenome isolate term4_stool, whole genome shotgun sequencing... | reverse complement strand
TTTATCAAAAATATATTTTTTGCCATTTATTTCAAAAGCTTCATTTAAATTTACGCTGTACTCATCAACTTCCCTTGATAGTCCCATGGCATTAGATAAGGTAATTTTAAAGTTACTTGCTAATTCTCTTGTCTTAGCAAAGACATAGCCACCGGATGTGTAATTTGTTATCCCAAAAACTAATATAAGAGATGCTGCTATTGCCACCACTTTTTTATTAAACTTATTTTTCTTGTTTTTTATTTTTAATGATCTCACAGTTCTTTTAAGATTTTCTTTTTCAAAATCATTAAGAGGAACTTCTTCATATTCAATTTTCATGTCGTTTAACTCATCATAAATATTATTTTTCATAAAAATTTCTCCTCCATTTTTTTAAAAGACTTCTCCCTCTACTAACTTTTTTATAGGCATTTGCTGTGGAAATATTTTGTTTAGATGCTGCTTCTTTATAGGAAAGACCATGGATAAAAATATTTTCAAAAAGTTTTTTGTCTTCGTTACTTAAAAGCGAAAGGACTTCTTCTATTTCTAAATTTGAAGATAAATCTGAATCGACGATTTTTGAATCTTCATCTAGTCTAAGGCTTTCAAATTTAATTTCTTTTCTAAGGATATCTATGGCTCTATACTTAGCAACAAGGGCACACCAATTTTTAAAAGTAGACCTACTTGGGTCAAAGTATTCTATATTTTGCCATATACTTAAAAGAGCATCATTCATAGCTTCTTCCCAAAGGTTTGGATATTTCCAAAGTGTTTTTGAAATAACACCTTTTAATATTTTTCCATATTCTTCAATAAATATATAAAGGGCATCTTCATCTTTCTTTTTTAGCCTTTCTATCAAGTCTTTATTATCCATATTTCCTCCTTCACTTATATATTCGTGATAGAGATAATAATTCTGACAATATTTTAAAATTAAAATTTATGAAAAATTTTGAGCACAAAAAAACTACCTCGCTTTACAAGGTAGTTTCTAAAGTTAATATTTAAGTTCTTTATTAGAATATATTGAATAAGTCAAGACTATCATTAGGATAAAGATTACTGCATTTGCAATTAGTCCAAAAATATTTAGATTTGCACTTACAAAGCTATATGGTCTAAAGGCTTCGTTAGGGAAGTAAGAAACAACCATTCCAAAGACATCGCCAATAACTTTTCCAACTATTGTAAGAAGTACAATTAAAAATACAAAAAGTGCAGCTACTGCATCTTGGTGTAGAGAAGATTTTGAAATTGCAGAGAAGAAGTAACCAATGGACATAAATACAAGACCAGAGCCAAGTAGTCCAACAAATACTTTAACAACTGCTTCAAAAATTTCAAAACTTGTAATTTGACTTGCTTCGCTTCCTCCTATTCCTATAGAAGAAATTCCGAGAACAAGTCCTATTGTTGCAAGTGCCATTATTATTAAGAACAAAATATAAGTTAATATATTTGCTGTGAATTTTCCAGTTACAATTTCTGATTTAGAAATTGGATTTGAATAAATGTATTCGATGTTTCCTGAAGTTTGTTCTTTTGCAAGAGAGTTTGCTCCAAGTTGCATAGCAAATACAAAAATTAAAATTGCAAGATAATGGTAAACTAGGGCAATATAATCGCCAATGTTTACTATATCCATACCATCGTAGAATCCCAAGATATTTCTTGTTGGCTCGTTAAAACTTTCTAAAACTGAATTAAAAAGTGAATTCATTTGTGACTCTGCAAGGAAAGGATAAAAGGCAAGCATAAGTCCAAGTAAAATTATTAGGACTATTGCCCAAGAAATCATCTTTGCAAAGTTTGATTTAAATTCCATATTAAAGATCATCTTTGTCCTCCTTTAGCTTTGTTTCTTCACTTGCATTGAAGATGTCTTCATTAGAGCTATCAAAAACTTTTGTGTCCTCACTTTTTGCATCTAAGTCAGTAACATTTTCTAAATACTCAGAAGTGCTAGTTTCTTCTTTGACAGGAGGATTATCTTCACTAAGGACGCGGTTACTATATTCTTCATCCACAAAAAGATTTGTCTTTGTATTGTGAACTGTGTCTTTTTCAATTTCTTTTGCTTCGACACCTTCTATGGTATTAAATTCTTTTTCAGCATCATTTAGCTTAACTGTTTCTTCAGTGACACCATTGATAGAAGTTGCTTCTACTGTGTTATCTTTTTCTAGTTTAATATCCTTATTTTGAACTTCTATTTTTTCTTGATTTTTTCTTGGAAGTTTTGCGTTTTCTCCCTTGTAATATGCGTTAACTTTGTCGCTTAATTTAGCATCTTCAAGGACATAATTTTCTAATCCTTCTTCATATATTACTTTAGAAAGTTCTGGAAGAGGACCGTCAAAATAAAGCACAGTTTCTTCTTCTTCGTCCTTTAAGATCCTTGCACCAATAGAAGTAAAGTAATTTAGATTTCCACGGAAAGATGTTATTCTTAGGACTTTGTCCCCTGATGCCTTGACATTATTGTATTCAATATCTTGAACCTTGCCTTCAGATAGGTAAGCAATGCGTGAAGAATATTTTTTTGCTTCTCTAAGAGAATCAGACAAAAGTAAAATTGTTAAATTTTCTTGCTCGTTTAATTTTTTTATGTGTGAGAAGAGTCTTTCAATATCTTTTTCTTCTAAGAATTTTGAAGGACTATCTAAGATTAAAAGTCTTGGTTTAATGACAAGAGCATTAATAATAGCCAAAAGTTTTCTTTCTCTATCTCTTAAATCACAAACCCTTAAATTTGAATTAAAATCAAAATAATCACAGAGAATGTCAATATCTTCTGTGTTAGATAGGTTGTGAGCGTTAAGTGTCTTTTTAAGTAGAGCAAAAGATTTGATTTTTGAATCGTAAATCATATCTTCTGGCACAAAGGACACACTTTCTTTTATTTCTTTTGATTCTTTAAATGAATCCATATCATAAAGCTTAATAGATCCACTAGAAGCTTTTAAATATCCCATTAAAAGTCTTGCAAGAGTTGTTTTTCCAGATTTATCTGTTCCAAGTAGGGAGAAAAATTCTCCATCTAAAATTTCAAGATTTAGATTTCGTAAAACTTTATCTTTACCCTTGCCTTTAGTCAGGTCATTTATGACGATGGCACTCATACTATTCACCTCTTTAATAATTAATAAACTCATTATACAATAAAAAATAGCTAAATAAAAGATTTGACTGTCTTTATTAAGAAATATACAGAAAAGATTAATAATAATTTTAATTTCTTAAAAATATTTTAAAATTTTATTTATTTCAAGCTAATGAAAGGTCTAAAATAAAATGACTAAGACTTTGCCTTGTGATATAATTTTACTTTGAATGGAGGTTTTTTAATGAAACTTGGAATCGTGGGACTACCTAATGTTGGTAAGTCAACTTTATTTAATGCCCTTACAAGTGCTGGTGCTGAAGCTGCAAATTATCCCTTTGCAACTATTGAACCAAATGTTGGGGTTGTAAATGTGCCTGACGAAAGGCTAGAAGTATTATCTGAAATTAGTAATTCGGAAAGAATTGTTTACACTAATATAGAATTTTATGACATTGCAGGACTCGTTAAGGGTGCCAGCAAGGGAGAAGGACTTGGAAATCAATTTTTATCAAATATTCGTGAAGTTGATGCCATTGTTCATGTTGTTAGATGTTTTGATGATGAAAATATTATTCACGTTGATGGTTCAATTGATCCTATTCGTGATATTGAAAATATTAACTTGGAACTTATTTTTTCTGATTTAGAACAAGTTGACAACAGATACTCAAAAGTTGTAAAAAAAGCTAGAGCAGAAAAATCTCTCGCAAAAGAAAGAGATCTTTTAGAAAAAATTAAAACTGCACTTGAAGAAGGAAAATCAGCAAGAGAAGTTGAGCTAGATGATGAAGAAGAAAAAATTATAAAAAATTATTCTCTTTTAAGTGCAAAACCAGTTATCTATGTTTGCAATGTTGCAGAAGAAGAACTTACAAAAGATGACAATGAATATGTGAAAAAAGTAAGAGAATATGCAGAAAAAGCTGGCGATGAAGTTGTAGTTATATCTGCAGAAATCGAAGCAGAAATTGCAGCTCTTGATGATGATGAAAAAGAACTTTTCCTAGAAGAACTAGGTCTTGATTCTTCAGGTCTTGATAAACTTATTAAATCTTCTTATAGACTTCTTGGATTAATTTCTTTTATAACAACTGGAGAAATGGAAACTAGAGCTTGGACAATAAAAAGAGGTTCAAAGGCTCCAACTGCTGCAGGTAAAATTCACACTGATATGGAAAGAGGTTTTATTAAAGCTGATACAATTTCTTATAAGGACCTCGTTGAAGCAGGTTCTGTTGCTAAGGCTAGAGATAAGGGACTTATTAGAAGTGAAGGAAAAGAATATGTAGTTGAAGATGGAGATGTAATAGTCTTTAAATTTAATGTATAAGATTTGGGATATAAGAAAAAGGTGATTTATGATTAAAATGGTTTCTATGGATTTAGATGAAACTCTTTTATCTACAGATAAGTTTATAACAGAGTCATTTAAACCATTTGTGGAAAAATTAAAATCAAATAATATAATTCCAGTTGTTGCTACAGGAAGAGAGTTTTACACTGCTCACAGATTTGTAGGGGAAGATTTAGCAATAGATCTTATTTGCAACAATGGAAATGTTATAAGAAATAATTTAAGTGGGGAACTTGAATTTGTTAATCCAATGGATAAAAAAGATGTAGATTTAATAATGTCTTATGATGATAATGACAGAATCTATTCCACTATTCATGTTGAAAGAGAAGATAAAATTGACCTTCTCTATAGGAAAAAGAATTTTGAATCTTTTGAAGGCACTTATGTGCATGCATTTAAAGGAAGAAATTTAGGACTTGATGATTTTAAAGATTTTGAAGGTTATCCTCTTTCAATTGTATTTGCAGGAAGTCATGATGACTTAGTTGAACTAAGAAATAGGATGAAAAAGGATTTAGAAGAAAAATTTAATTTTCACCTTATGAAAATTAAAAGACAACCAAAGTGGATGCTAGAAATTCTTCAAAAAAAGGGCGACAAGTTTTTTGGTATAAAAAAATATGCAGAAAATAGAAATATAGATCTTAAAGATATCGCAGCAATTGGAGATGATTCCAATGATGTCATGTTAATAGAAAATGTTGGACTTGGCATAGCAATGAAAAATGGAGTTGAAATCCTAAGAGAAGTTGCCGATGTAGTTTCTGATTATGACAACAATCATGATGGGGCAATAAAAATTTTAGATAAGGTTTTGTTTGGTGATTAAATGAATATTAACTGGTACCCTGGTCACATGAAAAAGACCATAGAGGATATTGAAAAAAAGTTAAAACTCGTTGATTTTGTAATAGAAATTATAGACTCAAGGATTCCTTTTTCTAGTAGGAATCCAATTTTTGATGATCTTTTAAAAAACAAAAAAAGACTTCTAATTTTTAATAAATCAGATCTTTCTGATCCAAAATCAAATGAAATTTGGATGGAAAAGTTAACTGATGAAAATAATTTTGCCATTTCTTACAATGCAATGAAGGGAAATGTTTCTCTTGTTGTAAAAAAATCTCAAGAATTGATGGCTGATGAAATAAAAAAATATGAGGATAAGGGTCTTAACAAGGGACCTCTTCGTGCTATGATAGTTGGTATTCCAAATTCAGGAAAGTCCACTTTTATAAATTCTATTTCTGGCACAAGGTCTGCAAAAACTGGAAATAGACCAGGTGTAACTAAGGTCAACCAGTGGATAAAAATTCATCCAAAACTTCATCTCTTAGATACACCAGGAGTTTTGTGGCCAAAGTTTGAAGAAAAAGTTGGACTAAATCTTGCTTTTACTGGTGCCATAAAAGATGAAATTATGGATAGAGAAACTCTTGCCCTAAAACTAATTGAAAGATTAAAAGAAATTTATCCTTCTTCAATAGAAGAAAGATATAAAATTTCTAATGTAAAAGACAAAAAAGCCCTTGATATAATGGATGAAATTGGGAAAAATAGAGGAGCCCTAATGCGTGGCGGCTATATTGATTATGAAAAAGTTGCCGGAATTGTCTTAGATGAATTTAGAAAGGGTATTCTTGGCAGGATAACACTGGAGGAAGCAGATGAGTTTTTATAATTTTGAAAATGAATATTATGAAAAGGGATACAAGAATATTTGCGGCATTGATGAAGTTGGAAGAGGCTGCCTCTTTGGAGATGTAGTTTCTTGTGCAATAATCATGCCAAAGGGAGAGTACATCGAAGGAGTTAATGATTCCAAAAAGTTATCTCCTAAAAAAAGAGAATTCCTTTATACAAAAATTCTAGAATCCTGCCTTGCAGTTGGAATTGGTAGGGCTAGTGCAGATATAATTGACAAGGTCAACATAAGAATGGCAACTCACATTTCTATGATAAATGCCCTTGAAAATTTAAGAGACAGTGAAAATAATAAAATTATTGCAGACTGTGTATTAATTGATGCAGAAACTATTGAAACAGGAATTTTTCAAAAGGCAATTATAAAAGGCGATGAGTCTTGTTATTCCATTGCTTGTGCTTCTATAGTAGCAAAGGTATATAGGGACAATCTTTGCAAAAAGTGGGCAGAAGAATATCCTCAATATGGTCTAGAAAAGCATAAGGGTTATGCCACAAAATATCACAGAGAAGCTCTAAAAGCTTATGGACCTACAGAGATGCACAGAAAAACTTTCTTAAAGAATATAAAATCATGGTAGGACACAATTTATTTTTCGGCAATCGTGGGGAAGACATAGCTACAAAATTTTTGGAAGACAAGGGTTATATTATATTAGAAAGAAATTACAGAGCTCTTGGAACAGAAATTGATATTATAGCAAGAGACAAGGAGGAACTGGTCTTTGTCGAAGTTAAATCTCGTAATTCCAGAAAATATGGTGATGCCTACGAAGCTGTCACAGAGTACAAAATGCAAAATATTATTCAAACTGCCACAGCTTATATAATGGCTAAGGGATTATTTGATATAATGGTTCGCTTTGATATAATAGAAGTTTATTTTAAGGAAAAGGAAATCAATCACATAGAATCGGCATTTATGCTTTCATAAACTAGGTCTAGCCTAGTTTTTTTATTGCAATAAATATTTGATATTTAAAAAACTTGTGTTATTATAGTTAATAGAAAAAAACATAGTAATTTTGTATGAATTATTTTTTATAAATGGAGGAAGTATGACAGAGTTATTGAGAATTGAGAATTTAAGTGCAGGCGTAGAAGATAAACAAATTTTAAAGAATATAAATTTGAAAATTAATTATGGCGAAGTTCACGTAATTATGGGACCAAATGGTTCTGGTAAATCTACTCTTGCAAATGTAATAATGGATAATCCAGTTTACAATGTGACAAGTGGAAAAATCTTTTTAGATGGAGAAGACATTACTGATCTTACTACAGACAAGAGAGCTAACAAGGGTCTTTTTATGTCTTTCCAAACTCCAGAAGAAGTTCCAGGGATTTCTGTAGAAAATTTCATTAGAACAGCAAAATCTTTAAAGGAAGACAAAGCTATTTCCATTTTAAAATTTAAAAAAGAAATTAAAAAAGAAATGGAAGATTTAAAGATGGATTCTTCTTATGCAGAAAGATACCTTAATGTTGGTTTTTCTGGTGGAGAAAAAAAGAAAAATGAAATTCTTCAAATGCTTATGCTAAATCCTAAACTTGCTATTCTAGATGAAACAGATTCAGGTCTAGATGTTGACGCAACAAGAATTGTATCAAGCGGTATTGAAAAATATTTAAATAAGGACAATGCAGTTTTAATTATTACTCACCACAAGGAATTAATTGACAATATTAAACCTGATTTTGTTCACGTAGTTTTAGATGGTGAAATTGTAAAAGAAGGAGACGCTTCTCTAATAGATAAAATCGAAAAAGAAGGATTTAACTGGATAAGAGAAGAGGTGAAATAATTGACTAAGAAGTTAGACAAAACTTATGTAGAAGATATGGACCGTGGAGTCTATGATATTAAAAATAAATTTACCTTTAGGTCAAAAACTGAAAAGGGACTTACAGAAGATATAGTAAGACAAATATCTAAGGAAAAAGATGAACCAGAATGGATGCTTGAAAGCAGATTAAAGGCTCTTAAAATCTTTAATGAAAAAGAAAATCCAAGTTGGGGACCAGATATTTCTGAAGTTGATATGGACAAAATCACAACTTATATAAGACCAGATGCAGATATGTCTGACGATTGGAAAAATGTGCCTGATGAAATTAGAGATACCTTTGATAAATTAGGAATTCCTGAAGCAGAAAAGGAATCTATGCTTTCTGGTGTAGGTGCTCAATATGACTCTGAAGTTGTTTATCACAGCATTCAAAAATATCTTGAAGACCAAGGTGTAATTTATACTGATTTTGAAACAGGACTAAAAAAATATCCTGAAATTGTCAAAAAATATTTTAGCAAGTGTATAAATCCACACCTTCACAAGTATGCAGCTCTTCACTATGCAGTTTGGTCTGGTGGATCCTTTGTATATGTTCCAAAGGGAGTTAATGTAGATATTCCTCTACAATCCTATTTTAGATTAAATGCTCCAGGAGCTGGACAATTTGAACACACTCTTATTATTGTCGAAGATGGTGCTTATTGTCACTTCATAGAAGGCTGTTCTGCACCTAAGTATAATGTAATAAATCTTCACGCAGGAGCAGTTGAACTTTTTGTTGGAGAAGGTGCAACTTTAAGATATTCAACAATAGAAAACTGGTCAAGAAATATGTATAACCTAAATACAAAGAGAGCCATAGTTGAAAAAAATGGAAAAATCGAATGGGTTTCCGGATCTTTTGGTTCAAAGGTTTCTATGCTTTACCCTGCATCAATACTTGTTGGAGAAAATGCAAGCAGTGAATTTACTGGAATTTCTTTTGCAGGTGAAGGACAAAATCTTGACACAGGTGCACAAGTTGTTCACGCAGCACCACACACTACATCAACTGTAAATACAAAATCAATTTCTAAATCTGGTGGGATTGCAATTTATAGAGGTTTAGTTGAAATAAAAGAAAATGCAGTAGGTGCAAAGAACTCAACATCTTGTGAATCCTTGATGCTTGATAGTAAGTCAAGATCAGATACAATTCCTACAATAAAAATTGAAAACAATGATATTGATATAGGACACGAAGCAAAAATTGGAAGAATTAGCGATTCAGTTATTTTCTACTTGATGTCAAGAGGTATATCTGAACAAGAAGCAAAGGAAATGGTAGTTAGAGGATTTGCTGAACCAATAGCTAAAGAACTTCCTATGGAATATGCAGTTGAGATGAATAACTTAATCAATCTTGAACTTGTTGGATCAATTGGGTAGGTGAAAAATGACTAAAATAATTGGAAATGAAATTGCCTTTAAAACTTTTAGCTTTTTAAAGGTAAATGATACAGAAATAGAAATTCCCCAAATTCAAGGGAAATTATATAGAGAAGTGGGAGAAAAAAATCCAGGAGAAATTTCTGAATTTGAAAATATAAAATACGGAATTTCAAATGATGCTCTTGATTTAAATAGAAAATATTTAAATTATTACAACTCTTACACAAGTGATGAAGATGAGGAAAAAGAAGAATTTAAACTTTTTGAACTTGACGATGAATATTCTGAACTCTTTGATCTTCACCATATTGTTGCAGAAAAAAACTCAAAGTTAAAAGTTGTGCTTGACTACACATCACATGGAGAAAAAGAAAAATTTAGAAATTCAGTAATAAAAGTTCTTGCCAAGGAAAATTCTGAAGTGGAAGTATTTGTCATAGCAAGAGATGATGACAAATCACTAGTTCTTGAATCTATTGGAATTTATACAGAAGAGGACGCAAAAGTTAGCCTTCACCAATATGAACTTGGAGCTTCTAAACTTTATACAAACTACAAGTGTGAACTTATTGGAGAAAAATCTTCATCAATAGTAGATTCAATTTATTTTGGACAAAAAGATGAATATCTAAATATGAATTACGACATGATTCATAGAGGCAAGAAAACTGAATCTGATATTTTGGTAAATGGTGCTTTAAAAGACAGATCCTTTAAAAACTTTAAATCAAATTTACAATTTATAGAAGGAGCAAAGGGTGCAGTTGGTTCTGAAGAAGAGTATTCAATTTTACTTGATGACACAGTTCATTCAGTTTCAGTTCCACTAATGCTTGCTCACGAAGATGATGTTGTGGGAAATCACGCATCTAGTGCTGGAAAGTTAGACAATGATCAAATATTTTATCTAATGTCTAGGGGAATTAGCTATGATGAAGCTGAAGCCCTTATAGTAGAATCCAAATTTTCTGGTGCAATTGATGCTCTAAAAGATGAAAAATTAAAAGAAGAAGTTTGGGATTCAGTTAGAAAAATTATAAAGAGAGGAAATTAATATGTTTACAAAGACAGAAATAGAAGAAATCAGAAAAGAGTTTCCCTTCTTAAATTTAAAGCCAAATGGAAAAAATATAGTTTATTTTGACAATGGTGCTACAACACAAAAGCCAAGAGAAATTATTGACAATATAAAGAATTTTTACGAAAGTGAAAATGGAAATCCTCACAGGGGAGCTCACTATCTTGCAATGAAATCTACAGAAGTTTATGAAAATGCAAGACAAAAAGTTGCTGATTTTATTGGTGCCAAAAAAGCGAGCGAAATTGTATTTTTAAGAAATGCAACTGAAGCTTTAAACCTTCTTGCCTACTCTTATGGAAGAAATAATTTAAGTGAAGGCGACGAAATTGTAATTTCAATAATGGAACACCATTCAAACTTAGTTCCTTGGCAAGAAGTGGCAAAAAAGACTGGTGCAAAATTAAAATTTTTGTATCTCGATGAGGATATGCAAATTCCTTTTTCTGAAATTGAAGAAAAAGTTACTGAAAACACAAAAATTCTTTCTATTACAGGAGCATCAAATGTAGTTGGAACAAATCCTGAAATAGAAAAAATTGTAAAATATACAAGAGAACATTCACAAGCAAAAATAATTCTTGATGGTGCTCAACTTGTTCCACATAGAAAAGTTAATGTAAGTGAACTTGACGTTGACTTCTTAGCTTTCTCTGGACACAAAATGTATTCTGCATTAGGAATTGGTGTGCTTTATGGAAAAGAAGAATTATTAAATGAAATGGAACCCTTCTTATCTGGTGGCGACATGATTGAATATGTGTATGAAGATCACACAACTTTCTTAGATGCACCACAAAGATTTGAAGCAGGTACAGCTAATGTTGAAGGTGCAGTAAATCTTGCTGCTGCCATTGATTTTATTAATAAGTACGGCATGGATAAGATAGATGAATATGAAAGATATTTAACTGACTATTGTTATGACAAACTTAAAAAATTAGATTATCTAGAAGTTTACACAACAAGCAACAAAAACAGAGCTCCAGTAATATCTTTTAACTTTAAGGAAGCCCATCCACACGATGTTGCCTCAATACTTGATACTTTTGGAATAGCCATAAGATCAGGTCACCACTGTGCTCAACCTCTACACAGATATTTAGGTTCAAACTTCTCTTGTAGGGCAAGTTTTGCAATCTATAACACTGTGGAAGAAATTGATTATTTCGTGGAACATCTTGAAGATGTAAGGAGGATTTTAGGAATTGAATCTTGATAATATATATACAGAGTTAATCTTGGAACACTCTAGAAATAAACACAACAGAAGAGAATTAGAAGATTATACAAAAAAAGAACTTGGAGACAATCCAAGTTGTGGTGATGAAATCACTCTTGAAGTAAAAATCCAAGACGGAATAATAGAAGACATATCTTATACAGGACATGGATGTGCCATATCTCAAGCTTCAACTTCAATTATGTGTGACAATGTCAAGGGCATAAGTGTAGAAGAAGCTATTGAAAGAGCAGATAAATTTATTGGAATGGTAAAGGGAGAAATTGACGATCCAGATGAATTAGAAGATCTTGATGATGCAGTTGCTTTTGAATCAATATCCACTTTGCCTGCCAGAGTAAAATGTGCCGTTCTTTCATGGTACACTCTAAAAAATATGTTAGAAAATAATGAAGAAAAAGGATCCTTCATACCATCATAAGAGGTGATTAGATGAAACTTTCTACTAAGGGTCGTTATGGTTTAATGGCCATGTATAACTTGAAGGAAAATATGGGCAAGGGTCCCATAGCCTTAAAAGATATAGCAAAAGATGAAAATCTTTCTGAATCTTATTTGGAACAACTCTTCACTCTTCTAAGAAAGGCAGACCTTGTAAAATCCATTAGAGGTGCAGGAGGAGGATATGTCCTTGCCAGAGATCCTGAATCAATTGCAATTGGAGAAATTATAAATGCACTTGAAGGAGATATTTCTCTTTCTTGTTGTGACCTTGGTAAAAATGAAGCTTGTGGTAAAGAATCGAACTGTGCTACAAGAGATATTTTGTCAAAACTTCAAGGTCAAATCGAAAATGTAATGGAGTCCATGACTCTAGCAGACATGTGAGGTAATTATGATTTACATGGACAATGCTGCTACTACAAGGATAACTGATAGTGTACTAAATGCCATGCTTCCCTATTTGAAAGAAAATTATGGGAATGCATCGGCAATTTATTCACTAGGTCAAAAATCTAGGGCAGCTATAGAAAATTCTAGGATAAAAATTGCAGAGATTTTGGGAGTAAAAGCAAGTGAAATTTACTTCACTTCATCTGGTTCAGAATCAGATAACTGGGCAATAAAAGGATCACTCAAACCAAATGAAAAAAATCATGTAATTTCATCAAAAATTGAACACCCAGCTATTTTAAATTCTCTCAAAAAAATAGAAAAGTGGGGAGCAGAAACTTCTCTAATATCAGTTGATGGGGAAGGTTTTGTAAATTTAGATGAAATTAAATCTTCTATAAAAGATTCCACAAGACTTATTTCCATAATGTTTGCTAACAATGAAATAGGAACAATTGAGCCACTTAGAGAAATATCAAAAATAGCAAAAGAAAAAAATGTTTTATTTCATACAGATGCAGTACAAGCTATAGGAAATGTAAAATTCAAGATTGATGATATTGGGGCAGATATGCTCTCTTTATCTGGTCACAAACTTGGAGCTCCTAAGGGAGTTGGACTACTCTATATAAGAGATGGAGTCGACTTAGACAACTTTATGGATGGTGGAGAACAGGAAAGAGGAAAAAGAGCATCCACAGAAAATCTTGCATCAATAGTTGGACTTGCAAGAGCAATGGAAGATGCTTACAATAATATTGAAGAAAATATTTCTTACACAAAGGATCTTAGGGACTACACCATTGAAAAACTTTTAAATATTGATGGAATTGTTTTAAATGGTCCAAGAGAAAATAGACTACCTGGGAATATAAATATCACTTTAAAAAATACAAAACCACAAACTATGGTTCAGTATCTTGATATGTTTGATATATGTGTTTCATCAGGATCTGCATGTGCAGCAGGAAGCATTAACCCATCCCATGTATTAAGAGCAATTGGAAAAAGTGAAGAGGATTCTCTTTCCATGCTTAGACTTTCCCTAAATCACGACAACACAAAAGAAGAATGTGATTTTGTAGTGGAAAAAATTAATCAGGGGATGAAAAAGTTCAAAAACAGGTGATATTATGTTAGAGCAAATTTCTGATAATGCTGCAAGATTTATGGTTTATGCTCTCGCCATCTTATCAATCTTTCTAATATTTTTAGCTATTTATTATCTAGTAAATATTGGAAATAGGTACATAGAAGGTAAAAAGAGAATAAGCATAGATTTAAGGCTTATCACAAAAATATTTTTAGGAATACTTGCTATATATTTAATAAATATAATTTTTAACAAGTTTCCTATTCTTGGTTACACTCTTTCGTCTGTAATAATAGCAATTATTTTTGCCTATATTATTGATCCAATAGTAAACTACTTGGAGAGAAAGGGAGTAAAGAGGCAGTTTGGTGTAATTATAGTTTACATTTCAGTAATACTTATCTTTGGAATACTTATAGTTTCAGTAATACCAAAGACAATAAATGAAGTTTCAAACTTACTTGCAAGTCTACCTGCCATGGTTGATACCCTAATAAAAGATGTTAATAATTTCTTGACAGAAGTTTTTGCAAAATTTAACATAGAACTTCCAGAAAACTTTATAAATGTCTACAAAGAATCAAATCCAAAGGTAAATGGAAATGTTGAGACACCTCAAATAGTTTCAGACATTTTAAATTCAATGAAAAAGGCTATTAATGAATTAATAGTAAAGATGCAGGGCTCACTAATGGGTTCATTATCAAACATTGTTTCAAAACTATATGGATTTTTAACTTCTGCTTTTAGACTTGTCTTAATAATTATATTTTCTTTCTACTTTTCAGTGGACAAGGAAAGATTTATATTAAAAGTAAAAAAAGCAATACCAAATAAATATAGGGAAGATATTTCTTATCTTACAGGCAATATCGACACAGCCCTCCAACAATTTATCAGGGGAAGAATGTTATTGGCAATTTTCGTAGGTGTTTTAACTATGATCTACCTACTAATACTTAGAGTAGATTTTGCCGTAATAATTGGTCTTATAACTTGTGTGGCAGATATAATTCCATACATTGGACCATTCTTAGGTTGTGCACCAGCAGTTTTATTTGCCTTTATGGATTCGCCAATGAAGGCACTTTGGGTTCTAGTTTTATTTGTAGTTGTTCAATGGGTAGAAAATAATATTTTAGCACCAAAACTAATTGGAGATTCAACAGGACTTAACCCACTTGTAATTTTAATATCCATAATTATTGGTGGTGGAATATTTGGTGTATGGGGAATGGTAATCTCTGTTCCATTGACGTCAATTATCTTTATACTCGTTGATTTTATCAAAATAAAATACAATGATAGATACAGCTCTAATTGACATTCATATTCTTTATAATTATAATATTTATAGCACATCCTCCCAGGGTATGGGAGGATTTTTAATAGGAGTTGTATATGAAATATTTAGGTTTACACGATA
>QWCE01004068.1_pt1 | contig 15057 bp, 9 predicted proteins | sample 1972531 | NCBI WGS metagenome assembly QWCE01 (sample SAMN09866716, study PRJNA288562) | Human gut metagenome isolate term4_stool, whole genome shotgun sequencing... | reverse complement strand
CAGGTGGATAAGCTGGTGCCCAAGGTGCAGTCTACCGCAAAGATCCTGTACGGCATCTATTTTGCACTCACCGTGCTGGAGGTGGTATTCCTGCTGCTGGGCGGCATGCCGGTGTTTGAAAGCCTGCTCACGGCCTTCGGCACGGCGGGCACCGGCGGCTTCGGCTTCAAGAACGACAGCTTCACGAGCTTTTCGCCCTACATCCAGTGGGTCGTTACCATCTTCATGATCCTGTTCGGCGTCAATTTCAACGCCTACTTCCTGCTGCTGATGCGCAAGTTCGGCCGTGTCATCAGCGAGGAAGTGCGCGGCTACTTCCTTGTCATTCTGGCGGCGGTGGGCATCATCACGGTCAACATCTACAGCCTCTACAACAGCGTTGGCGAGGCGGTGCGGCAGGCGGCTTTCCAGGTGGGCTCCATCATCACCACCACCGGCTTTTCCAGCTGCGACTTTGACCTGTGGCCCACCCTCTCCAAAGAAGTGCTGGTGGTGCTCATGTTCATTGGCGCCTGCGCAGGCAGCACCGGCGGCGGCATCAAGGTGAGCCGCCTCCTCATTCTGGGCAAGACGCTGGGCAAGGAGCTCAAGCAGGCTCTGCACCCGCAGGTGGTGGCCCCGGCCCGCATGGACGGCAAGCTGCTGAACCATGAGACCATCCGCACCACCAATGTGTTTATGGGCGCGTATTTCTTCATCTTCGTGGTATCCTTCCTGCTCATCAGCCTGGACGGCTTCGACATGGTGACGAACTTCACCGCCATTGCCGCAACCCTGAACAACATCGGCCCCGGCCTTGCACAGGTGGGCCCGATGATGAACTTCGGCAGCTTCACGAACCCGGCAAAGCTGGTCATGATCTTCGATATGCTGGCCGGCCGTCTGGAAATTTTCCCGATGCTGGTGCTGTTCCTGCCGGATACCTGGCGCAAGTTCTAAATAATTTACTGGTCTGTAAGCCGGAAAGCCGTTTTGGTTTTCCGGCTTACTTCTTTCTCGTGAAAAAGAGTTCCAGAAAAATCCGCAGATTTTTCTGGAACTCAAAATAAAAAAGATATTATTCCACGAAAGAAGCCCAGAGCGTCAGCGGAGGGCATTCAAAATCGTTTTATACTTCTACTTTCTCCTGTGCCCGGTACTGCAGCGCTTCCAGCAGAGCGTCTTCGTCCAGCAGCTGCTTGCCGGAAAGGTCCGCCACCGTGCGGGCCACCCGCAGGATGCGGTCGTGGGCGCGGGCAGAAAGGCCCAGTGCATCGTAAGAGGCCCGCAGCAGCCGCTCGGCGGCGGGGGTCATGCGGCAGATGCGCCGTACCTGCCCGGCAGTGAGCTGGGCGTTGCAGTGCACGCCCTCGAATCCGGGCGCTGCATACCGCTTGGCCTGAATGGCCCGGGCTGCCAGCACCTGTTTGCGCAGCTCGGCGCTGCTCTCGGAAGGGGCAGCGGTGTGCAGCTCGTCAAACGCGATGGGGTCCATCTCCACGCACAGGTCGATGCGGTCCAGCAGCGGGCCGGACACCCGGCTGCGGTACTGCCGCACCGCGCTGGGGGAGCAGGTGCACTGCCGGGTGGGGTGGCCATAGTAGCCGCACTTGCAGGGGTTCATGGCGGCCACCAGCTGGAACCGGCTGGGATAGGTGGCGCTGCCTGCCGCGCGGCTGACCGTGATCTGGCCGTCCTCCAGCGGCTGGCGCAGCACTTCCAGGCTTTCGCGGGAGAACTCCGGCAGCTCGTCCAGGAACAGCACACCGCAGTTGGCAAGGCTGCACTCGCCGGGGCGGAACTGTGCCCCGCCGCCTGCCAGCGCGGCCGAACTGGCCGAGTGGTGCGGACTGCGGAAGGGCCGGGCCGACACAAGGCCCCGCCCCTGGGGCAGCTGGCCTGCGATGGAATAAATTTTGGTGGTCTCCACGGCTTCCTCTCGGGTGAGAGGCGGCAGGATGCCGGGCAGGCGCTTTGCCAGCATGGATTTGCCGGTGCCGGGCGCGCCGATGAGCAGCACGTTGTGCCCGCCGGCGGCCGCGATCACCATGGCCCGCCGCGCCAGCGACTGGCCCATGACGTCCGCAAAATCCGGCACCTGGGCCCAGGCGTCTTCGGGGTCAAAGGGGATGACGGCTGCCGGGGCGATGGGCGCGATGCCGCGCAAAGCGTCCACCACTTCCCGGGCCGTGCGGGCAGGGTAGACCGTCATGCCGTCGCCGCAGGCTTCGGCGGCCTCGGCAGCGTTTTCAGCGGGCACATACAGCGCACGGATGCCGCTTTCGGCCGCCGCCAGCGCCATGGGCAGCACGCCGGACACCGGCCGCAGGGTGCCGTCCAGCGCCAGCTCGCCCAGAAAGGCGGTGTCAGAAGGGACTTCCTCGATCTGGCCGCTGGCCGTCAGCAGGGCCAGCAGCAGCGGCAGGTCGTAGACCGGGCCGGTCTTGCGCACATCCGCCGGGGCCAGATTGACCGTGATGCGCCGGTCCGGGAACTTGAAGCCCAGGTTTTTGATGGCGGCGCGCACGCGGTCTGCACTTTCCCGCACGGCGGAATCCGGCAGACCTACGATGGAAAATGCGGGCAGCCCGCCGGAGACGTCCGCTTCCACAGCCACGGCAAAGCCGCTCAGGCCCCGCAGGCCGAAACTTCTGGTGACAGAATACATGATGCTTTTCCTCATTCCAGCAGATGATGTGTCGGAAAAGAACTGGCAAAAGTGGAAAATATTGGATGAAAACGCCAGACTTCGACACAAAAATATGTTCAAGTTCATTATAGTAAAGGGCAGGAAAGTTGTCAATGTGATAGAGAGGAGAGAGTTTTTTCATGTTCACCAGAGAATACTGCCGTTACATCCGTACATATTCCGAGCTGGATGGCCTGCAGCACGCCCACACATTTATTTATTGCGCTTCTGCTACCCCGCAGGGCGCACTGCTGGAACTGCGCAACGAACAGGGCGGCCGGGTGGAGCGCCGCACGGCGCTGGCCCGGTGCAGCTTTGCCCGGGCCATGCAGCTGATGCGCTATCTGTGCGAGAACGGCGTGGAGCCGGAGCAGTGGCTGGAAGTGCTGGCCGACGCGGGCGAGGTCTGCCAGCCGCTGCAAAACCCGGCAGCAGAACCGGAATTTGCGGGATTTGCGGGCGAAAATCTGGATTTTTGTGCCATATGCCCGGTTTGAAGGGAAAATCTTGTGGCAGATTACGCAATTGACACGATGGACACAAGAGTTTATATTATAAGTAGGTTTAACCAAACCTGTTCTTTTTGCGTTCTTTTTGCGGAAAAATTTACAAAAGGTAAGGTGTGCAAGATGTATTTGGATGAATATAAGCGCTGGCTGGCGGCTGAACTGGAAGACGCCGATCTGAAGCCCGAGCTGGCAAAGATCGAGGGCAATGACGATGAGATCAAGGACCGCTTTGCTGTGGCCCTGAAGTTTGGCACCGCGGGCCTGCGCGGCGTTCTGGGCGCCGGTACCAACCGGATGAACATCTATGTCGTGCGTCAGGCCACCCAGGGTCTGGCAAACTGGGTCAAGACCCAGGGCGGCACCCAGACCGTGGCCATCAGCTACGACAGCCGCCTCAAGAGCGATATCTTTGCCAAGACCGCCGCAGGCGTTCTGGCGGCCAACGGCATCAAGGTGCGCATCTACGATGCTCTGATGCCGGTTCCGGCCCTGAGCTTTGCCACCCGTTACTACAACTGCAACGCAGGCATCATGGTCACCGCTTCCCACAACCCGGCCAAGTACAACGGCTACAAGGCCTACGGCCCGGACGGCTGCCAGATGACCGATGACGCCGCTGCCATCGTTTACGATGAGATCCAGAAGACCGATGTGCTCACCGGCGCAAAGTACATCTCCTTCGCCGAGGGCGTGGAGCAGGGCCTCATCCGCTTTGTGGGCGACGACTGCAAGAAGGCCCTGTATGATGCCATCGAGGCACGTCAGGTGCGCCCGGGCCTGTGCAAGACCGCCGGCCTGAAGCTGGTCTACAGCCCGCTGAACGGTTCCGGTCTGGTGCCGGTCACCCATGTGCTGAACGACATGGGCATCACCGATATCACCATCGTGCCCGAGCAGGAGTACCCCAACGGTTACTTCACCACCTGCTCCTACCCGAACCCCGAAATTTTCGAGGCCTTGAAGCTGGGCCTGAATCTGGCCACCGAGACCGGTGCCGACCTGATGCTGGCCACCGACCCCGATGCCGACCGCGTGGGCATCGCCATGAAGTGCCCGGACGGCAGCTATGAGCTGGTCTCCGGCAACGAGATGGGCGTGCTGCTGCTGGACTACATCTGCGCCGGCCGCATCGAGAAGGGCACCATGCCCAAGAACCCGGTCGCTGTCAAGTCCATCGTGTCCACCCCGCTGGCCGACGCTGTGGCAAAGCACTACGGCGTGGAGATGCGCAATGTGCTGACCGGCTTCAAGTGGATCGGCGACCAGATCGCCAACCTGGAAGCTGCCGGTGAGGTCGATCGCTTCATCTTCGGTTTTGAGGAGAGCTACGGCTATCTGGCTGGTCCCTATGTCCGCGACAAGGATGCCATCATCGGCTCCATGCTCATCTGCGAGATGGCCGCTTACTACCGCAGCATCGGTTCCTCCATCAAGCAGCGTCTGGAGGAAATCTATGCCCAGTATGGCCGTTACCTGAACAAGGTGGACAGCTTTGAGTTCCCCGGCCTGACCGGCATGGAGAAGATGGCTTCCATCATGCAGAAGCTGCGTGACCAGCCCCTCACCGAGCTGGCCGGCCACAAGGTGGTCAAGGTCACCGACTACAAGAAGCCCGAGGAGACCGGCCTGCCTGCCGCCAACGTGCTGATCTACACGCTGGAAAATGGCGCTACCGTCGTGGTGCGTCCTTCCGGCACTGAGCCGAAGATCAAGACCTACTTCACCACCCTGGGCAAGGACCTGGCTGAAGCACAGGCCCAGAAGGATGCTCTGGCCGCTGCCATCGAGCCCATCCTGAAGTAATTCCCGAAGCAAAACCAAAGCATGACTCATTTGTGCCCCTCTGCCGTGTGCGGAGGGGCATTTTTGCTGTAGATTTTCGGTTGCAGTTTGGGGCGTGATACGCTATAATAAAATATGGCTTATTCTATCCAGCTGCCGGAAAAGTGGAAAACGGCGGTGTGTGATAAGGCAGGTGCAGAAAATGGAAAAGAGAGTATCGGCGGTGCTGGTGGCGGCAGGGTCTTCTACCCGGATGGGCTTTGATAAGCTCAGCTTTGATCTGGGCGGTGAGACGGTGCTGCGCCGCAGCATCCGTGCGTTTGAGCAGTGCCCGCTGGTGACGGAGATCGTTCTGGTGGCGGGCAAAAACCGTGCGTTTGTGGAGCAGCAGGCTGCGGACTGCACAAAGCCCGTGCAGATCGTGCCCGGCGGTGCCACCCGCGCCGAGAGCGCGAAAAATGGCGTTCTGGCGGCAAAAGGGGACATCGTGGCGGTGCACGACGCGGCCCGGCCCTTCGTGAGCCAGCCGGTCATCACGGCGGCATTGGAAGCTGCCGCCCGCAGCGGGGCCGCTGCCCCTGCCGTGCCGGTGAAGGATACCATCAAAACGGCGGTGCGCGGTGACGGCAAGACCGTGCCGGAGGCCTGCCTTGTGCAGACCACGCCCGACCGCAGCACCCTGTATGCGGTGCAGACGCCGCAGTGCTTTGACCGCGCGGCCTATCTGGCGGCGCTGGGGGAGCTGGACGCCGAGAAGGTCCGGCGCGTCACCGACGACTGCAGCCTGTTCGAGCTGACCGGCCGTGCCGTGCAGCTGACCCAGGGCGATTACGCCAACCTGAAGATCACCACCCGGGAGGACCTGCCCCGCCCGGCACAGAAAGAGGAACCGAAAATGCGCATTGGACACGGTTATGATGTACACCGCCTGGTGGAAGGCCGCAGGCTCATTCTGGGCGGCGTGGACGTCCCGTTTGAGAAGGGGCTGCTGGGCCACTCCGACGCCGATGTGCTGACCCACGCGGTGATGGATGCCGTGCTGGGCGCGGCGGCGCTGGGGGATATCGGCCAGCATTTCCCGGACAATGACCCGGCTTACTCCGGTGCCGACAGCCTCAAGCTGGCCCGCCGCGTGGCCGAAATTTTAAAGGAGCACGGCTGGCGCATTGAAAACATCGACGCAACGCTGCTGTGCCAGCGGCCCAAGCTGGCACCCCACATCCCGGCCATGCGCCGGAACCTGGCGGATGCCTTCGGCCTGCCGGTGGACGCCGTGAGCGTGAAGGCCACCACCGAGGAACATCTGGGCTTTACCGGCGAAGGCCTGGGCATCGCCGCCCATGCCGTTGCCCTCATCGAAACGCTGTAACGGGAGTGTGCACCAATGACTCTGAATGCGATCATTGCAAATTTCCAGACCTTCAAGATCGTGGATCTGCTTGATATCATCATCATTGCGTTCCTGATCTATCAGGTGCTGGGCATCATCAACCGCACCCGCGCCGGGCAGCTGGCCAAGGGCGCGCTGATCGTGCTGGCCGTTTATCTGGTGGCCAACACTTTGAACATGCGCACCGTCACCTGGCTGCTGAACTCACTGCTGCAGGTGGGCCTGCTGACGCTGGTGGTGCTGTTCCAGCCGGAGATCCGCCGCGCGCTGGAGCGCATGGGTCAGACCGACCAGTGGACGGCAAAGCTGTTCAACGTGAAGGGCCGCTACAACGACCCCAGCCTGAAGGGCGCATGGCGCAGCGCCATCATTGCCATCTGCGACGCGGCCGAGCGCTTCTCGGAGACCAAGACCGGCGCACTGATCGTGCTGGAACGCCACACGAACCTTTCTGAGATCGTGCGCACCGGCACCCCGGTGAACAGCGCGGTCAATCTGGAAGTGCTGGGCACCATCTTCTACGAGGGCACGCCGCTGCACGACGGCGCGGCCATCATCGAAAACGGACGCATCAAGGCGGCAGGCTGTGTGCTGCCCCTTTCCAATAACCTTGATCTCGGCAAGGACATGGGCACCCGCCACCGCGCCTGCCTGGGCATTGCCGAAAACTCGGACGCCATCGCCATCGTGGTGAGCGAGGAGACGGGCATCATCTCCATGGCGAAGAACGGCGTGCTGATCCGCCACTTTGACCGCCAGACCCTCTACACCCGCCTGATCGACGAGATGATCCCCAAGGAGACCGCCGCCGAGAAGACGACCGCCAGCGGCTGGAAGGGCCAGCTCAGCCGTCTGTGGAACTGGGCCAGCCAGAAGGAGGACGAGCAGCAATGAGCAACACGCCCAACAAGGCGAACGGCACGAAACAGGCCGTCGCACACAAGAAAAACATTCTGGATGACCGCCGCATCCGGCTGGCACTTTCGATCCTGCTGGCTGTCATTGCGTGGATGGTGGTCACCATCATCGTCCAGCCCGGCACCACCAACACCATCTACAATGTGCCGGTGGATTATTCCTACGATTCCGCAGCCTACACTTCCCGCGGCCTGAGCATCGTCAGCGTCGAGGACAAGACCGTGAATCTGAAAATTTCCGGCGACGGCTACACCATCGGCGGGCTGACCGCTTCGGATTTCGTGGTCTACCCGGATTTTTCCAGCGTGCGCGACAGCGGAGAGAAGAACCTGCGCCTGCTGGTGCGCGGGGCCAACGGCCTGCTGAACGGTGTCACCGTGACGATGGAAGGCAGCGACAACACGGTGAATGTGGTGTTCGATGTGGTGGAGGAGAAGACCCTGCCCGTGACCATCACCACCAACTATCTGACCATCGCGGACGGCTACATCCTTTACAGCACCGATGTCTCCAAGGAGACCGTGACCCTGTCCGGCCCCAGCAGCGAGCTGGACAAAGTGGCCACCTGCACCGCCGAGGTGACCTACACCGGCGAGCTGAACGAATCGGTCACGCTGAACACGCCGCTGCGGTTCTACACCGCCGGAGGCAAGGAAGTGACCTTCGAGTACACCCAGCTGGAGGAAAGCAGTGTGGACGTGACCTTGCAGGTCTACAAGATGGCCACTCTGCCGGTGAATGTGAATTTCATCAATGCACCGAAGGATTTTGACGATTCTGTGCTGGTGTACGCCCTCAGCCGCAAAGAGCTCAAGGTGGCGGGCCCCACGGCAAAGATCGACCAGCTTTCCACCCTGCCCATCGGCAGCATCGACCTTTCCACCTTTGCACTGAACAAGAGCTACGAGATGCCCATTGAGCTGCCGACGGATATCTACCTGCTGGATAACATCTCCACCATCACGGTCAGCTTCGACTGCTCGAACCTGGAGACCAAGACCATGAACCTGCCCAGCAGCTGCGTGCAGGTGGTGAACCTGCCCTCCACCTATCAGCTCACAGTGGAGACGGACCGGCTCATGAACGTGACCCTCTGCGGCCCGAAGGGCGCGATGGAAACGCTGACGCCGGAGCAGGTCGTGGTGGAGATCGACGCCGAGGACTTCTCGGTGGCCACCGGCCAGCAGAACATCGCCTGCCGCCTGTATGTGCCCTCCAACGGCAAAATTTTTGCGCTGGGCAGCTATGTGCTGCAGTGCCGCATCGACAGCAACTGAAAAGGATAGCATAACAACATGATTCTGGTTCGCAACATCCGTCTGCCGCTCTCCGCCGGGGAGCCGCAGGCATTTGAAAAAGCCCTGCACACCGCCCGCATCCCGCGCGGCAGGGTGCAGCACCTGGGCGTGGCAAAGCTCTCGGTGGACGCCCGCCATGGCCAGCCCAAGCTGGTGTACACCGTGGCTGTCACCCTGAAGGACCCGGCAGACGAAGCGGCCTTTGCCGCCCGGGGCGGGGACGTGACCCTGCACGAGAAAGCTGATTTCTCGGTGCAGAACGGCACCCTGCCGCTGGGCCACCGGCCTGTGGTCTGCGGCCTGGGCCCGGCGGGCCTGTTTGCAGCGCTGCTGCTGGCCCGGCAGGGCTATAAGCCCATCGTGCTGGAACGCGGCCCGGCGCTGGATGACCGCGTGAAGGCTGTGGAGCATTTTTCCGCCACCGGTGAGCTGGACGTGAACGCGAACATCCAGTTCGGCGAGGGCGGCGCGGGCACCTTCTCGGACGGCAAGCTGACCACCCGCATCGGCGACGAGCTGTGCGGCTTTGTCACCGAAGTGTTCCTGCAGCACGGTGCACCGGCAGAGATCGCCTGGAAGCAGAAGCCCCATGTGGGCACCGACCTGCTGCGGGACGTCATCACCTCCATCCGCAGGGAGATCGAAGCTTTGGGCGGCGAGGTGCACTTCAACACGGCCCTGACCGGCTTTGAACAGAAAAACGGACAGCTGACCGGAATTTTTACCACAAATGGCACCTTCCCCTGTGAAGCACTGGTGTTCGCAGTGGGCCACTCGGCCCGGGACACCTTCGGGATGCTGATGGACAGCGGCCTGCAGCTGGAGTGCAAGCCCTTCAGCGTGGGATTCCGCGCCGAGCACCTGCAGAGCGAGATCGAAAAGAGCCTGTACCACGAAGCGGCGGGCCACCCGGCACTGCCCCGGGGCGAATACCAGCTCTCCCAGCATGTGGGTGAGCGGTGCGTCTATACCTTCTGCATGTGCCCCGGCGGGCAGGTGGTGGCTTCGGCCAGCGAAGAAGGGCGCGTGGTCACCAACGGCATGAGCTACCACGCCCGCAGCGGCAAAAACGCCAACGCGGCGGTTGTTGTGAGCGTAGGTGCGTCTGATTTTGCAAACGACCCGCGCCGGGCCATCGCGTTCCAGCGGGAGCTGGAAGCCAAAGCCTATGCGGCAGGCCATGCCGCCGGGCCCTATGCCGCCCCGGCCGAGAACATCCAGAGCTTTCTGGAAGGACGCGGCCAGCTGCGCATCGGCAGCGTGCAGCCTACCTATGACCGCGGCGTGACGGCGGCGGACTTGGGGGCCCTGCTGCCCGGGGAACTGGCCGACACCCTGCGGGCGGGCCTGCGCGCCTACGAGCGCAAAATCGCAGGCTACACCGCGCCGGACGCCATCCTCACCGGCCTTGAGACCCGCACCAGCAGCCCGGTGCGGCTGAAGCGGGAGGAGAATTTTGAGTGCTCTCAGCTGGCAGGGCTGTACCCCTGCGGCGAGGGCGCAGGGTATGCGGGCGGCATCATGAGCGCCGCCGTGGATGGCCTGCGGGTGGCCCGCGCCATCATCAGCCGGTATGCACCGGCAGAAGGGTGAGAAAAAATTGATGAACGATCGTGAAAACGATAACCGAAATAACGAAGGCCGGCAGGTGCAGCAGGAGCTGGAAAGCCAGCTGCGCGCCTTTGGCGACACCGTATCGGACGCTTTTGCCCACGGCTTTGAGGGCCGCGGCATGGACATTGGCGACCGGGCGTGGGATGTAGGCAAGGCAGCCGTCCATGCCGCCAACTACGGCATCGGGGAGGCGGCAAAGGCCTTCCAGCAGGGGCGCGGCGGGGACGCCGCCGGGATGCCCGGCTGGCTGCGGCAGATCTTTGCAAAGCCGGAGCCGACCCCGGTGGAAAGCATCCGTATCAGCGCCAAAAAACGGTACAGCGCAGGCTGCACCCTGCTGGCTGTGGGCATCACGTTCGCCGTGATCTTTGGGCTGGGGACGCTGGGCTGCCTCATCGGGCTGGGCGTTATTTCGCCGACGGCTCTGGGCGATGTTGTGGTGTCGACTGCTGAGGGCGGCGGCATTCTGATGACGGGCACGGACTACGTTATGAACACCGCCTACAACGTGCTGGGCATCGTCGGCAGCGTGCTGGGTCTTACCACGGCGGGCTTTGGCTGGATGACGGCCTGTGGTGCGGCCCGGATGAAGGCCGGGAAGCAGCTGGGGCAGTTCGCCGACCTTGCGGACACCACCGACTACCACAAGGGTCTTTCGGTTCGGATGCTGGCAGACCTGACCCACCAGACCAAGAAAAAAGCACTGAAAAAACTGCGCGGCTACATCCATAAGGGCTGGCTGAACGCATGGCTGGACGATGAGACCGAGACACTCTACCTGACAGCAGAGGACTACCGCGCCGCTAAGGAGAAAGCAGCCGCAGCCGCCGCGCAGCCGCAGCCGGAAAAGCCGGAAGCGGACGAAACACCGCTGAATCTGGAAACCGCCCGCCGCTTTGCCGCCGTGCTGGCGCAGGAAAAGCAGGTCATGCAGGATGCCCAGGGCCGCGAAGAACTGGAGCATATGCAGAAGACCACCACCGCCATCTGCGACTGGCTGGAAGCCCACCCGGAGAGCCTGCCCAAGGCCCGCCGCTTTGCGGAATATTATATCCCCACCACCCTCAAGCTGCTGCACACCTACAACGATGTGCAGGGTCAGAAGGGCGAGAATGCCGAGACCATCCGCCGGGATATCGCGGGCATCCTGCACACCCTCAACCAGGCGTATGACACCCTTTACAACACACTGCTCTCGGATATGGCCATGGATGTCTCCTCGGAGATCGCGGCGCTGCAGGGGATGCTGGCCAACGACGGCCTGACGGGAGGGGACTTTCAATGACCTACCGTGCATGGGAGCTCAAGCCGCTGGACCGCGCGGCCCTGAAGGAGCTGACGCAGGCCATCGCCGAGCAGGCCGTGGAAGAACTGGAACAGCAGGCCATGGAAGAAGAACCCTGGTCTGACGCAAAATACAGCAGCGTGCTTTCCGCCCAGCAGAAGGAGAACGCCCTGCTGGCGGGCATCCTGACCGCCCGGGGCATCACCGACCCTGCCGAAGCCCTCACCCTGCTGGCCGGGGAGGAAGATCTCAGCGACCCGTTTTTGCTGACGGATATGCAAAAAGCCTGCGAGCGCATCTGGCAGGCCATTGATAACGGCGAGACCATCGTGGTCTTTGGCGATTACGATGTGGACGGCGTGACCGCCACGGCCCTGCTCTACCAGCACCTCAAGGGTATGGGGGCCACGGTGAAATGCATGCTGCCCAGCCGCGAGGGCGACGGCTACGGCCTTTCCCGCAACGCCATCCAGTCCATCCACGACAAGGGCTATCAGCTCATCGTGACCGTGGACAACGGCATCTCTGCTGTGGAAGAAGCGGAGTTTGCCGCAGAACTGGGCATCGACCTCATCATCACCGACCACCATCTGCCGCCGGAAACGCTGCCCAAAGCCGTTGCCGTGGTGGACCCCCGCCGGCTGGACGACACCAGCCCCTTCAAGGGCCTGTGCGGCGCGGGTGTGGCTTTCAAGCTGTGCGCCGCACTGGACGGCTGCCCGCCGGAAGAAATGCTGGATTATTGCGGCGACCTTGCCGCCGTGGGCACTGTGGCCGACGTGATGCCGCTGACCGGCGAGAACCGCACGCTGGTAAAATCCGGCCTGCGCCAGCTGCAGAACACCGACCGCCCGGGCCTGGAAGCTCTGCTGGAAGAAGTGGGCCTTGCGGGCCGCCCCATCACGGCCGAGAACATCAGCTATGCCATCGCGCCCCGCATCAATGCGGCGGGCCGCATGGACAGCGCTGTCACGGCCCTGCAGCTGGTGCTGTGCGAGGACCCGGACCGGGCCGAAGAACTGGCCCACAAGCTGAACGAGATCAACGTCAAGCGGCAGGAAACGGAACTGGAAATCTTCAAGGCCGCGCAGGTGCTGCTGGAACAACAGCCCGAACGGCTGGAAGACCGGGTGATGCTGCTGTGGGGCCGCGACTGGCACCCCGGCGTCATCGGCATCGTGGCGTCCCGCCTTGTGGAGCGCACCGGCCGCCCGGTGATCGTGGTCACGGTGGACGAGCACGGCGAGTGCAAGGGCAGCGGCCGCAGCGTGCCGGGCTTCAACCTGCACGCCTGCATCGGCTCCTGCGCCGACCTGCTCATCCGCTATGGCGGCCACGCCATGGCAGCGGGCCTTTCGGTGCGGGAAGAAAATCTGCCCGAGCTGCGCCGCCGCCTGAACGAGTGGGCCGCCCGGGAATGCCCGGTGCTGCACACCGCCCCGCTGGAATGCGACCTGCCCATCCATCTGGACCGGGTCACGGTGGACAGCGTGCGCCGCATCGACGCGCTGGCCCCCTTCGGGGCCGAGAACCCGACGCCGGTGTTCCTGCTGCAGAGCGCCGTGGTGGATGGAGTCTATCCGGTGTCCGAGGGCAGGCACAGCCGCCTGCGCCTGCGGCAGGGCAATGCCAGCGTATATGCGGTCTGGTTCGGTATGCCGTCGGAACAGCTGCCCTACACCATGGGCGACGTGGTGGATGCCGCGCTGAACCTCTCGGTCTACGAGTCAGCCCGGGGCGCACAGCTTTCCGGCCGCATCCTGGACCTGCACCCGGCGGGCCTTGGCACCAAACTGGCCGAACAGGCAGCCCTTGTGGCCGCCCTGCGCCGCGGCACGCCCCTGACGGCCGAACAGAAAACGCTGATCACGCCCGACCGCAGCCACATCATCACGGTGTACCGTGAGCTGCAGGCCCGCCGCTGGCACGCAGAAGACCTGCAGCCGCTGTGCGCGAAGCTGGGCGAAGAAAATACAGGCAAAACGCTGGTGGCGGTCACGGCCCTGGAACAGGTGGGCCTCATTGCCACAGTGGAAAAGGGCGGGGCAAAGTATCTGGAGCTTGTGCCCGCACAGGGCAAGAAAAACCTTGCCGACGCCCCGATCCTGAAATGTTTGGAGGGAATGTAAATGCCAGAGGGAAAGAAAAACGCAGTCCCGGCCCCCGTCCCGGTGCGGGACGAGGACTCCTACTCGGCGAAGACCCATCTGCACCAGCCGGTGCCGGTGCAGGAGACGGCCACCGTCTCGGCCACAGCCCAGCTGGCCGATGCCCCGGAGGGCGCGCTGCCTTCGGAGGTGCGGCCCGAGATCGTCACCTGGGACAAGCTGTGCGAGGCCATCAAGGCCAGCGGCCGCTCCTACAATATGGAGATGATCGAAAAGGCCTACAACCTTGCCAACGACGCCCACAAGGGCGTGTGCCGCCGCAGCGGTGAACCTTATATCTGCCACCCGCTGGCCGTGGCACGGCTGGTGCTGGACCTCGGCATGGACACCGAGAGCATCGCCGCCGCCCTGCTGCATGACGTGGTGGAGGACACCCCCACCACCCTGGCCGACCTGACTGCCGCCTTTGGCGAGGAAGTGGCCCTGCTGGTGGACGGTGTGACCAAGCTGACCAAGATCGAATTCTCCAACATCGAAGAACTGCAGGCCGAAAACCTGCGCAAGATGCTGCTGGCCATGAGCCGCGATGTGCGCGTGATGATCATCAAGCTGTGCGACCGGCTGCACAACATGCGCACCGGCGATGCCTGGCCGGAGCAGAAGCGCCGCGACAAGGCCCGCGAGACGATGGAAGTCTATGCACCCATCGCCAACCGCCTGGGCATTTTGAACGTGAAGGAAGAACTGGAAGACCGCAGCCTGCATTACCTCGACCCCGTGGGCTACGAGGAGATCAGCCGGATGCTCAGCGAGCGTGCGGGCGAGGAGTTTTTGACCAGGGTCTCCGGTGTCATCGAGCAGCGTCTGGTGGAAAGCGGTATCGAAGGCGCCACCATCAAGCGCCGGGTCAAGAGCATCTACGGCATCTACCGCAAGACCATCATGCAGAACAAGTCCTTCGATGAAATTTATGATATCTATGCGGTACGCGTCATTCTGGATACGCTGGCTGAGTGCTACAGCACCCTGGGCCTCATCCACGATATGTACCATCCGCTGCCCAACCGCTTCAAGGATTATATCTCCACCCCGAAGCCCAACGGCTACCAGAGCCTGCACACCACGGTCATCGGCCACGAGGGCATCCCCTTCGAGGTGCAGATCCGCACCCGCAAAATGGACGAGATGGCCGAGTACGGCGTGGCCGCCCACTGGAAGTATAAGGAGGGTCTGGACGGCCACGATAAGCTGGACGAGCGTCTGGCTTGGGTGAGCCAGCTGCTGGAAAATCAGCGCGTCAGCGAGGATTCCGGCAACTTGCTGCACGACCTCAAGAGCGACCTGCTGCCCGAGGAAGTGTTCGCCTTCACCCCCAAGGGCGACGTCATCAACCTGCCCACCGGTGCCACCTGCATCGACTTTGCCTACGCCATCCATTCGGCGGTGGGCAACCGCATGGTGGGCTGCAAGGTGAACAACCGCATG
>QWCE01006587.1_pt1 | contig 15093 bp, 9 predicted proteins | sample 1972531 | NCBI WGS metagenome assembly QWCE01 (sample SAMN09866716, study PRJNA288562) | Human gut metagenome isolate term4_stool, whole genome shotgun sequencing... | reverse complement strand
GCCTGCTGGATCTGGATGTGCCCACCGTTACCGGCAAGACCCTGGGCGAGAACATCAAGGGTGCCCACATCCTGAACGACAAGGCCATCCGTCCCATCGACAACCCCTACTCTCAGACCGGCGGTCTGCAGATCCTGTGGGGCAACATCGCACCGGACGGCTGCGTGGTCAAGCGCAGCGCCGTTGCTCCCGAGATGCAGCAGCACTCCGGCCCGGCCCGCGTGTTCAACAGCGAGGACGAGGCCATTGCCGCCATCTACGCGGGCAAGATCGTCCCGGGCGATGTGGTGGTCATCCGCTACGAAGGCCCCAAGGGCGGCCCCGGCATGCGCGAGATGCTGAACCCCACCTCCGCACTGGCCGGTATGAAGCTGGACAAGACCGTGGCCCTCATCACCGATGGCCGTTTCTCCGGCGCAAGCCGCGGCGCTGCCATCGGCCATGTGAGCCCGGAAGCTGCTTCCGGCGGCCCCATCGGCCTGATCGAGGAGGGCGATATCATCAACATTGATATCCCCAATGCCAAGATCACGCTGGAAGTCAGCGATGAGGTGCTGGCTGAGCGCAAGGCAAAGTATGTCGCTCCCGAACCCAACATCAAGACCGGCTGGCTGAGCCGCTATGCCCGCATGGTCACCAGCGCAAACCTGGGTGCTGTGCTGAAGTAATTGGTTGCACGGTGCGCTGGCAGCTTTCTTCTCAGACACGAAATACGGGTTGCGGCTCCCAGCATCCGCTTCGCTTACGCTTGCGTCTTGCTGGCCGCTGCCCCAACAACTGCTCCTTGCTTCGGCCACTGGCCGCAGTCGCAGTTGTTGCAGGCCATTCCATCGCCCGCCCTATTGCCTGACGGCAACAGGGTCCCACCCCAGCGGACGGTCTTCGAAGAAACTGCCAGCACACCTTATGTACCGATAAAACAAAAACCCCTGCCGCGCAGATGCACGGCAGGGGTTTTTGCATATCAGAAGCGGTTTAGCCGAACAGGCTCTTTGTGTTGTGCATATAGACGGACAGGACTAATCCCACGCAGATATACAGCATCAGCACCGAACTGCCGCCCGCCGAGTAGAACGGCAGGGTGACGCCGATGACCGGCAGCACCCGCAGGTTCATGCCCACGTTCACTGCGATCTGGGCAAGCAGCGCACCACCGATGCCCGCACAGATGTAGCTGCCCAGCAGGTCCTCGCTGCGGGCACCTGTGTCGAAGGTCTTGATGACCAGCGTCAGCAGCACCCCCAGCACGATGCACAGCCCCACAAAGCCGATGGCGTTGCCCATCCAGCTGAGGATGAAGTCGTTGTGGGCGTTGGGCACGCTGTAGTACCGGCCGCTGAACAGCCCGTTGCCAAAGATGCCGCCGGAGCCGATGGCGATCTCGCCGCGCTGCTGCTGGTAGATGATGTTCTTCCAGGTGGCCTCGTTGGGAGCCCAGCCGGTGGTGTTCTCCGGGTCGATGACGGCCAGGATGCGGTACCACTGGTAGCCTTTGCCGATCTTATCGCTGAAGAAGGCGAAGGCGGCGGCCACCGCCGCACCGGCGGCTGCAATGGCACCGATGATATACTTCCAGCTCAGGCCTGCCGCAAACATCATGCAGCAGCCGATGATGCCGTAGATGATGGCGGTGCCGTCGTCGCCCTGCACATGGATGATGGCGATGGGGGCCAGCAGGTGCAGCAGCAGCTTTGCCAGCTCTTTGGGCTCGTTGATGCGGCTGCGCACGTTGTTCAGGTGCATGGCAAAGGTGAGGATGAAGCTGATCTTCGCCAGCTCGGTGGGCTGGAAGGTGAAGCCTGCCAGCTTGTACCAGGAGTAGTTGTCGGTGTCGCCCGCGTTGTAGCCGATGGTCAGCGGGCCGATGCTCACGTTGCGGATGAACAGGGTGGGCAGCACCAGCCCCCAGGTGACGGCCACATGCACCGGCCATACCTTCACGAGGCTGCGGTAGTCGATGCAGGAGAGCAGCAGCGCCACGCACAGGCCCAGCACGGCCGCACCGCCCTGCACCACGGCGCGGCGGTAGTCGCCGATGCCGGTGATGGCACCGGTGAGTTCGTCCACCGCAAAGCCATTGCCCTGCTTCGTGGCCCAGGACGCCAGCGCCACCACGGCCATGGTGCTGCTGAAGATGCACAGCAGCAGGTAGAATTTATCGGTCCGTTTCCAATATTGTCGAATGCCTTCCAAGAAAGCACCACCTTTCAAAAAGAACACAGGGCATACAAACCCAGTTTATCCTTATTATACACAGGCGGCGGGACCTTTGCAATCGCAGGAGTGTGAAATCCGTGTGGGAGCTTGACAAAGCCGGGCGGAGATTCTACAATGAGTACACGCGGCGGGGCGCGCAAAACGCCTCGTGGGCGCAAGAAGCAAAGCAAACGGCCGGACGCCGGCCGGGGCAGCAAAGCTGCCGGAAAAGGGGTGTGCACAGACTGCACCGGCCCCGGAGGAATGGGAATATGAAGAATGGATTCGGGTGCCGCCTGGTGAGCGCGGTGTGTGCGCTGGCCCTGCTGGCCGCACTGCTGCCCACGGCGGCCTTTGCCGCAGAGCCGGACACTGCCGCTGCGCCGCAGACCCTGACCGCTGCCCAGGTGCAGGACATGCAGCAGGCAGACACCGCCGTCACCGCGCTGACCGGCAGCGAGGATTACGCCGGGATGACCCAGGCGCAGCGCACCGACGCCGCGCTGGACCAGCTGGAACAGCTGGTGGACGAGGGCCTTGTGGCAAAAGGCTCGATCTACGCCGACGAAGAAAACGGCATGGTGAGCTTTGCCTACACCTGTGGTGCGCTGGGCGGCATCCTGACCGACCTGGACGAGGAAAACGACACCGTGGCCTTCCCGTCCGGCGAGGCGCTGGACCGGCTGGCCGCCGATGCCTCCGGCAACGGCACACTGGGCAGTGCGGCCATCTACTACGCCTTTGACAACACGGTCAACTCCACCCGCTACCCCTATTACGCCTATATGCAGACCTACTGGACCTCCCAGGGGCTGGACACCACCCTGAACACCCGTGTCACCCTCTCGGACCTGCGGCGCATGGGCCGGTACGACCTGTGTGTGCTGAGCACCCACGGCGCATATTATACCTATGAATATGGCTGGCTGTGGAAAAAGACGGCCACCGAACCGCTCATCCTGCTCACCGAGCAGTCGAACTTCTGGAGCGACTTCCGCTACGGGCTGGACCTGCTCAGCCACCGGGTGGTCAAGATCAACGGCATGTATGCCGCCACGGGGGCGTTTTTCCGCAGCGCCTACCGGGGCAGCGGCATCGTGCTCAGCGAGACCTGCGAGTTCTACGGCAAGAACGGCCATGTGGACACCTCCATTGCGGACGGCCTGCTGGCGGGCGGCGCAAAGGCCGTGGCCGGGTATGTGAACAACGTCTACTCGGTGTATTCCCGCAGTATGCTGTGGGACATGGTGAACCGGATGATCGCGGGCGACACGCTGGAACAGGCCGCCGAAGACGCAAAGGAGACCTACGGCACCGACGATATCATCTGGTACAGCGGCCAGGGCGGGCGGCGGCCCCACGCGGCGGCCAGCTACCTGATGCTGAGCGGCGACCACACCGTGCGGCTGCCCGGTGCACCCGCAGCGGCCCCGGCCGAACAGCAGGCCGCCTGATATGCGGGCATTGCACTTTTGCACCAATTATATTATACTTAGGGATGGCAGAACCCACTGCCATCCCTTTTGTGTTATCAGAGAGGTATACTCTTATGGCAGAATACATCACCCATTCCCGCGCCGAGACCGTGGCGCTGGGCAAACGCATGGCCGCCGTGCTGGCACCGGGCTCCCTCGTGGCCTACACCGGCGGGCTGGGCGCGGGCAAGACCGCTTTCACCGAGGGCCTTGCCGAGGGCCTTGGCTGCACCGACCCGGTCACCAGCCCCACCTTTGCCATCGTGAATTATTATCGCGGCCCGAAGCCGCTGGCCCACTTTGACCTGTACCGCATCTCCACCGAAAACGACCTGTGCGCCGCCGGATTCTACGATTATCTGGACGAGGGTGCCATTGTGGCCGCCGAGTGGAGCGAGAACTTTGCCGACCTGCTGGCGCTGGAACACCCCATCCGGGTCAACATCGACCGGGTGGACGAGAACACACGCAGGATCACCATCGAGGGGGTAACGCTATGAACATTCTGGCCGTGGATACGGCGGGCAAGACCGCCGGTGTGGCCCTGCTGCAGGACGACCGCCTGCTGTACGAGGTATATCTGGACGCGGGCATGACCCACAGCGAGACCCTGATGCCCATGATCGACACCTGCCTGAAGATGTGCGGCATGACCTGCGCCGACATCGACCTCTACGGCGTCAACGCAGGGCCCGGCAGCTTCACCGGCCTGCGCATCGGTCTGGCGGCGGTGAAGGGGCTTGCTTTCCCCCGGGAGACCCTGTGCGCCCCGGTGTCCACACTGGAAGCGCTGGCCACCGCCCACACCGGCGAAGGCACCGTGCTCTGCGCGCTGGACGCCCGCCGCGCCCAGGTGTACAGCGCGGCCTTTGACCTGGCGACCCACGCCCGCCTGCTGGACGACGACGCCCGGGCGGTGAGCGACCTGGCCGAATTTGTAGAAAATTGCAAAAAGCCCCTGTTTTTTGTTGGTGATGGCGCATCTCTGTGCTATAATAAATACGGCAATGTGCCGGGCGTGCTGGAAGCTCCCCCGGCGCTGCGGGGCGGCCGGGCCGGTGCGGTGGCGCTGGTGGCAAAGCAGATGGCGCAGGCCGGGCAGGCTGTGCTGCCGGAAGCGCTGCTGCCGGACTATCACCGTCTGAGCCAGGCCGAGCGGGAGCGCGCCGAGCGCCTTGCCGCCGAAGCCGCCGCAAACAAACCGCAGGCCTGAACGTCCTGCGCCCAAGAGAAAGGAATGCAATCCATGGCAAAACCCATTGCACTGGCCGCTGACCACGGCGGATTTGAATTGAAAGAAGCTGTCAAGGCCCATCTGGACGAGCTGGGCCTCGCCTATGTGGACTACGGCACCCACAGCACTGCCAGCGTGGACTACCCCGACATGGCCGTGCCCGCCTGCGAAGCCGTCGTGAAAGGCGAGAGCGACAAGGCTCTGCTGTTCTGCGGCACCGGCGTGGGCATCAGCATGGCCGCCAACAAGATCAAGGGCATCCGCGCCTGCTGCTGCTCGGACAGTTTCAGCTGCGAGTATACCCGCCGCCACAACGACGCCAACGCCCTGTGCATGGGCGGCCGCGTGGTCGGCCCCGGCCTTGCCTATCTATTTAAAATAAGGAGCGTGTTTTTATGACCCCGATGATCGTTGAGCATCCGCTGCTGCAGCACAAGCTGAGCATTCTGCGCAACAAGCAGACCGGCACCAAGGAGTTCCGTGACCTCGTTGGCGAGATCGCCACTCTGCTGTGCTACGAAGCCACCCGCGACCTGCCGCTGGAGGAAGTGGAGATCGAGACCCCCATCACCATGGCAAAGACCAAGGTGCTGGCTGGCCGCAAGCTGGCCCTGGTGCCCATCCTGCGCGCAGGCATGGGTATGCTGGACGGCATGCTGACCCTGCTGCCTGCTGCCAAGGTGGGCTTCATCGGCCTGTACCGCGACGAGGAGACCCTGCAGCCCGTGGAGTACTTCTGCAAGCTGCCCCAGGATATCGACGAGCGCGACGTGCTGGTGCTGGACCCCATGCTGGCCACCGGCGGCAGCGCCATTGACGCCATCACCCAGATCAAGAAGCATGGCGCAAAGCGCATCAAGTTCATCGGCCTGATCGCTGCCCCGGAAGGCATCAAGGCCCTGCACGAGGCACACCCCGATGTGGACATCTACCTCGGCGCACAGGACGACCACCTGAACGAGAACGGCTACATCGTGCCCGGCCTGGGCGATGCAGGCGACCGCATCTACGGCACCAAGTAAACCACTCCCCGCAATAAGGGACCCAAGGGCTGCTGCACGGCAAACGGTGCGGCGGCCCTTTTTTCTGTTTTCACCAAAAAGGAAATGACTTTTTCGACGTGATTTTGCGATTCACGCCGCTTTCGGGGCGTTTCGCGCACTTTCCCCCAAAATCGAGGAAAATTATGCTAAAATTTAGGCAATACCGGGGGCCCTACAGCCCGGTCCTCGCAGTGAACGTAAAGGGGGAATACAAATGAGACAAAAGAAACTGGCCCAGCGCGCAGCATCCGCTGCTTTGGCAGCGTGCATGATGTTCACGCTGTCGGCCCCGGCATTGGCCGAAAGCACCAATGCGCTGATGCAGCTGAGCATCAACAGCCGCAGCAGCATTGCACGGCTGAACGAGCAGAACAGTATCCCGGAAGACGCCAAGACGCTGAATATTGCAGACGGCGATATTGAAGTGTCGGTCAGTGCCGAGGGCGTGCAGACCGCCACGCAGGGAGGCCAGACCTACACGGGCGTATTTGTTGTTACAGGTACGAGTACCACAAGCAAGCTGGTTATCAAGGGCAGCAGCGGCACGGCTGCAAAAGTATACCTAAATGATCTGCATATCACTGTTTCGAGTGGCGCGGCTGTCTCTGTGAGCAACAATGTAGACCTGTATATTGAGGGCAGCAGCGTCTTGCAGAGTGGTGAAAACTGCGCTGGTATCCAGAAAGAGGATGACGGACAGCTGACCATTGATGGCTCCGGTTCGCTGGAAGCAACTGGTGGTGAGAGTGGTGCAGGCATTGGCGGTGCATCTGGAAAGCCTGGCAATAATATTACCATCAACGGAGGTACAATCACTGCCAGTGGCAAGGCTGGAAACGGCTGGGGTGCAGGCATCGGCGGCGGCAAGGGACAGGGCGGTTCTAATATCACTATCCGCGGCGGCAATGTAAAAGCGATTCCCGGTGCAGAAGCGGCTGGCATTGGCGGCGGCTTCAAGGGAAATGGCACAGATATTTCCATTGAAGGCGGTACGGTATATGCAGAATCCGGCGGAGGAAAAGGCGGCACCGCAGCAATCGGCGGCGGGCGTGTGGAAGGCAACGGTGAAAATATTCAGATCACCGGCGGCGATATTACCTTGAAAAAAGCAGACGCCGCTGATATTGGAATTGGCGGCAAAGGTATTGAGATACCTGTTGCAGACACCTTTAGTGGCACGCTTACCTATCTGGATGAAAATGGAACTCAGGATACCGACAAGAGCGTTGTGAAGTACGGCATCACTGTGAACGGTGAGGAATTCAACAGCCTGAACAAGGATAAGATCCTCAATGGTGCCCTGCGCTACGACCCGGACACCAACACCCTGAGCCTGAACAATGACAAATCCTATATGGGACCTTTGACCATCTACGCTCCGAAGACAACCGTTGATTTGAATGGTGGCGAATACTCGGCGCACCAAGGTAAGCTGGTCATTGAAGCCGCAGAGGATGTGATCCTTACCAGCACTGAGGCTAAAGCGATTTTCGGAGATACAAATATCACCTGCACCGGTGAACTGCGTATTACCGGTGAAAATTTTGCAGTAGACGGCAATCTGACTGTGAATCATGCTTCCAGCGTAGAGCTGATCGGCAAGAGCAAAGATGGCGGTACCGTTAACGGTGCCGCGGTCTTCAACAACACCGGCGAGGTGACCATCCAGAACAAGGATGGTACTGCCGGCGGCGTCGCAAACAGTGTCACCTACAATGGCAAGGATTACGTTTACTTCACTACCGCTGATGGTGAGCAAAACGACCCGCGCATTACGCCGATCTCCACTGCCGCAGATGCAAGCTACCTCAACATCGTGCCCAGCAAACTGCACAGCATCACTGTGCCGGAAGGCTGCAGCTACAAAGTGAATGGCGCTGAACTCACCGGCGCGCATGAAGGCCAGACCGTTACCGTGACGGCACCGGACAAGGGCGACCACTTTGAGTTTGCAGGCTGGACCATCAGCCCCGACAGCGTGACCCTGAACAATGCAGATAAGCTCACGGCCACCTTCACCATGCCGGATGGCGACGTGAAGCTGGAGAACAGCTACAATCAGCTCTATGATGTGACCGTGCTCAAGGGTACCGCAACGCCGTCCTTTGCAAAGGAAGGCACCGAGATCGCCATCGAGGCTGCCGAGCGCCCGGGCTATCGGTTCGAACGCTGGGATGTGCTGAACGACAAGGTGACCCTGGCCAACAAGAACAGCAACACCACTACCTTCAATATGCCGGCAGGCGAAGTTCAGGTGGAAGCAAAGTATAAGGCGCTGCAGTCCATCACCGTGAACGACGGTACCTATACCGTGAACGGCGAAACGACCACCGAAGCCGTCAAGGGCGACAAGATCGTTGCCACCGCAAACCCCGCACCTGAGGGTGAGAAGTTTGCTGGCTGGAATGTCGTGGGTGTCGATGGCCTGACCGACGAGCAGAAAGCCGTCTCGCCCATTGAGTTCGAGATGCCGAAGAACGGCGTGGAGCTCACGGCACAGTACAAGACCCTGCGCAACATCGTGGTGAACAATGGCACCTACACCGTCAATGGCACCGACGACAAGCAGGCTGTGGAAGGCGACAAGATCAACATCAAGGCAGCCGAGCGCCCGGGCTATCAGTTCGTGCGGTGGGAAGTCGTCCCCGATAATGTGACCATCACCGGTGTGAACAACGAGGAAGCCACCTTCACCATGCCGAACGAGAATGTGGAGCTGAAGGCGCGCTACAATAGGCTGTACACCATCACGGTGGATGGCGGCCATGCCGATGTGACCTCTGCCCTCACAGGCAAAGAGATCACCGTGGACGCCGATGTGCCTGATGGTAAGAAGTTCATGAGCTGGAAGGCCGAGGGCATCACCCTGACGCCCGCCCAGCAGCAGAGTGATCACATCACCTTCTTTATGCCGGAAGGCAATGTGACCCTGAAGGCCGAATACAAGACCCTGCACACCGTTACCGTGATCGGTGCAGATGGTACAAGTACCGTGCTGCCGGATACCTACATTGAGGGCGACATGGTCACCGTCAACGCCGCAGACTACGGTATCCCGGCGGATGAGTTCGACAGCTGGGAAAGCAATGACATCCGCCTGACCACCGATAAGAGGCAGAACCCGACCCTCACCTTCAAGATGGTGGACAAGAACGTCACGCTCACCGCAGTGCCCAAGACCCTGTTCACCATCACGGTGACTGGCGGCACGGTCAACGGCGAGAGCACCACTGCCCGCGTGAAGGCTGGCGACTGGGTCACCATCAAGGCCGAAAACAAGGGTGACGACTGGAAGTTCATTGAGTGGAAGCTCTCCGGCCCGGAGAACTTCACCCTTGACACCAGCCAGTCCACCGTCCAGTTCCAGATGCCTTCGGGCAATGTGACGCTGGAAGCTGTCCAGATGGAGTACCGCACCGTTACCATCAACAATGGCAACAGCCCCACCACAGTGAACGATAAGGCTCTGCACGGCGACAGCATCACCGTCACCGCCGAGGAGGTGGATGGCAAGCGGTTCGCCTACTGGGAAGTGACCGGCCCCGACGGTACCAAAAAGCTGACGGATGAGACTATCACCGTCACCGTTCCCGAGGGCGATATTACGCTGACGGCAAAGTATAACGCGCTGTACACCGTCACTGTGGACGACGAGATCGTGGGTGCTTTCATTGAGGGCGAATGGGTCCCGATCAAGGCCAATGTCCCCGAGGATCGGAAGTTTGAAGGCTGGACCAGTCCCGATACCCTGCCGAATGAACTGCATGGCAACGAGAATAACGCGGAATTTGAGCTCCGCATGCCGGGCCACAATGTTACGCTGAATGCTACGACCAGCCAGCGCTATTACGTTACGGTCAATGACGAAGGTAACGAGCTGAATCCCAGCGAGAAGACGGAAGTTGCCGCAGGCGATTCGTTCTATCTTGAGGCTGCAGGCCGCGATGGCTGGGAGTTCATCGGCTGGACTGTGGACAACGAGGACGTTGCAAAGCAGCTCAACCTGACCAAGGCAGAGCGCCAGTCCTTCACGATGCCCAAAGACACTGATGTGACCATTACCGCAAACTACAGAAGGTACCGCACCATTACGGTGAACGGCGGTACCGTGAACGGTGAAACTACGATTACTGACGCCCTGCGTGAACAGAACGTGGAAATCAAGGCCGTGTACGACCCGGAGGAGCAGGTCTTTGACCACTGGGAGGCCGAGGGCCCCGATGGCTGGGCATTGACCGAGAAGCAGAAGGACGCTGAGAGCTTCACCCTCACGGTGCCCAAGGGCAATGTGACTCTGAAGGCTGTGTACAAGACCCTGCACACGGTCACCGTCATCAACGGCACCGCACAAAACGGCGAGACCACCATCAAGGCCGTTGCAGGCGAGAAGATCACCCTAACCCCGAATCTGCCCGGTGACCAGGAGTTCGACTGCTGGTATAGTGAAGAAATCAACCTGCGTGAAGACCAGCGCAAGACCCCGGAGCTGACCTTCAAGATGCGTGATTTCGACATCACCATTGAGGCAAAGTCCAAGCAGCTCTACTTCGTTGAACTGGCAGATGACGATACCACGGCAAACGGCGTGTCTGGCAAGGTGGAAGTGAAGTCCGGCGAAAAAGTGACGATCGTTGCGCCCAAACGCGAAGGCTGGAAGTTCATCCGCTGGGAAGTCAGCGATAACGCATATCTGGACGATGCAACCGCATCCGAGGCACACTTCTATATGCCCAGCGGCAACGTGAGCGTGAATGCTGTGTACTATGAGTACCACACCATCACCATGACCGACGACAAGGGCACTGCCTACAACGAAAAGGGTGAGGAGATCACCCGTGCCGTGCAGGGCGATGTGATCACCATCAAGGCAAAAAAGGACCGTGAAGACCACGAGTTCAACCGCTGGGTGATCACCCCGGATAACGGCACTCTGGCCGGCAAGAACGACCCCGAGACTACCTTCACCATGCCGGACGAGGCCGTGGTGGTGGACGCGAAGTACAAGCATCTGCAGGGCATCACCGTGAACGGCGGTGCGGCCTACTATATGGACGGCACCCCCGCCGAGACTGCCAAGGCAGGTGAGACCATCGTCATCGTGGCGGAAGACCGTTCCAAGGACGGCCTGCGGTTCGCTTACTGGGAGGTCAACTCCGACAATGTGACCGTGGAAGGCGGCGAGAAAGCTACATTTGAGATGGCGAAAGCACCGGTGGAGCTCACCGCCCACTATGAGGCACAGATCACCTACTCCAACGACCCCGCCATCTTTGATGAAGGTGTTGGCCTGCACGAGGATATTGTGTGGGAGAAAGTGGGCGATACCGCGAGCATCACCGCTGTGCTGGACAACAGCACCGATGAGGACGATATCGGCACCTTCCCCGGCATGACCTTCGACTACTGGGAGATCGTTACGCCGGAAAAACTCAACGTGACCAGCGGCCTCAACAGCGAGACCATCACCTTTGAGGTCCCGGAATGCGAAGTGAAGCTGATCGCTCATTGGAAAGACACGACCACCGTTACCCCCGCGGAGCCTTTTGACCCCGGTTTTGTCGTTGAGCCCGAGGCTCCCGCAGCGGACGGCTCCGGTGCCGTGATCGGTGTGGCCGCAGCCGGTGCAGCCATCTGGGGCGGCTACGAGATCACCACCCGCGTCATCCTGAACGACCTGCTGCCCGAGGGCGCAGCCATCCCGACCAACCGCGGTGAACTGGCAATGCTCATCTGGACCCAGAAGGGCAAGCCCGAACCCGCCGCAGAGCCCGCTTTCACCGATGTGTCCGACACCGAGCTGGCCAAGGCGGCCCAGTGGTGCGTGGAGCAGGGCCTGCTGACCGCCGAGGACGGCAAGTTCGAGCCGGACGGCTGGACCCCGAAGTGGCGCGTCATCCAGGTTTGGAACCAGGCGTTCCCGAAGGAGTGAGCCCCATCTCCCGCGCATGACCCCTGAAGCATAAGCAAGACCCCCGCACCTGCAGCAGCGCAGATGCGGGGGTCGTTTTTTGCGGGGCGGCTCAGTCGGCGCTGCGCTCCTCTTTGAGGATGGCGGTCACCTTCTGCATGGTGTCCACGGTGCGGCGCAGTTCGTCGTCGCCCAGCTCCGAGCGCAGGCGTTCGTAGCAGCGCTTCATGAAATCGTGCTCCTCGGCCATGAGCTCCACGGCCTTGCTGGAAAGTTCCACATAGGTGCGGCCGGCTTCCTTGTCGGTCTTCCAGGCAACGAAGCCCTTGTCCTGCAGCTTTTCCACAGCCTTGGAAAGCTCGGTCACCTTCAGGCCCATGGCTGCGGCCAGGTCGGCCAGATAAACTTTGCTGCCCGGGTGCTGCGCGGCCTGCTGCCGGATGTAGTACAGCACGAGGTAATCTGCCCGCTGGATGGTGCTGAACACCTTGTCAACGTCAAAATTGTGCAGGAAAAACCATTCTTCCGGTGCGTGGGTCCATTCTGTGCGCATGGTGCTGCCTCCTTTTTACCGCTCGGTGCGGCGGACGTATTCGTGGGTGCCGCCCAGGCTCTTGTAGGCGGGGCGGATGATCTTGTTGGCGCTGAGCAGCTCCTCGATGCGGTGGGCGCTCCAGCCCATCACGCGGGCCACCGCGAACAGCGGGGTGTACAGCTCCATGGGGATGCCCAGCATGTCGTAGACAAAGCCGCTGTAGAAGTCTACGTTGGGGCTGACGCCCTTGAAAATTTTGCGCTCCTCCGCGATCAGCTGCGGGGCCATGCGCTCGATCTTGTTGTAAAGGGCAAGGTCCTTGTCGCGGCCCTTCTCGTGGGCCAGCTGCTCCACATAGCCCTTGAACACCACCTCGCGCGGGTCGCTCAGGGAGTAGACCGCATGGCCCATGCCGTAGATGAGGCCCTTGCGGTCAAAGGCTTCGCCGTGCAGCAGCTTTTTCAGGTAGGCTTCCAGCTCCTCGTCGTCCTCCTGGTCGTGGAGGTTCTCGCGGATGTTCTGCATCATCTGCATCACCATCAGGTTCGCACCGCCGTGGCGGGGGCCCTTGAGGGAGCACAGTGCTGCGGCCAGCGCCGAGTAGGTGTCGGTGCCGGAGGAGGTGACCACGCGGGTGGTGAAGGTGGAGTTGTTGCCGCCGCCGTGCTCTGCGTGCAGCAGCAGCGCCACGTCCAGCACGCGGGCTTCCAGTGCGGTGTACTTCATGTCCGGGCGCAGCATCCGCAGGAAATTCTCGGCCGTGGAAAGCTCCGGGTCCGGGCGGTGGATGTACATGCTGCCATCCTTTTCGTAGTGGTTGTAGGCGTGGTAGCCGTACACCGCCAGCATGGGGAAGATGCCTGCCAGCTGGATGCTCTGGCGCAGCACGTTGGGGGTGGAAAGGTCTGCGGCCAACGGGTCGTAGGAGGCCAGGGTCAGCACGCTGCGGGCCATGGAGTTCATGATGTCGTGGCTGGGGGCCTTCATGATGACGTCGCGGGTGAAGTTGGTGGGCATGGTGCGGCACTCGCCCAGCACGCGGCAGAACTCGTCCAGCTTTTCCTGGGTGGGCAGCTCGCCGAACAGCAGCAGGTAGCCCGCTTCCTCAAAGGCGAAGCGGCTGCCCGCCGAGCCGCGGATCAGGTCCTTGACGTCGTAGCCGCGGTAAAGCAGCTGGCCGTCGGCAGGCTTCTTGACGCCGTCCACATACTGGAAGGCGCGGATATCGGAGATATTGGTCAGGCCCGCCAGCACGCCCTTGCCGTTTTCGTCGCGCAGGCCCGCCTTCACCCCGAACTCGCGGTAGAGGTCCTTGGGGATGCGGTCGTGCTCGGCGCACAAAGGCTGCTGCTGGTCAAAATAACCCATTACGTTCTGCAGATGATCCATCGGTGTGTTGCTCCTTTCCCACGGCTGCTATGACAAAAATTAAGTACCCTTTCAGATTACAGAAAGGACATTTCCATGTCAAGGTACAGTTTGTAAACAAAAAGAAAACAAAACGTCGAAGGAAAAAACAAAAGCGGCCGGTACATCCGTAAGGACATACCGGCCGCTGGTTTCAGAGGGTTACAGACCTGCGTGACAAGATCTGCAGGGTGTTTTCGCTTTATTTTGCAATCATCTCAGTATAAGCCAGCACCAGCGGGCCCACGCCCTTGGCGTCGTTGCAGACCACCGGCTCGCTGAAATAGTAGGCCAGAGAGCCGTCACGGTGGTCCTTGCCGCCGAGGCCCGCCACAAGGCAGATGCCGTCCAGCTGCAGGCTGCCGTCCGGGTTCTTGGAGAGGTACTTGTCGCAGGTGCCGTAGAAGGCTTTCTCGGCCCATGCAGCCATGCGCTTGGGCAGGTAGCCCAGGCGCACGCCCTTGAGCACTGCGTAAGCGAACAGCGCCGTGCCGCTGGTCTCGAGGTAGTTGCCCTCCACGCCGGGGTGGTCCATCACCTGCCAGAACATGCCGGTCTCCTCGTCCTGGAACTTGTGCACGTCCTCGATGGTCTGTTTCAGCATGGCCATGATGCCGCGGTACTCGTTGTACAGCTGCTCGTCCATGCGCTCCAGCACGTCCACCATGGCCACCATGAACCAGCCCATGGCACGCAGCCAGAAGTTGGGGCTGCATCCGGTGACGGGGTCGGCCCAGTACATCTGGCGGCTCTCGTCATAGCCGTGGTAGTACAGGCCGGTCTTTGCGTCCCGCATGTGCTTTTTAATGTTCATGAACTGCTTGTAGCTGTCGATGCAGCCCTGCATCTTGTTGAAGCGGGTCTCATACTCCATGTAGAAGGGCTGGGCCATGTAGGTGCCGTCCAGCCACACCTGCCAGGGGTAGATATCCTTGTGCCAGAAGTTGCCCTCCTTGGTGCGGGGCTGTGTGGCCAGCTGGCTGCGGATGGTCTCGATGGCCTTGCGGTACTTCTCATCCCCAAAGATGTCGTACAGGGTGAACAGGTTCTTGCCCTGGTTCACGTTGTCGAGGTTGTACTCCTTGGGGTCGTAGGTCTTGATGGAGCCGTCCTCCTGCACGAACCAGTCGATGAAGCTCTTGGAGAAGTTCAGATACTTCTCGTCGCCGGTGGTCTTGTACAGGCTCAGGCAGGCGGTGATCATGCAGCCGTCGATGTAGTTCCACTTGTTGGGCTTGCCGCTGCGCACCTTCTCGATGTTCCACATGGGTGCTTCGGCGCTGGAATTGGCGATC
>QWCE01004056.1_pt1 | contig 15114 bp, 5 predicted proteins | sample 1972531 | NCBI WGS metagenome assembly QWCE01 (sample SAMN09866716, study PRJNA288562) | Human gut metagenome isolate term4_stool, whole genome shotgun sequencing... | reverse complement strand
GTACAGGAGTAACAGAAATAGAACTAGGTACAGGATTAATACAGTTAGGAACTGATTATAGAGATTATAATAATCCGTTCTACCATATGACCGGTGTAAGGAAGATTACTTTTAATACTGAAAAAGTACCTACCACTCCATATGCAGATTTATTCCAATATATGAACAACCTAGAAACTGTCTATGTTCCGGTTAATGGTTATATTGATTATGTAGCTAGATTTTCACCATATATCAATAATGCTAGAATTGTTATGATTTCTGACAGTGACTTTGTTATTAAGGATGGTGTACTACTTCAATATTCAGGTACTGACACAGATGTTGTAATTCCTGATGATGTAACAGAAATCGGTGACTCAGCATTTAAGAATAATACTAATATCAAAAAGGTAACTTTCTCTAAGAATATTAAGAAAATTAACCAATCAGCTTTTTATAGTTGTACAAATCTAGAAACAGTTATTTTCAATAACTTAATTAGTTCTATTGGTAATAGTGCTTTCTATGGTTGTACAAAACTTTCAGGTGTATTAAAAATTTCTGAAAACACAAGAAGTGTAGGTAATTATGCTTTCGCTAATTGTTCTTCCTTAACTTCTATTGAAATTGCAAGTAACAATGAAGAAATTAAAATCGGTGATTATTCATTCCAAAATGATACTTCTATAAAGTCAATTTCACTGGGTAATGTTACTTCAATCGGTAAGTATGCATTTGATAACTGCAAAGGTATCAATACAAAAGTACAGTTTAATGATTCACTAAAAACAATTGGTGAATATGCATTTAGAAATTGTAGCAATATTATTGATACATTAGTTATCCCAACCAGTGTTATAACAGTTGCAACAGGTGCATTCCAAAACTGTTCAAGTATTACTAATGTAGAAATTCCTGATTCTCTAACTAGAATTAGTGCATATACTTTTGATGGTTGTAAGAGCTTAGAAAGTATTGAAGTTCCTGATTCAGTAACTATTATTGATAATCAAGCATTTAATAATTGTTCAAGTGTTGAAACAGTTACTTTAGGTAAGAATGTTCAAACTATTAGTAGTTATAATAATTATTATTATAATCCATTCTATGGTATGAATTCTGTAAAGGAATTTACATTTAAAGGTGATACATTACCATCAGCATCATTTAACGATATTTTCTATTCAATGAATAGACTACAAACTGTATATGTAACTCTAAAGGCATACAAGTCATTTGGTTATACATATTCAGCATATATCAACAATGCAAGATATAAAGTATCCGGCTATAAAGATGACTTTATTGTTAATGACAAGAGTGAGTTATTACTATATCAAGGTAATGATACAGTAGTAACAATTCCTGAAAATGTTGAAACTATTGAAATTTCAGCATTCCAAAATAACAGTACCATTGAAAAAGTGATTTTCAATGAAAATCTAAAGTCAATTTCTTCTTATGCTTTTGAAAATTGTATTAATCTAACATCATATGAAGTAAATAAAAATCTTGAGAATATCGGTAGCAGAGCATTTTATGGTTGTACTTCTCTTGAAAGTGTAAACTTAAATAATAATCTTACTACTATCGGTTCATCAGCTTTTGCAAACTGTACAAGTATAAGTGGTGACCTGAGAGTACCAAGTTCAGTAATTTCTATCGGTAGTAGTGCTTTTGACGGTGACAGTAGTATTGTTACTCTAAAGATTGAGGGTAACAAGAATGGTACATCTATCGGTTCTTATGCATTTAGAAATGCTAAGGCTTTAACTTCACTTGACTTAGGTTCAGTAGAAACTATCGGTACATATGCGTTCCAAAATTGTACAAGCCTTACAGGTGAACTTATTATTCCTGATAGTGTAACTTCAATGGGTGAAGGTGCATTCCAAAACTGTAGTAGTATTACATCACTAACTCTATCAGAAAAACTAACTGCAATTTCAAGATATGCTTTTGCAAATTGTTTTGCTATTAAGGGTGAAATCAGAATTCCTGATTTAGTAACAGATATTTACGATAATGCATTTAGAAATTGTAAAAATGTTGAAAGTGTTGTACTGGGTACAAATATCAGAAATATCGGTACAAGTAATTATTATTACTATAGTCCATTTAACGAAATGACTTCTGTTAAGGAGTTTATGTTTACAGGTACTAATGTTCCAAATTGTCCTTTTGAAGATTTATTCTATTCAATGAATTCTCTGGAAACAATTTTTGTTCCGGTAGAAACTAAGGATAATTTTGTAGATAAGTTTGATAAGTACAAGAATAATGCAGTATTCTCAACAGATACTATGAAGTGTGGTGTTAGAAATTTATCTGCTTCTAATGTATATAGCAAAACAGTAAAACTTACATGGTCTAGACACCAAAACGATACTGTTACAAGTTATATTATCACTAGAGATGGTGAACAGATTGCAACACCAAAGAATAATCAGTTTATTGATTATGATTTAACACCTAACAAAACTTATGAATATACAGTTTATGGTGTGAATGATGCAGGAGATAAAACAAGAGGTACTAAATTATCAGTAACTCCACATTCAATGGATGTTCTTGATATTACTACTCCTCATAGTCAAAATACTGTTTCTGTACAAGACGGTTCAATTACTGTAAGTGCAAAGAATGAAAATAACGGTATTGATTTAGATGGTAATGCAGTTTTAGGTAAACTATATTACTTTAACAAGGATAATAATAAAATATTTATCGGTAAGTCAAATGCAGTTATCAGCGACAAAATTTACTTTAACTTTGATTTAGATGTTGAAGATATTCCAAACGGTGAATATAAAGTTCTATTTACTTATACAGATATTGACAATGTAACAGTAGAAAAGGAAGGTACAATTCGTGTAGATAAGAGTGTACCTGAAAAAATCCAGAATGTTGTTGCATTAGGTGACTACAATGATATTAAGATTTCATGGTCAAAGTCCAGTGAAGTAGATAGTAAGATTTATAAAATTTATAGAAAATCCGAAGTTGATACAGATTTCTCTCTATTAACTACAATTAAGGGTAGAGATATTCTTTCTTATACTGATACAAATGTAAAGAAAAACAGACTATATACTTACTATGTAATTACGGAAAACAGCTTTGGCATTGTAAGTGAAAAGTCTGATGAAACTATTGCAATGCGTGGTATTGATGAAGAACCGCCTGTAATTACTTCAATAACCCCATCAAGTTATAGCTATATCGGTAATGTACAGAAGATTACAGTTGAAGCAACAGACAATCTAATGTTAGGTAGTGCAAAGCTATACTATAGTACAGATGAAGAAAATTGGACTTTAATTGATACAGTCAAGAATTTTCCATTTACATTTGCTTTCAATACTAAAGAATTAACTGATACAGAAATTTCTGTTAAGGCAGTTGTATATGACTTACAGGGTAACGAAAGTGAACCTAAGATTGTTAAGTACAAGATTGATAATCAAGGACCTGATAAGGTAACAGATTTTGCTATCAGTAAAGTTCTTTCTACAAAAGTTACTCTAAAATGGAAACAACCAAAGGCTGAAGATTTAGCTAGTTATGTTCTAGAAGAAAAATTAGAAAACGGTAACTTTAAGGTAGTGAAAGATAACATTACCGATAACGGTTGTGTTGTTGAAAACTTAACACCAAATACAACTCATATTTATCGTGTAGCAGGTGTTGATAAAATCGGTAATATTGGTGGATATTCCGATACATTAGAAGTTACAACTGCTGATGATACAACTGCACCTGTAGTTACTTCATTATCACCGTCAGCCGGTAGAAGAAACTCAGTAATTAACTTTAGTGCAACAGCCGGGGATGACTACGGTATTAAATCAATAGAAATTCAAATTTCAACTGACCTAAAAACTTGGAAATCTCTATCAACTAAAGAATTTACAACAGTTTCAAAAACTGCAACATATTCATTTAATGTAAATGTTGATGAGTTTAATGACGGTAGTATTTATGTAAGAGCAGTTGCAACCGACTTTGCCGGTAATGTTAGCGATACTTCAAGTGATGCACCATTTGTTGAATATATGATTGACAAAACTGCACCATCTTCACCTACAAATTTAGTAGCTACAAGTACAGATAATGCAATTTATCTAACATGGTTACAAGGTTCAGAAGAAGACTTGTCAACTTATTCGGTATATCGTTCAACTGAAAAGGATAGTGGATTTATCCTACTTGCAAGTGGATTAAAGCAGATTAATTATTACGATACTGCTGCAAATAGTGGCACAGTATATTATTACAAAATTGCCGTTACAGATACAGTAGGCAATGTTAGTGAATTTTCACAGACAGTAAGTGCAAAACTTGCTGAGGATATAATTTCTCCTGAAGTTATTAGTATCTCTCCTGATAGCAATTCTTCAATCAGTAAACAGTTCCATACAGTAAGTGCTTTAGTAAAGGATAATTACTTAGTAGATACAGTTACTTTTGAATATAAAACTGAGGGTGAAGATAATTACAAAACATTTAGTACAGTGAAGAACATAAATGCTGACTATAAAACAGTATCAGCTGATATTCCTTTATCAGGTATTACTAACTCAAAGAGAGTTTATGTTAGAGTATATTGTACAGATACAAGTGGTCTAAAGTCAGAATATAGCAAAGTTTATACTTATACATATGATGACTTAGCACCATCAATTAATAACCTAAAAGCTGAAATTAAGAAAAACACAGTAACTCTTAATTGGTCAGATAATAAAGACAGTGACCTATCAGGCTTTAAGGTTTACAGAATTGATGAAAAGGGTAGAGAAACATACTTAGGTTCAAGACAAGTTTCTTCTAACCATTCATATGAATTTTATGATACTATCAGTTCTAAGTCTGATTCAAAATATACTTACAAAGTAGAAACTTATGATGAGTCAGGTAACTACTCCTCAACTTTATCAAATATAGTAGAATACAAAACTGTTGGAGATAAAGAAAATAACGAAAAACCTGTTGCTAGAATCAATGGTAATGAAGTAATGGAAAAGGGAGTTGAAGAATATTTTGACGGTTATTCTTCAACAGATGACGACAGTATTGTTTCATATCATTGGGATTTTGGTGACGGCACTTATTCTGATGATATTCAACCTATTAAAAGTTATAGATTAGCAAGTACATATGAAGTTAAGCTAACTGTAACAGACTCATTTGGTGAACAGTCAACTGCAACTTTCACAGTAACAGTTAAAGAAAGAACTGCAATTGGTACAGTAAAAGTTAAAGTAGTTGATGAAAAGGGCAAGATTATTCCTCAAGCACCTGTTTACTTTAATCTAGGTGAAGATAACCAAAAGGTTATTTATACCGATAGTAACGGTTATTCTTCATACAACCTTGCCGGTGGTGATACATTAGTAGGTTGTTACAAGTCAGGATATTTACCTGTTAGAAAGAATGTAACAGTCCTTACAAATGCAACTAGAGAAATCACTCTAACTATGATTAAGGAAGAACTTGTTACCGGTACTTTTGAAGTAACAAGAATGACATTTAACGAAATTGTTGATGCAGGTATCGATGTATATGACCCAGCTAACCAAAATGTTTATTCTGTTGAAGTTACTGTTAGATATGGTGAAAAAGAAATTCCAATTAAGTATATTAGGAATGATAACAAAATTATAAAATATACTGTTTCTAATTCAGGTGGCTCTAAACCTAACGAAAACAAACCTAACGGTAACGGAAATTCTACTATTAGTGGTATTAGCTTTATTCCAAATAAAGAGAATAAAGAGTTTATTGCAATTCTACAGTTTGATGCTACTGCAAAGACACTAAAAGAATTCTTTGATGTAAAACTTCATATTGTAAATAACGCAACTAAAGACTTTGTCCTAACAAATAATGAAGTGAACCTAAATGTACCTGATGGACTTCACCTAATGGATAATGTTTCCGGTGAATGGTGTAACAGTAAGAATGTTAAGTTTGATAAACTTGTAGGTCAAGAAACTAAGACACTGTCATGGATTGTTCGTGGTGATAAGGTAGGTTCTTATGACTTGTCAGCAGATTATTCCGGTGTGCTAAGTGAGTTTGAAGAGACAGTTAAGACTTCTTTCAAAACCGATGAACCTATTGATGTTTACGGTATGACAAACATAATGTTTAATGTTGAAGTATGTAAAGAAATCAGAAACAATGCTTTCTACTTTAATATCGGACTAAAGAATGTTGGTAATATTGATGCAATTTGTCCTTCTCTTGACTTTAATAATATTGTAAAGAATATTACTTCAACAGCCCTAGGTCTTGACCCATCAGATGAAAATTATTCTCCTGATTTTTCAGTAGATGCAAGACTAATGAATGTTAGAACTGTATCAGCAGATAATCAAAGTAAGTATGTTGATTATAAGTACTCAAAGGATGGTAGTATTGCAACTAATATAAGTACTCTTGCACCTGACGAATCAATCTATTTTGATTATGTAGCATATAACGCAATTAACTATGATGATATTGCTCAGTTTAAGTCAGCATCATATAAGGTTCTTGACGGTATCGGTGGTGGTGTAACAGTAACACCGATAGACTTTAACTATTATAGTTTTGCTAATTCTACAGATAAAGTTAACGACTTAACTTCTAAAGAAGATAATAGCAGAAAGTCATCAGCTGATTATCTGTTAAACGGTAACAACTTCCTATATGTTAAAAACAGTGATATGGCTAATTCTCTTGGTGAGGGTGTTTATAATAGCCTAAAACTTGCATTAACACTTGATTTTGAAACACTTACAAAGGATGATAAGAAGAAATTAATTGATGAATTATTGGTTAAAATGATTACCGATGATAATTCAGAACAAAACATTAACGGATTAGTAAGTGACCAGTATGTAAGTGCAGTTAAGAATGCTCTTTCTGTTATAAAAAGTTCTTGTGATTCCTTTGACTTTGGTGATAATACAACTAAAGAAAAGGTAACTGCTATTATCAGTAATGCATTAGATAGCACTAATACAATAAACGAATTAGCAGGTAATTTAGAAAACTCAACTGATGAAGATTCAATTATTAATACATTCTATGGGAAACTTGGACTATCAGCAGTTGGTGGTATATCAGTTACTACATTTAAAAAGCTAGTTGGTGATAACCTAGGCTATAGTGAAAACTCAGCATTATTTAAGGGTATCACAGGTGTAAGTGAATACGGTGGTATGGCAGTTGAATTATTAGTAGAAAATCCTATTAATGCTTATAACGATGCAGTTACTTCTCGTTACCTTTATACTCAGTTAAAGGCTCAAGCATCTGTCGAACAAGCCACATTACTACTAAATACTTTAATCAGTTATTATTCTGATGAAGAACGCTTTAGAGATTTTATGAAAGACTCTCAGCTTAATTCATTAATGTATAAGTCAGCTAATACCAACTACAAAAAGCTAATCGCTGATGAGGCTAAAAAGCTAAAGTCACAGTTACTAAATGACTCATATGACTTTAGATTAGAACTTGCTAAGAATTTCGCCTCAGCTACTGCAAATTCAGTTGCAAATATTGTACTTGAAGAAGCTATTTCTAAGTCACTTGGTAAGTTGGCAATTTGGTATGAAGCACTTTCAGCCACATTCCAAGTAGTAGATTTAGCTTTTGGTATTGGTGATATGTATGAGGCAGCAGATTCATTTGCAGTTGCAAACTATATTTCAATGGCAGTAGAATCAGGTTATAACACAATTTCTAACAATTATAAGAATAAAAACAGTAATCTCCTTTCAACAGGTCTATTTAAGGATATTGTTTCTGATGATTCTTCTTTAAATGATGACTCATTAGCTGAATATACTTTATATGAAATGAAGTCACTTTGTCAGATTAGACTACTGGGTGAACAACTATTCTATAAGTATATTAATAGTGACAATTCAAATATTCTTCATACTGATGAAGAATTTGATGCAAAGATAATTAAAGAAGTAAATGATTATTTCGGTATTAATGCAAAGGATATTGAAGAAGTATTTGATTATGTTTATGAAAAAATCTTATCTTCAAGAGACAGTATCTTTGATATTGAAAGTAAAGAAAGTATCACTCAGCCATCAGCACCAACAGTAACTATTGATTATAACAATCTTCGTACGGTAGAAAAGTTTGATGATAAGTATGAGTATTGTACAGAAGATGGTGTATGGCATACTTGTGACGGATATATTAATATATATCCTAAGACAGTAAGAACTATCCTAAGAGTTAGACTAAAGTCTAGTGGCAACAATATGTCCGGTAAGATTACAACAGTAAATGTTTATGCTAAAAAGTCAGTTAGCAAAAATGTTTCAGTTAAATATTCAGATGGTAAGTATTATCTAACTAACCTAAATGAAAACTATTCATATCAAGTAGCAACGGTTTCTTCATTAACTGCAAATGCTGATTGGTCAAAGGCAGTAACAATTAACAATAAGGTTGATGCTACTGTTACAGGTTTAAGTAATTCGGATTATCTATCAATCAGAATTCTTGAAAATAAAAATCTAGAAGTAATGACTTCCGAACCAACAGTTCTTAAGGTTAACAAGAAATTACCTTTAACTATTGTTACAGAGGGTGACGGTAATGTTACACAGACAAGTAGTGACGGTTACTACTTTGTTGGTGATGATGTAACACTTACAGCAGAAAAGTCAGCTGACTCAATTTTTGCAGGTTGGTATGTAAACGGTCAAAAAGTAAGTTCAGACCCTACATATATTCTTGAAATGACTGAATTTGCAGAAATTACTGCAAAATTTACCGGTAAATCAGAAGTAAAAGCAACTTCAATTAATGTAACTTCTCCATATACAGAAAATAAAGATATTTTCTATGTTGGAGAAAAAACAAAGCTGACAGCCAACTTTACACCAAATAACACTTCTAATAAGTCAGTTAAATGGACTTCAAGTAATAATTCAGTAGCCACAGTTAATAACAATGGTGTAGTATCATTCATAAAGAGTGGTAAAGCAGTAATTACTGCTACAACTTCAAATAATATTTCAACAACATACAATATTAATGTTGTAGAAAATAAGGTTGAGAATCTGGTTATCACAACTGATTTCTCAGTAAAACAGTATTTTGAGGGTGAAACATTCTGTAATGACGGTTTAAAGCTGGTTGCAGTTTATACAGATGGTTCTTCATCATATGTTGATGATTACACAGTAACAGGTTTTGACAATACAAAAGCCGGTGAACAAACATTAACCATTACTTCAAATGGTAAAACAGTTACTACAACAGTTACAGTTCTACATAACGGTACTTGGAAAGTGCTTAAAGAAGCTACTTGTAAAGAAACTGGTAAAATGGAATATGTATGTTCTATTTGTAATAATGTAGTTTCTGAGAAAACTATTGAAAAGATAGCTCATACTGTTGTAATAGATAAAGAAGTTAAACCAACTTGCGAAAAGGATGGTCTAACTGAAGGTAAGCATTGTTCAGTATGTGGCAAAGTAATTACTCCACAAAAGGCAGTTCCAAAGCTAGGTCATACAGTAGTTAAGGATAAGGCAGTAAAACCTACATATACACATACAGGTTTAACTGAGGGTTCTCATTGTTCAACTTGTGGTAAGGTGATTGTAGCCCAAAAGGTTGTTCCAAAGTTAAAGAAAACAACTATTACTCTAAAGAAAGCTAAACAATCTGTTTATGTAAAGGCTAAAACTACTGTAAAAGCTACAATTAAAAATCCTGTTGGTAAAACTACTTATAAGAGTAGCAATACTAAAATTGCAAAGGTAAACAGTAAGGGTGTAATCACTACTTATAAGTTAGGTACAGTTAAAATTACCGTTACAAATAATAAGGTATCTAAAACTATGACACTTGTAGTGAAGAAACCTAAGCTAAACAAAACTTCACTTACACTAAAGAAAAATAAATCCTATACACTGAAAGTTATGGGTAAAGTAGGAACTGCTAAGTTCACTTCTTCAAATACTAAGATTGTTACTGTAAATAAATACGGCAAAATCCTAGCTAAGAAAAAGGGCAATGCAATAGTTAGCGTTAAAACAAATAGTGAAACTCTAAAGTGTAGAGTAAAGGTGAATTAATAAATATATTTTTATATGGTGTAACTCAAATAGGGTTGCACCATATTATTTTTTTGAAAAAATTATAATTAAAGAGGATTTGTGCAATTATAACCTTAAGATACCTATGTATTTGTGTAATTAATAGCTATAATAAAAGTACTATTTGTGCAATTAATAGATTAAAATACTTGAATATTCGTGCAAATAATGATATAATTTTTATATCAAATGTAAGGAGAATTTTTATGGAAAGAATTGCATTACAAACATTGGTTAATTGGAATAATAATAAAAGAAAAAAGCCATTGATTGTTTGGGGAGCAAGACAAGTAGGAAAAACATATCTTGTATTAGAGCTTTTTGCGAAGAAATTCTATAAAAATAATTATATTTATATTGATTGTAAGATAGAGGATGAAGTTCGTGATTTTTGTTCTACTACAGCAAATGCCGGTAAGATAATAGAATATATATCATTAAGATTTGGAAAACAAATCAATGAGAATACTTTATTAATTTTTGATGAAATACAAGAATGTCCTAATATTATTTCTTCATTAAAATATTTTTGTCAGGATTATAGAGAAGTCCCTGTTATTGCAACCGGCTCAATGGTTCGGATTAAACTTCAAAGGGAATCTCACAAGAGAGGTTCACAAACATCTGAGAAATTTCTTTTTCCTGTCGGAAAAATTAATCAAGTTACAGTTTATCCAATGACTTTGGATGAATTCCTTATGAATAGCAACAAAATGTTATATAATACTATCAAACAATCATATGAAAATAAGAAACCACTTGATTACCAATTACATGAATTAGCCATGGATTATGTGTATAAATATTTATTAGTTGGTGGTATGCCTGAAGCAGTAGAATCTTTTATTGATAATGGAAATTTACTTGAATCAAGAGAAATTCTTAAAGTATTGTACGATAATTACCTATCCGATATGGAATTATATCAAGCTAGTCAGGAATCTATACTTCGTTCTCGTGTATTGTTTCAGAATATTTATAAGCAACTTAATAAAGAGTCAAAGAATTTTTCTCCGGGACTTATTAAGGAAAAGGGTAGAACAAGAGATTTCGCTACATCTTTACAGTGGCTTACAATGGCTCATATTATCAATCAATCTTTTCAGTTGAAAGAACATATTACTATGCCGCTAATACCTGATAGTGACAGTAATTTTAGATTGTTTCTAGGTGATATAGGTATGTTTTCTTATCAAAGTGGAATTAATGCATCTTCATTTGTTTCAGTTGAGAGAGAAAATACTCTTTCCGGGATATTTTTTGAAAATTTTGTTGCAAATGAATTAATAGCAAAAGAACATAAACTTTTTTATTGGAGAGGAAAAAGTTCAGCTGAGCTGGAGTTTATTATAGAATCTGATAATAAACTATATCCTATTGATGTAAAAAAGGGTAGAGGAACTCTTAATTCACTTAATAAATTTTCTAATCATAATAAGTTTGAATTTGCTATCAAAGTATCCAAAAATAATTATGGTTATAATCCTGAGCAAAAATTACTGACAGTTCCTTTTTATTTCTTTCCATTTGTTGCAAAAGACCTTGCAGACGGTACAATGTCAATATAATAATTGCTTAGTATAAATAACTGACATCACACTAGTGGTGTCAGTTTTACTTTTCAAAGAATTATTATAAAGTTATTGACATATGTTAATTAAAGTGTTATTATGAAATTACCATAAAGAGTGCGTGAGGGAGTAAGCCCTATGATCGCACACCAACCTACCAAAAGGCAAGGTGGTAAAGCTTAACCGATGGTGTGTATATATTTAAACTGGTCAACATCTATCGGTAACGATGGGTGTTATTTTTTTACCTCTCTTTGTGGAATTAATACTCAAAGGGAGAATTTTTTATGTCAAGAATTAAAAACTTATTAGCAGAAAATGATGGAAGAATCTATGTTTATCTTAAGGATAAGGAAGTAGCAAATCAGTTTATGATTGATGCCGAAAGTGAGGGCTTTACTTTCAGTGACGGCAAAAAGCCAACTGAAAGAAAACCGTCCGATATTATGGCAGTTAATAGGGACAACACAATTAATTTTGTTGGTACTGTAGGACATATTGCTTATCAATCAGCAGACAAAATCGGGGAAGAACCACTTATCAAGGTCGATTATAGCAAAGTGTTGCAACATTCAAAGTAAAATCATTATGTAATAAGAAAGGCTGATACCATTTAGTTGTTAGCTATTTCTGTTTAAATAAAAATTATAAGTACAAGCAAAATGCCAAATTCATTGAATAAAATGTACTAATAATTTGGAGGTGGTGTTGTGCTGGAATTTATAAATTTTTTAGGTCAGTATATTTTTACTTTTATTCTTCACATATGTGGTAATGGAAAATTTCCTAAACCATTATCAGAAGAAAAAGAAAAAGAATATCTTCTAAAGTCCAAGAATGGCGATATTAAGGCTAGAAATATTTTAGTGGAACATAATTTGCGATTAGTGGCACATATTATTAAAAAATATTATGCAGTAAATGTTGACCAAGATGATTTGGTTTCAATCGGTACAATAGGACTTATAAAGGCCATAAATACATTTGATATGGACAAAAATATAAAACTCAGTAGTTATGCATCAAGGTGTATTGAAAATGAAATTCTAATGCACTTTAGAAATCTGAAAAAGTCCTCACAAAATGTTTCTCTGGAAGATGCAGTTGATATTGACAAAGACGGTAACACTCTAAAATTAATGGATTTACTTTCTATTGATGATGATTTTGCAGATAACCTTGATAAAAAGTTAAATCTCCAAAAGATTAATAAGTACCTAACAGAAACTTTAACTAAAAGAGAATTACAAATTATCAATCTGAGATATGGACTTAATGGCAGTAAACCACTAACTCAAAGAGAAGTATCTTCAATTATGAATATATCTAGGTCATATGTTTCAAGAATAGAGAAAAAAGCATTGGAAAAACTAAAGGCTAGGTATGACACAAATTAATACTTAAGGGCAGTAGTTTCTACTGCTCTTATTTTGTGTATATTACTACTTGAAATTTTTGCAACTTAGGTTATATAATATTTATGGCGAAAAAAGTAGGGAAGATGATATAAATGGCTATTGCCAAAAGAAAAACAAATTTAATGACACAAGGTAATATAGTTAAGCAAATATTATTCTTTTCAATACCACTTATTTTAGGTAATTTACTTCAACAACTTTACAGTACAGTTGATTCAATTATAGTAGGTAACTTTGTAGGCAGTAATGCCTTAGCAGCAGTAGGCTCTAGTACATCACTGATTTATTTGTTAATAGCTTTTAGCCAAGGTGCAGCAACAGGTGCCGGTGTTGTAGTATCTCAGTATTTAGGTGCTGAGGATAGAAAGAGAACCCATGATGCAGTTCATACAGCAGTAGCAATTTCAATAATTTTAGGTTTAGTTTTAACAGTAGGTGGTGTACTTCTTAGTAGGCAAATACTTATTTGGATGAATACCCCTAAAGAAGTTTTAGGTGACTCAGTTACATATTTAAGGATATATTCAGGTGGTTTATTATTTAATGTTGTATATAATATGGCATCAGGTATTCTTAATGCAGCAGGTAATTCTAAAAGGTCACTTTACTATTTAGGCTATGCCTCAGTTACAAATATTATCCTTGATATTGTGTTTATCAATATTCTGGGAATGGGTGTTGAGGGTGCTGCTATTGCTACGGATATTAGCCAAGTAGTTTCTTGCATATTAGCAATAGGCTACTTAGTAAAAGTAAATGAACCTTATAAAATTAAGTTAAAAGATATAAAACTTAATAAATCTACTGCCGGTAGAATAATCAAAATAGGTTTACCTACAGGTATTCAGAATATGACAATTTCACTTTCTAATGTACTTGTACAGTCAAGTGTAAATCAGTTTGGTGCATCAGCTATGGCTGGTTTTGGTGCATATATGAAGATAGATGGTTTCAATATTTTACCGGTATTAAGCTTCAGTATGGCTATTACCACATTCGTAGGTCAAAACTATGGTGCTAATAAAATTGACAGAGTAAAAAAGGGTATGTGGATTACACTAGCAATGGGTGCAGTTTATACTATCATAACAGGTATTTTACTTCTAACTTTCTCAACACCATTAATGCGACTTTTCACAAATGACCCTAATGTAATAGAATATGGCAAATTAGCAATGGATTACTTCTGTCCATTCTATATTTTAATCAGTTGCTTACAATGCTTAGCCGGTACAGTTAGAGGTACAGGCAAAAGTATCCCACCAATGGTTGTACTACTAACTTCAATGTGCCTATTTCGTATTGTATGGTTACAAGTGGTATTACCATTCTTTAGTACAATAGACGGTATCTATGTTTTGTATCCGGTATCTTGGATGGTAGGTCTAGTATTAATGGTCATCTATGTGTGGAAAGGTAAGTGGCTTGCACCTCATAAAGTTTAATATAATTATTATGTATGTGCTAAAATGATATGACCCAATAAAAAAGAGGAGTAACTTCAAAATATGGTATAATGGAATCGCTAAAAAAACATTAACCTAAGAAAGAAGTACTTCTCATGAATATATAACACAAGTAGCAAAGAAAAAGCAAGCCATAGTAAAATACGCACTAAAAAAAGGAAAAAGCAAAGCAAGTAGAGTGTACGGTGTAAGTATTTCAAGCGTAAAGAGATGGTGTAAACAATATGACGGTACATGGCAATCGCTATTGCCTAAATCACACAGACCACATAGTCATCCTAACAGGCACACAAAAAGAGAAGAAAGACAAATTAGAAATTCTTTCAAAAAGTGCTATGAAAGATATGGATGGGATGGAAAGCATTTTTATCAATGGACTGCAATAGATGAATGTACAAGGATGAGATTTGTATATGGGTTTGAAGAACACACACCTGAAAACTCAACCGAATTCTTGAAAATGTTATTGAAAGAATTTCCGTTTAAAATACAGACTATTCAAACAGATAACGGAAGAGAGTTCACATATAAATATCAGAGCAGTGAAGTGAAA
>QWCE01004054.1_pt1 | contig 15117 bp, 19 predicted proteins | sample 1972531 | NCBI WGS metagenome assembly QWCE01 (sample SAMN09866716, study PRJNA288562) | Human gut metagenome isolate term4_stool, whole genome shotgun sequencing... | reverse complement strand
GGTAGTAAATGAAAAAAAATCAAAAAATCATAATAATAATCATTATTATAATATTAGCAATAAGTTTAGGGTTAATATTTTTATCAAAGAAAAAAAATAATGCTAATTCTCAAAAACCAGAAATTAAAGAGATTAATAATAAAAATTCTATCAAAAAAAAGAAAATAATAACAAAAGATGAAAACGTTACTACAAATAGTAATTCTAATGAAAAAAATAATGATGAAAATAATAGTTCTAGCTCTAACACAATGATACAAAAACAAAATTCGCGTACAAGTAATACTGGTTATTCAAAAACAATAAAAAGTGATGTTAAAAGTAATAATTCTAATACTATAGAAACAATTAAAAATTCTAATGTTACTAATACAAATAATAATAACTCTAACAATTTTAATAAAAGTGACATAAAAAAAGACAATGTAACTGATAATACCCAAAATACAACAGCAGATCCTAACGACAGTTTACGCAAAGAAATCGAAAATAAATATTCAATTAAAATTTTTTATAAAGATGAAAAAAATAATTATTCTGCTCAAGGATATAATTTTAATAAGTTATATGATAATGATGCTATTAATCAATTTTTAAAATACATCGATACTATGTTAAGCAAATATCCTAGTGGCTTTTTAAAAGAACTAAATAATTATAAACAACTAGAAATTTATATGGTTTCTTATATAAGCGGAGGAGCTGCTGCTTTAACAGATAATTTAGGAGGATCTGTAGTAATTACTTTATGGTGTCAAGGCTATATTGATAATGCTTTCCATCATGAAATGATGCATTACATTGATTGTATATTAGGAACAAAAATTGATATTTTAAATAGCATGACTCCATATAATCCAAGTGGATTCCAATACGGAAATGAAAATAATGATTACACTATAGTTGATAATTACAATACTCATTATTTTATTTCTAGTTACAGCAAAAGAAACTATCTTGAAGATAGAGGTGTCTTATTTGCTGATATGATGACTAGTATATATAAAAAATCATATTACAATAATGGTGAGCCAATTAATGAAAAAGCAAAATTAATTAGTGATCAATTAAAACAACATTTTAATTCAATTACTTCAAATAGTAATTATTGGGATAGATATGTCAGTAGATAAATAAATCGTAAAATATTCAAATATATATACAAAACCCTGAGTCAAAGTTAAATTGGATTCAGGGTTTTGTAATTCCTTACAGAAATAGCAATGTACATAGCACTAAATATGTTAATATATTTAATTTGATTTATATTATAAAGAGTAATATAATAGCAAAAAAGAAAAGAGGTACATATTATGAATTTAAATTCATATTCTTTTTCAAATGCATCTGGAAAAGATTTAGATTATGTTGTTATGCAAGTTACTTTAAAAGAAAAATTGATAGGAACAGGATCTGGAAATTTAACAGAACTTGAAAAAGTAATTAATACACAAGCGGCTAAAGGATATAAACTTCATACTATCACAACTTCTAATGGTGGAAGTAAAGGTTTAATGGGTGGAGATAGAATTCAAGCAACATTAGTATTTGAAAAAATTAAATAGTATCTATTAAAAAAACGAGTTAACTAAAACTCGTTTTAATTTATCAAATGGCAGGGGCGGAGAGAATCGAACTCCCATCAAAAGTTTTGGAGACTCCTATGCTACCATTATACCACGCCCCTATGGTCGTGAATAATCAAAAAATATTCAACAAAAATATTATATCATGTCCAATATCATTTTACCAGTATTTTTCATATTATATTTTAGGTGATTATATGATTATTAACTATACAACCAAAGAACTAGAACTTCTGGCAAGGTTAATGCGAGCGGAAGCATTAGGTGAAGGAAATTTAGGAATGTTAATGGTAGGAAATGTTGTAGTCAATCGTGCTTTAGCAGAATGTTTAACTTTTAAAGATATAAAATCAATTACTGATGCTATTTATCAAAAAAATCAATTTACTGGTACCCAGTCTTCATTATTTAATGGTACACCAACTACACTTGAAAAGAATTTAGCTCAAAGAGTTTTAAGAGGTGAATATTACCATCCTGCAACTAATTCATTATGGTTTTATGCACCACCAACAAACACATCTTGCAAAAATACATGGTATGACCAAAATTTAGCTGGAAGATATAAGAATCATTGCTTCTATATACCAGATCCTGGAATATGTAAACAATTACATTAAAAAATTAGTTGAAACATCAATCAACTAATTTTTATTTTTGCGGAATTATTAATTTTTGACCTACACTTAAAGCTGTACTTTTTAAATTATTTAATGCTTGAATATCTGATACAGTCGTGTTATATTGTCTTGCTATGCTATATAGACTGTCTCCACTTTTTACTGTGTATGTTTGATAATTATTTGTTGAAGGGATTTTTAAAACTTGACCTACACTTAAATTATTATTTGTAAGATTATTTTCTTTTTTTAAATCTTCCACCGTAACACCATATTGGTTTGCAATTTTATATAGTGAGTCTCCACTTTTTACAGTATATAAGTCATTTGTTATTTGAGTAGGGATTATTAACTTTTGGCCGACACTTAAAGCTGTACTTTTTAAATTATTTGCATCAATAATATCTTGAACGCTAACTTTATATTTATTGGCAATAGCGTATAAAGAGTCTCCTTTTACTACTGTATATGTTGTTTCTTCCTTTGATGGAACAGTACCTTTTACCTTCAATACTTGGCCGACACTTAAATTTGTTGAAGTTAAATTATTTAAATTAATCAAATCTTGTACAGTAACATTGAACTTTTGTGCTATTTTATATAGTGAATCTCCTTTCACTACTGTATATATTATTTGATTATCATTTTCAGTATTAGATGATGGAGTTTTTAAAACTTGGCCAATGCTTAAATTGTTACTAGTAAGATTATTTAAAGATTTTAGCTCAGCAACAGAAGTATTTAACTTTCTAGCAATAGACCATAATGAATCACCTTTTTGTACAACGTAATAATCAGACCCAACAACTGGAATATAAGTTGCTCCTATATAATCTACTAAAGCACGTACAACAGCTTCTGCGTAATTTTCATAATTATTCTTTAATTGATTGACATCATCACTAGTACTATCCAAAAAACCATATTCTACAATTATGGATTCAGTATTTCCTGTATTTCTTAACATAAAATAATAATCTTTTGATGGATCACTTGGTAATCTTCTTTGATAATACTTTCTAACATTCTGTCCTTCTTTTTCAATTTCTGTTGCTATTAAAGATGATAATGTATCATTATTTCTTAAGGCATAAATTATTTCAGCACCATCGCCACCACAATTGTTTATTATCCATTATAACTGCAAATAGCCCTTGATTTATAAGGCTTTACAGAGGACACTTTTTTTATAAAATTAGCATAGAGGCGTTCACTTAGTGTGATTAATTATTTTCTTTCATAAGTTTCTCTAGCATTTCAGCCTGTTTATCACATTTTATAATGGAAGATTTTCGATTTTCATGATATATCTCTAAAAGAAATTTCAATATATCTTTTTGAACTTGATTATAATTATCTACATTATCTACCATATTACTAGCAAGTTCTTTGCAACTTTTGTCAAAATTTATTTTTTCTTCTGTTGTCATTGTAATTACTCCTTTCATAAATTTATTAATTACTATTATAAAACATAAAAGCCATAAAAAACCGTAAATAAACCATAAAACTAAAAATAAGCCCTAACTAGATAACTAGTTAGAGCTTATTTTAATCTTTACTATACTGATTTTTACCTTTTCTACCATATGGATTTCTTTCTAAATTTCTATTTTCATATTTAAAAGTTACCTCTGGTACAATATCATATTTAAAATATATAGTAATATTTCTATCTTTATCTATAACTATTCTATCTACTAATGTATCAATTAATTCTTTCTTTGGTTTACTTAAATCTAATAGTTTTTTTATTTTTTTAGTATAGTCAGGTAAAGTATTGACTTTATTTTTCATTTTATATTTTTTTATATTCTGATTTTCTATATTTTCATTAATTTGTTTTAATTTTTGTTCTGATTCTCCTGCTAATTCTTTATAAGTATCTGCTGATATTACACCATCACATCTATCATTATATAAAGTTTTTAATCTATTAGTAATTTTTTCTTTTTCTATTTGTAATTCTTTTACTATTTTATCAATATTAGTAGTTTCTTTGTGTATATTTTTTACAACTTCATCATTTAATTCTTTTATATCAAGTTCCCTTATTAATTTAGATATAGATTTATTAATTTGTTCTAATACTTGATCTTCTAAATAATTATATGGATAAAAATGTGAATAACATCTACCTCTTATTGGATCTCTAGAATATCTATTGCAGTTAACAGACCAATAATTTTGTTTTTTACGATAAAGTACTGTAAGTCTATTTTTACATTCTTTACAAAATAATTTACCTTCTAATAATCTTTTTTCTCTATTTGTTTTAATTTCATAATTTCTTGTATTTCTTTTTCTTAAATTATTAACATATTCAAATGTTTCTTTATCAACTAATGCTTCGTGTGTATTTTCTACTATAATCCATAATTTTTCATCTAATGTTATCTTCTTTTTAGATTTATAATTAACTTTAGTTTGAGTATGTTGAACTAAATCACCCGTATAAATTCTATTACACAAAATCTTTTTTACTGTAGAAATATTCCAATTATCTCTATCAATTAATCTTGATGAATAATTAGTCTTTTTATATCCACTAGGTGTAACTATATTTGCTTTATTTAATCTATTAGCTATTTCTGTAGGTCCTATACCATCTGCTCTCCATTTAAATATATTTTTTACTATAGGAGCTGTTTCAGGATTTGGTACTAAATGACCTTTATCTAATGGATCTCTCATATAACCAAAGCATGGTAAACTACCTACAAATTTTCCATTTTTCCTTTTTTCATTTAATACATTTCTAATTTTTATTGAGTTTTGTTTACTATAATAATCATTACAAGCAATTATAAATGTTGATGAATCATTACTAGCTTGATTTTTAAAACTATCATAAGACTCTAATATAGATATAAACCTTATATTATTTTCTGGAAAAAATGTTTCGATATAATAACCAGTCATAACATGATCTCTACCTAATCTTGATAAATCTTTAACTATTACACAATTTATTTTTTTATTATTTATGTCTTCTAACATATTTTGAAATCCAGGTCTTTCAAAGTCTGTTCCTGAATATCCATCATCAACATATTCTTTAACTAAATTAAAATTATTATTTTTAACATACCCTCTTAATAATTCTTTTTGATTTATTACACTTTCACTATCAGATTCATATTTTTTATCTTTATCTTCTTGGGATAGTCTTATATAGATTCCAACATTGAAATCTATTCCGTTTAAGTAAGTATTATACATTTATTCCTCCTTTTATCTTACTTAATTGGGTATTAAGACGTGTCCATGGTAACATCAAAGTTAGAAAAGTGCAAATCATTTTGATTGCACTCCTTCTTCTTTTGATATTTCTTTGATTAAGTATTTTAAAATAAGATCTTTAAATGAAATATTATTCAAATAGGCTCCTTCCATTATTAAACCACCTATTTAAATTTATGCTTATATTTATTATTTTTGAATTTTTTTCATACATATATCTACTTCCCTTCTTTTTATATTAGTATTACTAATAATATTATTAGAATTATTTATTATATTTAATTTTTATATTATATTTATTATATTATTATTGAACTATATGTCCTTTGAGTGTTAAAAAAACATCTAACCCCTTAGAAAAAATCTTCGGGTAGGTCAGATGTAAACTTTTCTTCATTAATATAAATTTTCCTTTGGAATTTATGTTTATATTCCATAATAATGTAATTATTATCTGCTAATTCTTTTAATAGGCTTGATATTCTTCTTGGACCTACTCCAAGATAATTTCCTAAGTATTTATTATCAGCATAACAGTAACCTTCTTTATGCGATAAAAGCATAATTATTCCATATAAAAGTTTGTTACCAACACATATATTTCTATCTAAAATTATAAACCATGGTATTTTTACATATTTATCGTATTCCATTTATTACTCTCCCTTCGTATTTGTTTTTAGTATTTCTAAGTAACCTCTTTCTAATAACTCTGTCATCATTTTAGAAATAGATACTCTATAAAATTTAGACATTAATTTAATTCTATTAAATAAGTCAATTGGTAAATATAATTTAAATATCCTCAAACTATCCCTCCTTCCTAAATAGGATGATTGTCCTATTATTTTTACTATTTTTAATTAAAGCAGGATAAGAAGATAGCCCCACAAACAAAAAAACTCCTTATAATATAAGAAATTGTTATGGTGCTATTCTTATTTCGTACTCACGAAATTCATCCTACTTTGTAGGTACTTATAAAGGATGATTTATTAATATCTCCTTTATTTCCAATAATTATTATTTTTGTTAATTCATCCTATTATTATAAAAATTAAAAATTAATAGGATGATAGCACATAATGATCAACTCCTTAAAAAATAGCACAAAAAAAGGAAGACAATTGTCCTCCAGATATAAATATTGCTATTTTACTATATTGTAGCACTTGACTTTAATAAGTCAATAACTAAATTTTGCTTTTTTTTGTTTTATTTTTCTTTTTTTGACTTTTTTTGATATTTTTTAATTTTTTTGTGCTTTTTGATGCTTTTCGATGCTTTTTAATGCTTTTTTGTGCCAATCAACATTATTCTATACAAACATACTTTGCATAAGTCCTTTTTTTAATTCGATTAATTTATTTAATTTTTGACTTTCTAATCCAATTAAATTGTTATATAAATTCAGTATATTTGATATTTTGTTTTGATTTTCTAATGAAGGTAAACTTATTTTAATCTTACACAAATTACTAAAATTCAATGTATTTCTAACTCCACCTTCAAATCTTGATACTGTTCCTTTTTTAAATTCTTTTGAATTAAACCATTCATATAAAAATTTATTATTTTGATTAGTAATAAAACACTCATATAATGGACTTACTAAACTGACTTTATTATTGCCCTTTAAAGCCAAGGAACCTACATTTAATCTAGAAGGATTATATGCAAATACTCCTTTTTCTATAACATAATAATTTTTGGTATCATTACTAGCAACATTTCTATCTTCAAATTGTTCATTTTGAGCAATAAAGCCATATTTGTTGCTTACACTCTCAACATAACTATATTTATTATCTTTATTTTTTTTATTCCATTTTATAATAATATCTTTAAGTTCTATTTGCTTTGTTTCAAATATTTTAAACAGCCTTTCTTTTAGTTCCAACTTTAATAACTTAAGGTCTTCGATTTTCTTAGTTTGAAGTTCAATTTTTTTGTCTAATAATTCTAATGTATTTGCTATTTTTGTTTGCTCATTTTTTGATGGTATATTAACATTAAGTTTGTTAATTGTTTCTTTAGAAATTCCATACACTTTAAATCCATTAGCTAAAACTCTTATTTGATTATGTATTATTGGTGAATTGAAATAGTATCCCTTAAATTTTGGTGCAAAAGAATTTTGAACATCTCTTGCAAGTATTGTATGTAATCCAGAAACAGTATTAAAATCAACATTGATAAGTTCAATTGCTTTTCCTATGCCTTCGTAATCTTCAGAAGCATCAGCAAAAATTAAATCATAATTTTTACATAATTCGTTTTTATTTTTATAATTTAAATCTTTTATAAAACTGTCTACATGTCTATTTATATCAACTATAGTAGAAAATTTTCTATGTATATCACCATAATGAATATTTTTTATGATACCACTATTTGATAGTTGCTCACGTGATAACGAATTAGTACTATAATAATTAAATACTGATTTTAAATTTATTTTTTTCCAGTCATCATTAAATTCTTTAAATCTTAATTTAGGAGCATTCATTTTCTCACCACTTTTCAAGCCCTTAAGTTTAATAAATAGATACTAAACTATTCATATTAATTATAACACACTTTCTAAAAAAAATTATTGCAAAAAGAAAAAGTCATCTATTAACTTTTTCTTGAAATACTTTGCTTACTAGATCTATACATTTTTTCTTTTGAGAATATCTTGGATGAACATATAAATTTAAAGTAATATTAACATTAGCGTGTCCTAATAGTTCACTAACTGTTTTGTAATCACATCCTAATGAAATACAATTTGTTGCAAATGTATGTCTTAAAGAATGAAAATTGAAGTGTTTTATTTTTAATTCTTTTAATTTCTTATTAAAATATTTTCTATATGTTCTTGGCTCAATATATTTATCATTGTTAGATAAAATATAATTTTCTTTATCCGTTTTTAATGGTTTTAATAATTCTATAAAGTCTTTATTAATTGGAATTTCTCTATTAGCATTTTTAGTTTTTGGGGTTGTGATAATAACCTTAGAAACATTTTTATCTTTGTCCTTAATATATACTCTTTGAATTGTTTTTGAAATTATTAATTTATTATTTTTAAAATCTATATCTTTCCATTGTAAAGCACAAAGTTCACCAATTCTTATTCCTGAATATAAGGATATTAAAAATCCTATATTTTTTGTATTTGTATTATCTAAAACATAATTAGTAATTTTATTCTGTTCATGTTTTGTTAATATATATATACTTTTTTCTTTATTATCCTTTGGATAATTAAATGATAATTCTATATGTTTTATTTTGCCTTCATTAATACCTTTTTTAATACTTCCTTTTACAATAATTGTAATATCTTTAATAGTTTTTTCTGATAATCCACCTTTATTGTCCTTTCTTCCACTTTTAGATAACTCTAAAAGAAAATCTTGAATAATCTTATGATTAATCTCATTTAATTTATAATTACCTAATTTAGGAATTATATGATTAAAAATATTATTTGAATAATTTGCATAAGTAGATTCCTTAATATAATCCTTTTTCTCGATAAGCCACGTATAAATCCAATCCTTGTAAAGTATCTTTCTCGATTTAATAATCATTAAATTTTTTCTCCTTTCCAAAGATATTATATATAAAAATAATTAATTACCGCTTTTCAAGTAATAAACTTAAAGTGCCATTTACACCAGTTATTATTTTTCCTTTTTCAATAACTGGAAAACATTTATCAAAATCGCCACTTGTTTTTTCAACACTAAATCCTTGTGGGCAATTTAACATAGAATAGTCGTTACCAAATTGGTCACCACAATCTCCAATTCGAAGCATTGAATTTTGTGGAATACCTATCATCCTCTCAGCAATTTGTATAGCTTTATTTTTAGTGGCAGTACCTATTTGTAAAACTTGTTTACCGTTATGCATTCCTATTGTTAAGTTTAAATTTGGGTTTTGTGAATCTCTTATTAATGAATTAATAATTCTTATTATTTCATTATTAAATTCTATGCTATCATTCAAAATTAGTATTCTTATATTTATTATAGCGTTTGTTTTAGAATCTATTGAATAAGTAACCTTACAATGTTCATTTAAAATAGATGTATTTAATAAAGAAATAATTTTTTTATTTAATTCTTCTAATTTAATAAAATCTTCTTTAGATGATATATATTCACTAATATTAAAAAGTTTTTCACTACCATAACTAGTCATGAATATCCTTGCGCCATCATTAGTGAGTGCATACATTTTTAACAATTGTTTTTCAGTAACATCGTATTTATTTTTTAAATCATAAATAATATCACTTAATAAATCATTTAATCCAGTCTCTCCTCTACCTGTGATAAAAACTACTGGAATATGTTTTTTTAATATATTTGCTAGCATTGGCAAAACACGAGAATCTATCTTTGTTGAATTATCCTCTGTTAATGTTCCATCAATATCAAAGCATACTGCATTATATTTTTGTTGCAATGCTCTTTGATAATTATTTAACAATTCTTCACTTATCATAAAAACCTCCTATAAAATTCTGCTCAAAGTTTTTACGGTTTCAAACTGGCTAACAGATTCTAAATCTTCGTTAAAGTAAATACTCTTTCCACCTTTTTGTTCCCAATCAATTAAATTTTTAATACTATCATCAATTAAAATTTCTCCATTATTTGGTAAATATAATTGACTTTTTTTCACATGAGGTGGAACAAATAATATTGGTATCTCTACTTTTCTACTCCTTAACGCTTTTACTTTTGCTTCCATTTCAACTAAAGTATGGATTTTAGTTAAAATAGAAAGCTGCTTTGATCTATCCTGCCCTTCCAAAATATATTCAATAGCATTATTTATTACTTTGGACTCCTCTAATAATTGGAACCAATCTAATTTTTCAAAAAATTCATTCCAGCTCATATCAGGTTTTTGATTTTTTCTTTTAACAACTCTCTTTTCTGTATCAAAGATTACTCCATCAAAATCAATAAATATTTTTTGATTAGTCATTGTTATCACCTCTTGTAAATATATTATATCATATATATAGGCAATATTATGTCTTAATTATTTATTGTTTAACTTTATTCTATCAATTTCAAAATGTCGAATATCATCTCTAAGTTCACAATATGCTGTTACATAAAATTTATTATCATAACTAAATATTTGTAAAGGATGGATTATTCTTTCTTGCCATTCTTGTTTTAAATTCCTATATAATATTTTTAGTGGTGTTTTATTTAAAATTGCATCATTTAAAGTAAAATATAATTCAGATTTATCATTAACACCATTATCCAAAAAATATTTACTCTTTTCCTCCTCTACATCACTTGCAAATTTAATTTTATTAATTAATTTTTTATATTTTACAATATCTTCATATCCTAATTTTTCTAATACCATATTAATATTTTCTAATAATTGAAGATCATATTTATTAAAATGATTATATTGGTTTTTAATATTTAGTATGTAATAACCCCCATTCGGCCCCATAAAGGTTTCTATCGGAATCCCTGCCTGTTCTAATTCTACTTTATAATATCTAACCATTCGTTCAGTAATACCTATTTTTTCTGATAGTTCCCTTACAGTATATTTATTACCTGTATTCAGATAATTTAACATTTGAATAGCATTTGATATTTTACCCATTTTTTCACTCCCTATATTTTATTATATCATTTAATATCATTAATCAACATAAATTTTATTATATTATTACCTTTGAATGAATTAAATTTTTAATTAATTCGACAGTGTTCACTTGTACTATGAATTTTTTCTCATCCAAATCTTTTAGAGAACAAAAAAATCAACACGAATGTTGATTTCATGATTTTATATGCACAATTTTTTGCATTTTTTTGACTATTGTCAAACTCAAAAGTCCTTACAAAACAAGCTATTTACCACAACATTGCTTATATTTTTTACCACTTCCACATGGATTTTTATTTTGTACCATTTTGCTCCACTTTAGAGTATTTTATCCTTTAATTTTGCACCTTAATGCACTCTGCTACACTTGGTTACACTCGGCTTTTATATCAGAAAGTATCTAAAAACGTATCTAATTTTTAACTAATTAATTTGCAATAATGTTAACATATTTGCAATGATACTCATAAAATCAAATATTGCTGATGTATATGATTTTATCACTACATCATATATAAGCCACATAAGCATTGTGAAAATAATTAACAATTTAAATTTTCTTACATCTTTTATATTCATTAACCATATATATGAAACTGTACTAATTAGCGGTAACAATCCAATATATCCCAAATTATTAAATTTAAAAGTTAAAATTATTGCTAAAATTGTTATGATTATTTTTTCTTTTAATCCTAATTTGTTTTTATAACATAGTATATTTCTAATCATACTTAGTGCATTTATTATAGCTCCGGTTATACCGCCTAAAATGATATTACTAATTACTGACATTCCTATTTGTACTGTCTGAAAATATAATATTTTTTTCTTTTGTTTTAGCATACCAGAGTATACCATTAATATTGAAGCAATGAGTGCAATTATATTACCTATTATTATACTTACCATTACTATCTCCTAATTTTACAACATTTATTATACACTTTGGAATCTTCTCCATATCTACTTTTAATATCTTCATCACTCAAATTTTACTTTTGCAATCTCTACCATTTTTCTAGCAACTGCAATTGAATGTCTTAATCTATCTTCATCCATTTATTTTATTTCCTTATCTATCCAATTTAAATATTCTTCATTTATACTCGTAATATTATACACAGCAAATTCAAAACATTCATAGCTATGTTTACTCTTTATAACTTCATATATTTCTTTTAGATAGTTTTTCTTAGTTTTCATTTGAAGTAAATATTCTTTTTCTTCTTCTCTCTCATTATTCCAATTCCAGCTGCTTTCACTCTCAAGAATGTGACAACTAGCGACTAATTTTTTATCTAACAATTCTTTTGCGATACTATTTCTAGATACGTTTTAGATACTTTCTTGCAACGCATTTAGTAATGTATCTAAATAATATTACCTAATTTTATTTATAAAAAAGCCTTTATTTCAAGGCTTTTAACTATTTTCCGCAACAATTCTTATATTTCTTCCCACTTCCACATGAACAAATTTGCTTAGTATTTGTAATATTATTTATATTTCCTTATATTGCTTGGTAAAACTGATTTACTATTTGTAGTATTTATAGTATTAATCTTATTTATATTATCTATCATCGGATGACAAATGGGTGACATTGTCAGCTTTTCCATTTGCTGATACGATTATATGATATGTAAATTAAATATTCAAATCTACAATAAAATTATTTGTACATTTGAACGATTTAACAATTATATTATACACTAATTATTATCTAATTACAATTACGGTATTTCAATAGTTATAACTTTTGGGTTATTAATTAAAGTCCTTTTCTAACATTAATATTTTCTTTTCCTTTTTTTATAATTAATTCAAGAACATGTGCAACACCATCTTCATCATTGGATAATGTAACATAATCTGCATTTTCTTTTAGTATTTTATCTGCATTTTTCACAGCAATACTATATCCACTTTGCTCAAACATTGATAAATCATTTTTTTCATTTCCAATTGCAATTGTTCTAAAATATGGAATATTTAAATAATCTGCCAAAAATTTCATTGCGTTACCTTTAGAAGTATTAATATCAGAAAAACTTATCCATTGCTCATCACCTGATAAATTATCAGATTTTTCATCTATTATTTTAATCCTTATTCTGTTCTATATATTCTTCTATCGCAGTAATCATATCTGGTGAAATTATTTTATTCTTTTCATTATTTGGAATGTTTTCTTTTATCTTATCTACAGCTTCTGAAAGTTTAAATGATTCTATTTTAAAATTGCCTTGTTTTTCATGTTCAGTATATTTTGTTTTTAATAGATTAACATCTTTGTTAGTTTCAACAATATAATAATATATCTCAGCTTTTCTATTTTTTCCTTTTTCAGGCCAGTCTTTAGACAAGAAAGTAACTTTATAAAATGGACGTTTTATTTCTTCGTCATCAAGTTCGATACCCGTTTCTTCTAAAACTTCCCTTTTTAAACAATCAGTAATACTTTCATTTTTTTCTAAATGTCCTCCTGGAAATTGAAATAGTCCGTTTTCATTTCCAACCAAAATATTTTCATTTTTAATTATTAATGCTTTCGTTCTAACGACAACTTCTGTTATATCATTGTCAGTTAAATAATCATAATTATAAATTGTTTCTTTCATTTATATTTCTTCTTCCTCGTAAATTATCATAATTATATCATATTTGTAATATAATTACATATTTGCTTTTTTTAATATCTTAGAATTATTCTTTTCTTCTTTGATGACATTAATAAATTGTTCAACAAGTTCTGTTGGTTTATAGTTTTCAGAATCTAATTCAATTCCTAAAATATCTTTATTATTTAAAAGTCTATACCATTCATAATTTTCATGATTATTCTCAATAATAGCTTGTTCTATAGTTTTATATTTTATTTCTTTTCCTGTTTCTAAATATCTTATATTTGATCTTTCAACACATTCTTTTGGAGAACAAGATATATATATACAAATTATTTTTACATCATTATTCAAAAACTTATTAATTAACTCATTTGATATTGTTGGATAATATTTATCATCTATTTCTGAATTTGATTTTGTTTGAAATAATTGAACAGCATAATGAACATCCGAAATTATATAATCATGTTTCAAGCATTTTTCTAGGAAAAAGTTATCAACCTCATCAGAAGAAACTTTATCAAATATTTCATCAGAGGGAATATTTCTAAACTTTGCAATATCATAAAAACATTGAAATCTTCTATACATAAAACTTCCATCTAAATTTTTGTTTAATTCTTTTGCAAATGTACTTTTTCCACTTGCTGTTGATCCACCAACAAAAATTATAGTGCTCATTCCAAAACCTTCCTTTTACTCAATATATAATTTCCAAATTCATCATCAGGAGATTCTTTAATACTATCAAATTGACTATAAAATTCTAATAATTCTTCAAAAGCAATTTTTGGTGCTTGTTTTATTTGATTAAATTTATCATTCATTCGTTCACCAAGATCACCACAATAATATATTTTATCTTTGTTTAATCTTGTTCTAATATGATTACCTAATGCATAAATTTTATTAATAGTTTGCTGTAATAATCTTGAGTCAATTTGAGATAACATATAATGACCAATTCTTGGTTTTAAATGAATCTTTATTATATTGTAATAAGTTACTATTGTGGAATATTTTAAATTCAGATTTGCATATGTGCTAATCCAATACTCTAAGTAATCTGCATAAGACATATTACTTGAATTAAAAATTTTTCCGTTATTCATATATTCATTATATGCTATAACTCCTGCTTTCTGTGCTTCTGACTTTGTTATTTGTCATCTTTTTCCATCAACTTTTGCAATTTCAAATGAATATTGATAGACTTTTCCTCTTTTTCTGATATTAATCATAATTTTTCCTCCCTAATATCAGCAAATGAAAAAGAGTTAGCATTAGATACTAACTCCCATAAGTCATCTTTGTCATCTTTTTTATTTTTGGATGACAAATGGATGACAGATGACAAATTTCAAGATTTTTTTGTCCTCCCAAATC
>QWCE01004053.1_pt1 | contig 15119 bp, 10 predicted proteins | sample 1972531 | NCBI WGS metagenome assembly QWCE01 (sample SAMN09866716, study PRJNA288562) | Human gut metagenome isolate term4_stool, whole genome shotgun sequencing... | reverse complement strand
TTCTATTTCTCCACCAATAAATTTACCAAAGGTTTCTATGGGAAGAGTTGTGTTTGAAAATTTTACCCCAGATCTTGATAGTCCATCAAGTAATGGCTTTATAGGTCTATTTTTTAAACTACCTTCTGCATCTATAATTGTATTCTCAAATAGAGCCGTTGCTACAGGAATTATAAATCTAAGTGTTGACCCAGACTCCTCTGCGTTTAATAATGGTTTTGGTTTTACTTTTTTTATCGGAGTTATTTCTAAAATTTTTCCATCTATAAAGTAGTCTGCACCAAGCTCTCTAATGCAGTTAAGAGTTGCTAACAAATCATCGTTATATTCATTTATAATAAGCTTTGATGTTTTTTGTGATAGTGCCGAAAGAATTATCATTCTATGTCCGTATGTCTTTGATGGTATGGCTTTTATCTTTCCACTTAAGCTGTTTGGTCTAACTATTATTCGTTCCAAGGTAGTAAAGCTCCTTTAATCTATCAAGTTTAACTTCTCTTATTTCACATTCTCCAATGGACTTTGGAATAATCATGTTAATAACTCCACCATAAATTTTTTTATCTACAAGCACATATGAAAGAATATCCTGTGGAGAAATAGTAGGAAGTTTTACATTTCTGTACTTTTTCATCACAGATAATATTTCATCAAGTTCTTCTTTTGAAATTCCATTCAAAGAGTAACTTATTTTAGATACAATTTCCATTCCAAGTCCCACTGCAAAACCATGTTTTATTTTATAAGCTGAAGCCTGTTCAATACCATGACCAAATGTGTGTCCAAGGTTTAAAAGCCTTCTCTTTCCAAAGTCAAACTCATCTTCTATTACAACCTTAGACTTAAAGGTTATAGCACTTTCTACAACTTCCATAAGTCTATTTGAATTTACATCAAAGTCCTCTTGTAAAAAAATGTCGAAATAGTCTCTGTCAAATAAAATTCCATATTTAATACACTCATAAACTCCATTATTAAACTCCTCTTTGCTTAGGGTTTTAAATGTATCTAAATTACAAATCACTGAAAGAGGTTGCTTAAATGAACCAACTAAGTTCTTTCCACTTTCTAAATTGACTGCTGTTTTGCCACCAACTGAAGAGTCAACCGCCGCAAGAAGTGTCGTTGGAATCTGTATATACTCTATTCCCCTTTGGTATATGGATGCACAAAAACCTGCAATATCTCCTACAACACCTCCACCAAAAGCAATGACTACATCGGAACGACTCATCTTCTGCTCTGCCATGGAATTCATTATTCTTTCAACACTTTCTAAACTCTTAGAATCCTCTCCTGGTTTTAAAATAAAGTTGAAATAGTTAATTCTTTCATCATCCAAAATTTTGGTAAGTTCTTTTAGATGAAGCTTTTTTAAGTTTTCATCTGTGATAATAAAAATTTTTTTCTTATCATCAATATAATTTAGTATCTCTTTATAATTCTCATATCCAAGATGAACCTTATAACTCTTTGAAACTCTTATTTCTATAATCTTATTCATTTAATTCTTCTATCTCTTTTAATGCGTTTTTCATTATTGAAATTTTCTTCATCATATTGTCAAATTTCTTTGGCTTTAAAGACTGTGATCCGTCGCATAGGGCCTTCTCAGGATTATTGTGAACTTCTACAATTAGTCCATCACTTCCAACTGCTATTGCCGCCATGGAAAGTGGTTCAACCAACTCCCATGCACCACTGGCATGTGATGGGTCTATAATAATTGGTAACTGTGTCCTCTGTCTTAAGTAAGGTACAGAAGTTATATCCAAGGTGTTTCTGACTCCAGTTTCAAAAGTTCTTATTCCCCTTTCGCAAAGAATAATATTTTCGTTGCCCCAAGCCATTAAATACTCGGCAGACATCAACCACTCTTCATAGGTTGCAGAAAGTCCCCTCTTTAAAAGTATAGGCTTATCTACACCACCAAGTTTTTTTAATAGAGAAAAGTTTTGCATATTCCTTGCACCAACTTGAAGAACATCTACCTCTTCAAAGTATGGAAGGTCATCTATATCCATAATTTCAGAAACTATTGGTAGTCCAGTAACTTCCTTTGCCTCTAACAAATACTCTATTCCCTTTTCTCCCATGCCCTGGAATGAATAAGGTGAAGTCCTTGGTTTAAAAGCGCCACCTCTTAAAATATTTGCTCCAGATTCTTTGACTTTTTTTGCAACTTCTAAAACCTGTTCCCTTGATTCAACGGAGCAAGGGCCTGCCATCACAACAAAGTCTCCTCCTCCGATTTTTATATCTTTTACTTTTACAACTGCCTTGTCCTTGTGGTACTTGATGTTTGCCTCTTTGTATGGTTCCTGTATTCTATATACAGAGTCAACACAATCAAAGGCTTTGACAGAAGTTTCATTTATCATCTTGGTATCGCCGATAATAGATAAAACTATGGAATTTTCTCCTTTAGTTTCTACAACTTTTAAATCTTTTTTCTCAAACCAAGATATTAAATTTTTAACATTTTTTTTATCAAATTCTTGTTTTAATTTTACTATCATATCTAATCCCTTTTTCTCTGATTATACTAATATCTATTTTATCATCTAATGAGATTTTTCAAAAATAAAAGCTGAAAACGAATAATATTTTACTTATTTATGTTAGAATAAAATTATAGAAAATTTTAAGGAGGCAATATGAATTACGATTTTGAATCAAAAATATCAAGAAAAAATACTGGTTCAGCTAAGTGGGAATTGATGTATAAATGCTACGACAAAGTTTGCGACGACATTGTTCCTCTTTCTGTTGCAGACATGGAATTTCACACACCACCATGTATAGTGGAAGGTCTTAAAAACTTTTTAGATGAAGGTATCTTAGGCTATACAATGGCCTATGACTCTTACTTAGAAATTGTTAAAGAATGGTTTGATAAGAAACATAATTACAAAATTGAAAAAGAATGGATTGTACAAAGTCCAGGGGTTGTTGATGGATTTATTGCAGGACTAAAATCAATTTGTAACGAAGGTGATGGCGTTATAATATTTAAACCAATTTACCCTCCAATGATTGCAGCAATTGCAAATAATAATTTAAAAGAAGTCAATGTTCCACTTTTAAACAATGATGAAAGATATGAAATCGACTTTGAAGCTTTTGAAAAAGCTGCTAAGGATTTAAACAACAAAGTTTTACTTTTCTGCTCTCCCCATAATCCTGTAGGAAGGGTTTGGAGTAAAGAAGAGCTTGAAAAAATCGGAAAAATCTGTCTTGAAAATGATTTGAAAATTATTTGCGACGAAATTTGGATGGACTTAGTAAGACCAGGAAATGAACATCATATCTTTGCAAGCCTTTCAAAGGAATTAGAAAATATAATTATTACCTGTACAGCTCCATCAAAGACCTTTAATATTGCAGGACTAAAGAATTCAAATATTATAGTACCTAACGAAGGACTTAGAGAAGGTTTAAAAAATCAACTTGCACAAATGCATCTAAATTCAATAAATGTACTTGGATACAAGGCCTGTGAATACGCTTATACAGAAGGACTTCCTTGGTTAAAGGAACTACTTCAAGTTCTTGATGAAAACTTTAAATTATGTGAAGAAGTCTTTTCTAAATTAAATCTCCCATACTCTAAAGCTGAAGGGACCTATGTGTTCTGGGTTGACTTTAGACCACTTGGAATGGAGGAAGAAGCACTTCACAAATTCCTATATGAAAAGGCAGGAATCTTTACAAATCCTGGCAAAAACTTTGGAGAAGAAGGAGTAGGCTATGAAAGATTTAATGTAGCACTACCTACAAAAGTATTAAAAGAACATATTGATAGACTTGTTTCTGAAATTGAAAAACTTTAATTGTTAGAATAAATAAGATTAACTCAAGCGTATTTCATGCTTGAGTTTTTTGTTGTTTATGATATAATACCATTAAATAAATATGGACTTATAGGATTTTCAGTACCTTGACTTGTAACGGAGTTTAAGGGAATTACAACTTACTTTGTCCGAGGCACACAATAGCTTATATTGTAACGAGACTTCCAGTGAAGAAAGGTGGTACCACGGTTTAACGTCCTTTCAATTGGAAGATTTTTTATTTTGGAGGGATAAAATGATAGATTACAAATTGGAACACGATAATATTTTTGATGAATTGGTCGAAAGAGGTTACTTTGAACAAGCAACCTATGAAGACGAACTTAGGGAGTTACTTGGAAAAGAACATGTTAAATTCTATATTGGTTTTGACGCTACTGCAGATTCACTCACAATAGGTCACTTTATACAAATAATGGTAATGATGCGTATGCAAAGACATGGTCACATACCCGTTGCACTACTTGGTGGTGGAACAACTTTAATTGGTGACCCTTCTGGAAGATCAGATATGAGAACTATTATGACAAAAGAAACCATCAATCATAACGCAGAGTGCTTCTACAATCAATTCCAAAGATTTATAGACTTTGAAGATGGAAAAGCCATTATTGCAAACAACGCCGATTGGTTGCTTAAATTAAATTTCTTAGACTTCATGAGAGAAATTGGTGTGCATTTTAATGTAAATCAAATGCTAACATTAGACGCATATAAAAATAGAATGAAAGATGGTCTCACTTTCTTCGAATTCTCTTATATGCTAATGCAATCCTATGATTTTTTAAAATTATATAGAGACTATGGTGTTAAACTTCAAATGGGTGGATCAGATCAATGGTCAAACATACTTGGTGGCTATGACTTAGTTAGAAAACTTGAGCAGGACAAGGTATATGCAATGACCTTTAAACTACTTACCACTGCTCAAGGTGTTAAGATGGGTAAGTCACAAAAAGGTGCAGTTTGGCTTGATGAAAAGAAGACAAGTCCATATGAACTATTCCAATACATGAGAAATGTTGACGACCTTGATGTAGAAAAGTTTTTGCTAATGCTTACCTTCCTTCCAACTGATGAATGTAAAAGACTTGGCTCCTTAGAAGGCTCTAAAATAAATGAAGCAAAGGAAATCCTTGCATATGAAATCACTAAATTGGTTCATGGCGAAGAAGAGGCAAAAAAAGCTCTTGAAACTTCAAGATCACTATTCGAAGGACACGCTTCCGATGAAAATATGCCAACTACTGAAATGAAAAAATCTGATTTTAATGAAGGTGTTGGAATATTAAATCTCCTTACAGAATTAAATTTAACTAAGTCAAATGGAGAAGCGAGAAGACTTATCCAACAAAACGGAGTTAAGTTAAATGGAGAAGCTGTGAAAGATTTCAAGAAAGAAATTTCTTTAGACGACTTTAAAGATGACGAAATAATAATCCAAAAGGGAAAGAAAATTTTCCAAAAAGTAAAAATAAAATAATTAAAATATGGAGCATGGTTACTTGAACCTATGCTCCATTTATTTTTCTATTCTCTTTTTCTATATCTAAGAGGTATTACAATATATTTCATTAGAAAGTAAAGCCCAACTGGAAATACTAAAGCTTCTGAAAATGCAAGTACATACCAAATCATATAGTCGGGTAATAAGTTCCTTGTTAAATACATGCTAAGGCTAATTGCAACAGGTGTACGTAAGATTGATAATACAGTTGCCATTCTCCCCTTGCCTAAGCTTGCAAAAAATGTAACCAACAAACCATTGAGTCCTACAAAGGGATACGCCCAGGAATATTTTCTCAAAGCCTCCTTGGTTTTTCCCATTATCATTGAACCTTCATCCAAAAATAAATCCACAATCGGCTCTGAATAGAAGGTTAAAATTATTATAAAGAATGCAGAGATTGATAATATACTTATAACGCCCTTTCGAATATAATACTTTATCTTTTTATAATCTCTGTGACCATAATCATAGGAAAAAAGTGGTGCAAGTCCTTGTGCCACACCTGTCATAGTTGCAGATATAAATACAGATATATATGAAATCACTGTATATGCAATAAGAGCATCCTGTCCATAGACCTTCAAAAGGTTCGTATTAAATAAAAACACTGTAAAGCCTAATGCAATTTCTGAAATAGCATCTCCTATACCAAGGGGAATAGTTGATTTTAAAACTGTAAAATCCAATTTTTTTGTAAATTTAAGTCTGCCACCTTTTTTTAAAAAATGAATTAAAAAAGCTAAGGTACTAACTACTTGTGCAATTCCTGTTGCAAGGGCTGCTCCAAATATTCCCATATGAAATACCACTATAAAAAGATAGTCCAAACCAATATTGGAAATTGCAGCAAGCGCCACAAAAAATGCAGCAATATGTGGTGCTCCATCTATTTTTACCATAACTTCCAGTTGATAACTCAACATAAAAAACATAGCGAATGGAATTATTGTGCTTAAGTACTCTTTTACAAATAAGATGGTTTTATCAGTAACTCCAAGTAACATGACAACTTTATTTAGTGTAAAAAATAAAAATATCGATGTGATAATTCCCGTCATTAGCAAACTTAAAAAAGATGAAGTAAAAATAGTATTTGCTCTTTGTCTATCTCCTCTCCCAAGGCTCATGCCAACCCTGGCTTGTGTACCAATGCTAAATAGTATCCCTATAGAAAAAAATAAAGTTATAATAGGCATGGATATGTTAACTGCAGAAAATTCTATTTCTCCTACATAATTGGATACAAAATAACCATCAACCATAGTATAGAGTGCAAACACCCACATAGATACTATGGAAGGTATAATAAATTTAAAAAATCTTTTCATTTTAACCCCTCTAAACTATTTTATCATATCATTATCTTTAAACGACAAAAAAGTCAGGAACCCCTGACTTTACTGTCTCTTATTCAAAGAGAAATATGAATAGAAGAAATCTTAAGATGATATTCTTATTATACTTCATTATGTTGTAGTTGTAAAGTATTTTTTAAACTTTTTTCACTTTTTTATTTTTTGATTTAAATCATCAAACTATTACTATTTATTTAAAGGATTTTTCAAGATATTTTTTTCGTATTTCCATAGGTACAAGTGATCCTCCCGTTGACCACAGAATATGATTAATATTTTTCTCTTCAGTTTTAATATTTTTTTTGATGTAGTTTTGAAAATCTATGTCATCATATAATCTTGCAACACCTTGAAAGCAGGATGCGGCAGATGGTTCTATAAAAATATTTTCGCTTGAGTATAAATCTTTCATGTAATCAAAAAGATATTTATCTTCTATTGTAAATATTCCAGAGAGTATACTATCCATAACCCTTCCTACAAAGCCTGACGGTCTTCCAACTGCAAGTCCATCTGCAAGGGTAAGTCCCGTTAGCCCTATATCAAAGACTGAAATATCTCTATGTTTACCACTTGCCATTCCTAAGAGCATACATGGTGAGTTAGTTGGCTCAACGAAGAATACATGAACATTTTCTCCAAATATCTCCTTTAGTCCATAGGCAATTCCACCAGGTGCTCCTCCAACTCCGCATGGAATATATACAAATAGAGGATTTTTTTCATCAACTTTTATATTTAATTCATCCAATTGTTTTTTTAGTCTAATGGCAGCCACCGCATATCCGTAAAATAAATTTTTAGAATTTTCATCATCCACAAAATAAGAATATGGATTTTCTTCTGAAAGCTTTCTTCCTCTTTCAACAGCCTTTCCATAGTCACCCTCATACTCTATAACTTCTGCCCCATAGCTTCTAAGCAAATCTTTTTTCCACTGTGCAGCGTCTCTTGACATATGAACCACAACTTTAAAGCCCAATGTCCTTGATATAATACCAATGCTAAGTCCAAGATTTCCTGTTGAACCAACTTGGATTGTATACTTTGATAAAAATTCATTTACTTCTCGTGACGCTATTAAAGAGTAATCATCATTTTCTTCTAATAATTTATTTTCAACTAAAATCTCCTTGGCATATTTTAAAATTTCATATATTCCGCCCCTTGCTTTTACAGATCCTGCGACTGCAAGTTCATTATCTTGTTTTAAAAAAACTTTTCCAGATACATTGCTTTGATATTTTTCATTTAAAATTTTTTTCATATTTGGTATTTCAGAAATTTTCGATTCAATTATTCCATCTCTTTTTATCGTCTCTGGAAATTTTTTCATAATAAATGGTGCAAATTTTTTTAAAATCTCTTCTGCTTCATAAACTCCTTCAAAGTTTAAACCAAAATCTTCTTCACTTTTATTTCCAAGTTTTGGATTCTCCCAAAAAAATTCTTCTTTATTTTTCAATTTATTTAAATAGTCCATGTTTCCTCCATAATTTTCTTTTCTTTTTATCTTTTACCCATTATTGCACTAATACTTAAATGTTAAAAAAATATGGTAAAATTATATTAGGTGATTATATGAAGAAAAAAGCAATAGTAACCGGATTTTATGGTCTCATTATAGGACTAATGGCCGGACTTATCTGTTCAGCTTACAGATACTCTTTAACTCTCCTTGGAAAACTCAGAGTGAATCTGTTTGCTGGAAAAGATTTTAAATTTTATTTTATTTTTTTAATTGTTTCCCTGATCCTTGGATACATAGTAGGACTTCTGTTAGAATACGAACCTCTTTCCTCTGGTTCAGGTATTCCTCAAATCCAGTTAGAAATTGAATCTAAGGTGAGTATGAATCCACTTAAAGTAATTTTTGCAAAGTTTATCGGTGGTTCTCTTGGATCATTTATAGGATACTCTCTTGGAATGGAAGGACCTTGTATACAACTGGGAGGTTCATGCGGAAAACTTGTTTCCGATAAAACAAAAAGAGATACAGAGACAAAAATATTTGTAGCTGCAGGCGCTGGAGCTGGTATAGCCGCTGCATTTAATGCACCTCTATCTGGAGCTTTATTTGCTATTGAAGAGATGTATAAGAGAATAACTCAAAGACTCTTGGTAATTATGTTAATAGCCTGTGTAGTGGCAGACTTTGTAAGTAAGCAGGTATTTGGTTACAACAATTCTTTTTCACAAATTTCAGACATAAAGTTCGATGGAAAGTCTCTAATACTATTTATAATTTTAGGAATTTTAACAGGATTTATAGGAGTCCTATTCAATTCTAATTTAATGTTTAATTTAAAAATGTTTAGCAAAATTAAGCTAAAAAAGAGATTTAAGCCAATGTTTGCAAGTGTATTTGCATTTATTTTATTTGTGTTTATGCCAAATTTATTAGGCGGCGGTCACAATGTAATAGAAGGTTTACTGGACTCAGACTATTCCTTGGGAATTTTACTCACAATGCTTATATTAAAACTAATCTTCACTTGCTTTTGCTACGGTACAGGTGCACAGGGTGGAATCTTTTTACCAATACTTGTGCTTGGTGCACTAACTGGAAGCATATTTTCAAAAATATTGGGACCATACTTTCCAAACCTTGCTTCAGCATTTATCGTCTTGGGTATGACTGGAATTCTTGCTTCTGTTGTAAGAGCTCCAATCCTTGCAGTGATTTTAGTTTTTGAAATGACTGGAGGAGCAATGTCTCTGCTTCCCCTTGTAATAGTTTCATCAATTTCACTTATCGTTGCAGAATTTTTGGAATCTGATCCGGTATATCATAGTTTGAAAAATTGGACATCTAAATCTTTAAATCTATAAAATAAAGGAACAAAATAAAACTGTTGGAAGGCTTTTTAAAACACCTCCAACAGTTTTTGTTCCATCAAAATATTATTTTTTTAATCGTCCACTCATTTGTGTATATGATTTTAATTTCTCTATTAAATCTTCAGAAAATTCTCCTGTTTTCATTCTCCAGGTCCAGTTTCCTGATGCTGTTCCAGGGTAATTCATCCTTGTTTCATTACCAAGTCCAAGTATATCTTGCATTTGAAAAATCGCCATGTCTGCAACGGAAGTCATTGCACCCCTAATCATTCCCCAATTTAAACCTTCTTCTTCAGTCATGTTTAGATATCTCTTTGCAAACTCAACTTCCTCCCTATCATGCTCTTTAACCCACCCAATAACTGTATCTGAGTCATGAGTTGATGGATATACTACGAAGTTTTTATCCATGTTATGTGGAAGATAATCAGATGAAGCATCTTTTGCAAAGGCAAATAATAATATTTTCATTCCTGGAAATCCAGTTTCTCTTCTAAATTCATAAACTTCTTTAGTCATGTATCCCAAATCTTCTGCAATTATAGGAAGCTCTCCCAGTTCATCTTTTAGTTTTGAAAATAATTTCATTCCAGGCCCCTGTATCCATGAACCATTTCTTGCAGTATCATCTCCTGCAGGTATTCTCCAATAGGATTCAAATCCTCTAAAGTGATCAATTCTTACACAGTCGAAAATTGAAAACAGCCACTTAAATCTATTAACCCACCAGTCATAGTCCGTTTCTTCATGAACTTGCCAATCATAGCAAGGGTTTCCCCAAAGTTGTCCATCTTCAGAAAAACCATCTGGAGGACATCCCCCAACCCAAATGGGTTTTAAATTTTCATCAAGAGAAAAAAGTTCTGGATTTGCCCAACAGTCAGAGCTATCTTCAGCAACATATATTGGTAAATCTCCTAATATTTTTATCCCATTTTCATGGGCAAAGCGCTTTAGCCCATCCCATTGGCTAAAGAACTGAAATTGTAAAAATCTATAGAAATTTACCTTTGAAAAATTATTATTTTCAAACTCTTCAATTGCTTCTTTATCTCTAAATTTATATTTATCTTCCCATTCCTGCCAAGGCTTGCCATTATTTTCATCTTTAAGAGTCATAAAAAGCGCATAGTCATTTAACCAAAAACTATTTTCTCTACAAAATGATTCAAAATCAAGTGATGATTTATCAAATCGTTCATATGCTCTTCGCAAAGTTATATATCTTTCATTGTATAACTTTCCAAAGTCAACTCTATTACAGTCGTATAAAGACTTCACTTCTGTTATCTCTTCGTCGGTTAAAAGAGAGCAATTTTTTAAATAATCCAAATTTATAAGATATGGATTACCTGCAAAGCTTGAAAAAGATTGGTAAGGAGAATCTCCATATCCTGTTGGTCCTATTGGAAGTATCTGCCACCAAGTCTGTCCTGCTTGTTTTAATTTAATTACAAACTCTCTTGACTCTTCTCCAAGGCTTCCAATTCCAAACTCATTTGGAAGGGAAGTTATATGAAGAAGAACTCCCGATGTTCTATTTTCACTAATCTTTTTAAAATTATATTTTTCGTCCAGCATGAAATCTTCCTGTTACTAATTAATTCTTTCTTTTGTATCTGATTCAAAGAAATGAAGTGCATCTAAGTCAAATGTAAAGTTGTGAAGTTCCCCAACTTCATATAGGAAGTGACCTGGTTGAGATACGACCATCTCCTGTCCTTCTTTTGTTCTGATATGAAGTAATTTTTCCTTTCCTAACATTTCTATTACTTCAACCTTCGCTTCAAAAGAATTCTCATCAGATTTCTTTGCCAAAAATCTTTCTGATCTTATTCCCATATAAACTTCTTTTCCCTCATAGTTATTTAATGAAGAAAGATCTTTTTCATTTGGAGTAACTACTATATCTTTAAGCTCTGATACAAATTTTCCGTTTTCCATTTTGCCTTTTATGATATTCATAGTAGGTGCTCCTATAAAACCTGCTACAAATAAATTTTGTGGTTTGTCATAAAATTCCTTTGGAGTACCAAATTGTTGAATCTTTCCTTTGTCAAGTAAGATTATTTTATCTGCCATGGTCATGGCCTCTGTTTGATCATGAGTTACATATATCGAAGTCGTCTCAAGTCTTTGATGTAGTCTTACAAGTTCAACTCTCATATGCTCTCTAAGTTTTGCGTCAAGATTTGAAAGTGGTTCGTCCATCAAAAATACATTTGGTTTTCTAACCATGGCTCTACCAAGGGCAACCCTTTGTCTTTGTCCTCCTGAGATGTCTGATGGTCTTGAGTAGAGATAGTCTTCAATTTGAAGAATCTTTGCGGCTTCCATAACTCTTTCATGAATAACTTCTTTTCTTTCTTTTTTCATCTTAAGTGAAAACGCCATATTGTCATAGACTGTAAGATGAGGATAAAGAGCGTAGGATTGAAATACCATTGCAATATCTCTATCCTTTGGAAGTACCCTGTTCATAAGTTTATCTCCAAAGTAAAGTTCCCCTTCTGTTATTGAAGTAAGCCCTGCTATCATTCTTAAAAGTGTTGACTTACCACAACCAGATGGACCTAAGATTACACAAAATTCTCTATCTTTAATTTCCAAATCTATATTTCTAATGGTAAATTTATCTCTACCCTCATATTTTTTACCAATATTTTTTAATAATACTCTCATATTTCCTCCTAACCTTTAACAGAACCACTACTTAAACCTGAAACCAATTGGTTTTGAAGGCTGATAAATAAAATAATTATAGGTATAGCGGTCAATAACCCACCTGCAGCAAAAGCAGGTGCATTCATTGTTCTAACATCACTTATCAAAGTATATAGCCCTGTAGCCAAAGTGTACTCTGATGGATTTGTTAGAAGAATCTTCGGCAACATATAATCCATAAATGGTCCTATGAATGACCATAGTGCTATAATTGCAAGCATAGGCCTTGCTATTGGCATGATTATAAGTCTATATAATTGAAGGTTAGAACATCCGTCAATCTTTGCAGCTTCATCCAGTTCTTTTGAAATTGAATCTATATATCCTTTTAGTATAAAGGTGTTTGATGCAATTCCACCACCTGAATATATTAAGATAAGCATTGCAGTTCTTGAAAACACTGGTATAATACCACTTACTATTGAGTGTATTGCATAGTATGCAGTTATTCCGGCAAATGCAGGTATGGTTTGAATTAACATAATTGCCATTAGACTACCTTTTTTGCCTTTAAATCTATATCTTGAATAAGCGTATCCCGTAAAGGAAACTATAATTAAGGTTAAGATTGAAGTTGATACTGCAATTACAATTGTATTTTTAACCCATTTTAAGAAATAAGTTTCAGTAAACAGATATTTGAAATGTTTAAATGAAAACTTGAAATTTCCTGAAAGGGAAATATATCTACTCTGTCCTCCATTGAAGCTTGATATAACCATTACAGCAAGTGGCCATATAATTAAAATCGCCCAAGCTATTAAAAGAATGTAGGAGATAATTAAAGATATTACTCCTATAGTATCCAGTGGTTGACTGTCAGAAAGGTGTAATTTTTTTTCTTTATTTTTCTTACTCATTTAACTCTCCTTAAATGCTTTAGTGTTTTTAAATCCAATGTAGGCGAAAAACATTAGTACAAGTGAAATCAATATACTTATTGCTGCGCCAAGAGCCTGATAGTTTGACTCCATGGTAAGCTTATAAATATATGAAATCAAAATGTCTGATGAGCCTGCAAGGTTTCCATACTTACTTGGATTGAAAGGTCCTCCTCCATTAAAGAGATATATAATGGAAAAGTTATTGAAGTTGAAAGTATATTGACTTATTAACAGTGGAGCTGTTTGAAATAGTACAAGTGGAATTGTAATTCTCCAAGTCTTTTGAAATCCTGTAGCTCCATCAATATCTGCACTTTCATATAAGTCCTTAGGAATTCCCTGTAATACCCCAGTTGATAACAGAAATATATATGATGAACCAAGCCATCCCTGTAGAAGTATTAAAGATATCCTTGTAAGTGTTGGATTTGATTTTACATCCAAAGTAATATTAAATACATTTTTAAATAGCTCTGTAATAGGTCCCTGTCTTCCAACCATCAAAGAGAAAAACATTATCGTAATAAAGGCAGGCACTGCCCAAGGTAATAAATATATTGTTCTAAAGATGGGCTTACCTTTAATTCTTTCTTGGTTTGCAAGAAGCGCCAATACAAATCCAAGTAGTATTGCTAATGTTGTTGCTCCAAGAGTCCAAATTAATGTCCAAATCAATATTAACCAGAAAGCTTTCCCTGCTACTCCTCTTCCTAAGAATAATATCTTATAGTTTTCAATTCCAATCCAATTGAATTTAGATTGATGATTTGGATCCAAGTTAGTAAAAGAAATCAATATTGCTGTTATAATTGGAATCAGAACTATAAATATAGTTAGAATATAGCCTGGTGAAGAAGCTAAATATGGGAAACCATCTGTTGCAATAACTTCTTTCGACTCAAACCAGTTCTTAGGTCTAATCCCTTCAATCTTCTCTTTTTCAACTCTATGAACATCTTTAAAGGACATTATAAAGATAAATAATGCTAAAATAACTAAAATTATAGCGATGATTCCTTCAATCATAAACATGATTGATCTGTCTAGTCTTCTTCCCCCTTCTGCTAAGGTGATTAACCCTGCAATTCCATCGCCTTGATAGTTACCAAATCCAAGAGCATATGGTATTGCTATTAAATAAATAAACAAACTTCCAAGGAAAAATAAAAACGCCTTCATCTTCTGTCCATTTAACAACTGTCCAAGTCCTGGTAAAACCACTGTTAAGAAACTTATAAAAGGTTTCTTTTGTTCTACTTCTACTGGAGTTTTTCTTCTAATATTTGAAATATAGGATTCAAGTACGTTATCCATTGACTTTACATCTATTTTTTTTCGATGTTTTAAGTTTTCAATAGTTTCTTTTATCGACTTACTTTCATTTAAGAGCTCAATTTCATTTAACTTTTCTTTATGCTCTCTTATGGCAATTTTACCTTCAGTCTTTTTTGCCTTTTTAGAAATCAGTCCATCGCTATATTTTTTATTTATTTCATTTGTTTTTTGATGAAATCTCTCTATCTCTTCTTTTTTCTTTATTTCAATTTCAGACTCTCTTTCTTTAAGCTCTGAAGGTTTTAAACTCTTTAATCTTTCTTCGCTTTCAGAAAGCTTTTCATTAAGTTCTTCATAGTGATTTAGTATTTCTGGAATTTGGTCTTTTTCAGCCTCTGCAATTTCATATTGAAGAACTGCATCATAAGTTAAATCTAAATATTTATCATAGAAATCTTTTTTTAACTGAGCCTTAGACAATCTCCTTTTAAGATTTTTTATGCTTCTGCTATCTCCATTTTCAATGTGAGCATCAACCTTATTTAAGGATTTAAGAAAAGTTTTCTCCGCTTGTTTAAATTCTTTTAATTTTTTGTTATAGGGATGGGTTTTTTTATTTACCTGTCCATCTACATTTTTAATAGAGTCTAAGATATATTGATTTTTTCTTTCATGA
>QWCE01004052.1_pt1 | contig 15120 bp, 15 predicted proteins | sample 1972531 | NCBI WGS metagenome assembly QWCE01 (sample SAMN09866716, study PRJNA288562) | Human gut metagenome isolate term4_stool, whole genome shotgun sequencing... | reverse complement strand
TTTAATATCATTATGAGCTCCTCCTGTTAGCTCATATATCATAACATTTGTACATTCTTATTCCACACTTTTTGTACATTATTAATTATAACTTTATACGGGGTGTCCATTATGTCATCGATGCCCATTTTGAGATGACGCCTGCCGCCGCACCGGGGGACAACCACGGAAAATTTCAGGACATTATCAAGCGGCGGTTGGAACGAGGACAGTGTTACAGTATGCCCTACCTCGGTACACGGGAATTTCCCGCCTATTTCCGCCGCTGTGCCGCTCTGCCGCCCTGTCCCGACGAGCTGAAGGGCGCAAAGGATTTGGGGTGGATACTCTGGGATATGGACTATCGTGACCCCGAAAACATCACGCCTATATTCTTCCGGGCGGAGTTGGTCAACGGCGTGATGACGGTTCCGCCGCCGGATAGCGGGGAGGTGAGGAGATGATTCTGCAGGCACTGACGCGGTATTATGAGGATCTGCTTGCACAGGGAAAGATCGACGCTCCCGGCTGGGCCCCTGCGAAGATTAGCTTTGCACTGTATCTGGATGAAAACGGCGGACTGACGCAGGTCGTTCCCACAATGGAGGATGTGACGAAGGGAAAGAAAACCGTCCAACAGCCGCAGTCTATGGCGCTGCCTGCGGCTGTGAAGCGCACGGTAGGTATCGCTGCGAATTTCTTGTGGGACAACTCCTCCTATCTGCTCGGCATCGACCAAAAAGGTAAGCCCGAGCGCAGCCGAAACTGTTTCGCCGCAGCAGCGAAGCTGCACCACGCGGTTCTGGATGGCGTTGATTCCCCTGTGGCCCACTCGATTCTGGCATTTTTCGACAACTGGAAACCGGAAAATGCGGCGGAGCACCCGGCCCTTGCCGGGCAGCTTGATGAGGTAATATCAGGCGGAAATCTCCTGTTCCGCGCTGCCGGGATCTACCCGCAGGAGGACGCCGCCATCCGAGAGGCGTGGCAGCGGTATCGGGAGAGCGGCGGTACGGACGCAGTGCGAATGCAGTGCCTTGTAACAGGCAGGGAGGATGAGATCACCGCCGTACATCCGTCGGTGAAGGGTGTTCGAGATGCGCAGTCCAGCGGCGCGGCGCTTGTGTCCTTCAATGCTCCAGCGTTCTGTTCCTACGGACACGAGCAGAGCTTCAACGCCCCGGTGGGGAAATACGCTGCCTTTGCCTATACCGCCGCACTGAACCATCTGCTTGCCGATAAGGAAAATGTGCAGACCATCGGCGATACCACCGTAGTCTGCTGGGCGGAGGGTGCGGAGGACATCTACCAGACCTTCGGCGTGGCAGCGCTGTTCGGCGGTGGAAAAGAGGGGCTGTCGGACGATGACCTTCGGGCAGCCCTCAAGCGCTTAGCAAACGGTTTACCCTGTGACGACCTGGGCATTGACCCCAACCGCCCGTTCTATATTTTGGGGCTGGCTCCCAACGCGGCCCGGCTCTCCGTCCGCTTTTTCCTGCGGGACAGCTTCGGAGCGCTGATGAAGAATGTCAACGACCACTATGAGCGTATGGAGATCGTTCGTCCTTCCTATGAAAAATTCACTTATCTGCCGTTGTGGGCGCTGCTGCGGGAGACGGTGAACTTGAATTCCCGTGATAAAGCGCCCTCTCCCATTATGGCCGGCGCGACGGCCCGGGCCATTTTTTCCGGCGGACGCTATCCCGCCTCTCTGTTGGAGGCAGCGATGCTCCGTATCCGAGCGGAGCGCCATATTACATGGGGACGGGCGGCGATCATCAAGGCCTATTATCTGAAAAATCCACACGAGGACTGTCCGAAGGAGGTTTTGACCGTGAGTCTCAATGAAGCAAGTACCAATACTGCCTACACGCTGGGCCGCCTGTTTTCCGTCTACGAGGCGGTGCAGCAGACCGCAAATCCCGGTATCAATGCGACCATCAAGGATAAGTATTTCAACTCCGCGGCGGCGATGCCCGCCAGCATTTTCCCTGTGCTGAACAACCTGTACCAGAAGCATCTGCGCAAGCTGGAGGGAGGACAGCGTGTTTACTATGACAAGCAGGTCATGGCGCTCAAGGGCATTTTAGGTGAAAGCTACCCTGCTCGCATGACGCTGGCACAGCAGGGGGCTTTTGACCTCGGTTACTATCATCAAACACAGAAGCGTTTTACCAAAAAGGAGGAAGAGAACAATGTCTGAACCCATCAAGAACCGGTATGAATTTGTGGTGCTGTTCGATGTGGAGAACGGCAATCCAAACGGCGACCCTGATGCGGGCAATATGCCCCGCGTGGACCCCGAGACCGGCTACGGCCTTGTGACGGATGTGTGCCTCAAGCGCAAGATCCGCAACTATGTGGAGACCGCCAAGGAGGGGGAGAGCGGCTATCGCATCTATATCAAGGACGGCGTTCCTCTGAACACCAGCGACAAGGAAGCCTGTGCCTATGTAGGGGTTGATCCGGACAAGCTGAAGGATGCAAAGAAAAAGGATGAGCATCTGGATGAAAAGCTCCGGGACTTCATGTGCTCCAACTTCTACGATATCCGTACCTTCGGCGCGGTGATGACCACCTTTGTGAAGGGGGCCCTCAACTGCGGTCAGGTGCGGGGACCGGTGCAGCTGGGCTTTGCCCGCAGCGTCGATCCTATTTTGCCGCAGGAGGTGACCATCACCCGCGTGGCCATCACTACCGAGGCGGACGCGGAGAAGAAGGGAACGGAGATGGGCCGCAAGTACATCGTACCCTACGGCCTGTATCGCGTGGAGGGTTATGTTTCCGCCAACCTCGCCCGTAAGACCACCGGCTTTTCTCAGGAGGATCTTGACCTGCTGTGGACTGCCATTTTGAATATGTTTGAAAATGACCACTCCGCCGCGCGGGGCAAGATGGCCGTCCGGGAACTGATCGTTTTCAAGCATGACTGTGAGCTGGGCTGTGCCCCTGCCCATAAGCTCTTTGAACTGGTGAAGACGGCACGAAAGGACGGTGTGACTACGCCTAGATGCTATGACGATTATGCCGTCACCGTGGACGAAGAGAAGCTGCCGGAGGGCGTAACCTGCACACGGATGGGGTGATTTATCCCGAGGGGGATTTCCTCCGACTCTCCGGTTTGCAGCACTTCAAGTTCTGCCGCCGCCAGTGGGCGCTTACCTATATCGAGAACCAGTGGGCAGAAAATTTCCGCACCACCGACGGAGCGATCCTTCACGAAAACGCCCACAACGGTGGATTTACCGAGAGCCGGGGAGACCTCCTCGTCACCCGGGATATGCGCATTTTTTCCCGGACACTGGGTGTGTCCGGCGCCTGCGATGTGTTGGAATTCCACCGGGGAAAAACGGGCACCCCGCAAGGGGTGCGTGGATTGAAATGCCGAAAACCCCGTAGAGGCGTATACGCTCACGGTTGTCGCACCCCGCGAGGGGTGTGCGTGGATTGAAATCGAGGCAAGGAGGAGATGCTGCAAAAGATCCGCAGGTCGCACCCCGCGAGGGGTGCGTGGATTGAAATGAGACCAGGAACCGCAAGAAGTTCTGCTCCCGCAGTCGCACCCCGTAAGGGGTGCGTGGATTGAAATACCAACGGGACCGCTGCCCTGACGGTGGACGGCCTGGTCGCACCCCGCAAGGGGTGCGTGGATTGAAATCCCCTTGCATAGGTGAAAAATCTCGTGTATACTGGTCGCACCCCGCAAGGGGTGCGTGGATTGAAATAAAGAACGAATGGCAATCCGTGACAAGGTTAAAGTCGCACCCCGCAAGGGGTGCGTGGATTGAAATGGGCTCGGGAACACCCAAGCGCGCCCCGCCTGCAAAAAATAGAGCTTGACAATTTCAAAACCTATTTTCTATAATAGTATTATAATCCGTTCACCTATGAACGAAGCAAGCGCTTTTTTGGAGGTTTTTGCAATGGGAATGGAAAAAGAACTCTTCCAAATTACGGAGGCTGCCCGGGCCTGCGGTCTCTCCCGCAGCACGCTCCTGCGCATGGAGGAAAAGGGCCTATTGACCCCAGCTTACATCGCTCCCGACAGCGGCCGCCGCTACTACGACAATCATAATGTGGCTCGTATCATGCAAATAGAGAAGTTCAAGTCCATGGGCATAAGTAATGAGCAGATTATCAACTACTTCGTCCGGGGCGGAGAAGCCACCGATATACTCGCAACTCTGGCGGATCGTTTGCACGATTTTCAACGCAGCGTGGAGGAACTTCGTCTGCGGGTACGGGAAAAGGCCGCTATGTCCGTACAAGTAATAACGCTGCCTGCTGTTACCTGCATCATGCGTCGCTACTGGGGACACACCAGCCAGGAAAAGTACGACGCCATGTACGCCCTGTACCATGAGTGTATACGAAAGGGCTATATACTGTCGGATGACCCGCTCTTTACTATCTCAGACCGAAAAGATTTTTTGGAGGGGTATATCGGCAAGGATCCCTTTCCCTTTGATGTCTGTGTTCCGCTGCGGGCGGATAAAGCCCCGGCCGAGGCTGTGGTGTTACCGGAGTGCCGGGCGCTCTCGGTACTCTACTACGGCGAATACGGCGGCATGGACGAGGCGTGGCTGACCCTGGGCAGAGAGGTAAAGGCTCGGGGGCTGAAGCCCAATGCCTCGCCCCGTGTACTGGGCATTGTAGCTCCCTACACAGGCCGGGAGATCAATGCCCAACGCTACTGCTCCCGCCTTGTCTTGCCGGTGGAGGAGGAATAAAAAGCTATAATAATGCAGCCGCAGATCGGACAAACCTCGGTCTGCGGCTGATTTCATTTACTTGTCAAAGGCAGGGTTGGTGAAGTACACATTCTTTTGGTCCATTTTCTCTCGAGCAAGGCGGAGTCCTTCTCCGAATCTCTGGAAGTGGACAACCTCCCGGGCCCGCAGAAACTTAATAACATCGTTCACATCCGGGTCATCGGAAAGCCGCAGGATGTTGTCGTAGGTTACCCGAGCCTTCTGTTCGGCACTCAGATCCTCGGTTAGGTCCGCAATCACATCTCCCGTTACGGCTATAGATGCGGCGTTCCAGGGAAAGCCGGAGGCTGCCGCCGGATATACGCCTGTGGTGTGATCCACGAAGTAGGCGTCAAAGCCTGCCGTTTTGATGTCCTTTTCCGAAAGATTCCGTGTGAGCTGGTGAACAATGGTGCCAATCATCTCCAGGTGACCCAACTCAACCGCGCATGACTGATGGATATAGTTAAACCAAACCGGAAAAAGCCTTATATATCAACGGAAAGGAAGAACGGAATGAATACATTAGGATTGCTTGAAACGCTGTTGGTTGCCAATATGATAACTGCGGAGGAATACAAGGAAAGAAAAGCGGTGTATGTTGAAGCGCTGCTCGAACTGTACTGCTTGGGGATTATAACACAAGAACAGATGAATGAAAAGCTGAATAATTGAAGCCGGAATCGGGAACCGGTGGCGCTTTGTCACCGGTTCTTTCTATGTGCCGAAATAACCAAACACTTTTCACATTTTTTGTGAGGGAAAACGAAAATTTGGCATTATTCAAGAATTACATTGATTTTCTGCCTTTCCAGAATTATCATATAATCACTTTAGAATAAAAGGAGATTTGCTATGATTTGCCCAAAATGCGGAAGCGAAAATGTCACTATCTCAATGCAGCAGGTGGCAGGGAAAACCAAAAAGCACGGTGTTGGATTTGGCGGCCACATGAACAATGCGGCCAGAGGGCTGACCGCTGTTTGCACACTGGGTATGTCAAACTTGGTATGGAAAAAGTCAAAGGGAACGGAAAAGACAAAGTTTGAAAACCAGAAGGTTTGCCTTTGCCAGAACTGCGGCAGTTCGTGGACAATCGAATAAATCAGCATAAAAAAAGAGGGGAAGGCCGTGAAGCCTTCCCCTTTGCGTTAGACGATGAATGAAATGTCGATTGGTAGCCATGTGTTGTTTGGAGCGTCAGCCCATGCAGAGCCGTTTCTATACCGGGCGAAACGCACAAGCCCCGCAGCAGTAACGGTGCAAAGCCAAATTGCCGTTCCGCTGCCCTGACAAATGAAATTGCCCTGCACTTCCGGCCTGTACCCCTCCGGCAGTGTTGTGATGGTCACATTGTCCGTGCCGCCCGTCAAGGTTGCCTTCGGCGTGACAACGCCCTTCAAATAGACAACGCCGCCGACCTTTCTATATCGCAATGTGTTTCCATCGTTTGCGGCGTATGTTTCAAAGTCGCTTGTGAGCTTTGCGGTTATCCATCCGGGATTTTCTGTTATTGAATACCCGTTGCGGAAGATGACCGGAAGGCCAAATTCAATTCCTTCCGTAAGCTCTGACACCTTGCCAAAGGCAAGGCCGCGCCCGGAAGCATTGAAGTCCAGCAGCGTGAAGGCCGTGGGTATCTCAACGGTTTTCCTGATTGTGGTGAAATAATCTGTCACCGATAGCCTGACATCATAGGCAGAATCAACATTCAAGTCGGCGGCGGTTATCAGCGTGGTTGACAGGGTGTACCCTGTGCCCTCTTTCAGCTTTATCCATGTGCTTGATGCCCTTGCTTTATATTCCAAAACATATTTGCTTGTGTTTTGATTTGAGACGGGGGAGATATTGAATCCAAAGCCAATTTTGCCGTGCGTACCGTCATAGTTTTCCGTACCGTCTGCCAAGCATCGCACAGCAGATACGCCACGGATGACCGGTGCGGCGTAGGCAATGACCGTCAGCGTTTTGGTTGTCTTGGCTGTGCGTCCTCTGCTGTCTGTGACGGTGACTGTCACGGCCTTTGTGCCGCTGGACAGTGTGCCGGTGATGGGAGCTGCCCCGGAATAAGTCTTTCCGTCCACGGTGGTCTTGTACGCCTTGATGGTGGAGCCGTAAGCCCCAGCCGCCACAATGCCAATCTTGACCTTCGATTTTCCCTGCACAAATGCGCCAAAATTCGCAGCAAGGCCGGAAACCGTTTCCGTCATGGAAACGGCTGAAATGGTGGGGGCAATAGCCGCCGGGACACTGGCCTTAAAGGAAACCGCCTTTGTGCCTATCAGCGTACTGCCGTTATAGGTCTTACAGGTGACGGTGCAGGTGCCGCTTATCCCGGACGGGATTTGACTTGCAAGGGAAAGCGGAATATCCCAAGCCTTACTTGTACCAAGGCCGCTGCCAATCGTGCCGGTTGCGTTGCCGAACTTATATGTCAGCGTGTGTGTAAAGGCGCTGGATGCCATCGGCATATTGATTGTGATACTTGATCCCATGTTGACGCTGCTTGCTGACAGCGTGGGCGTGGTGGCCCGTGGGATCGTGTCAAATGTGCCGCTGCCGGTTGCCGTAACATCGCCATAGTATGTGCCGCCCAGCGTGACCTTGATCCCGATGGTAGACGCAAAAGCACAAGCCTTGCTTCCGTCTGCGTTATGTGCTACGGTAACGGTTTTTGTGAATAGCGTTTTCGTCTGATTGCCGGACAGCGCCGCAGAAAACGAAAATGTGTATTTAGTCCCGTTGATGGTCAGACTGCCGCTTTTGCTTGTGCTGCTGTTGATGGTGTAGCTTGCGCCGGTGGAAACAAGCTGCACCTTGACCGTGACGCTGGATGTGTTGTTTGCCACGGACTGACTGCCAACTGTCCAAACGATTTTCATTTGATAGCCTGTCCGAATTGCCTTTGTAATCGTTCCAGTTTTCGCCATATCAACCACCCACCTTCTTGAAACTCAAATTGTTATTTGCCCTCGGAATGAAAGCAAAGTTTCCAAGCTGAAGGGAATGGAGAAAATGGCCGTCTGTCACATACAGCTTATTGTCGGAGAAATAAGCCACTTCAACAGCGTCCTGAAGGAAGGATATGCGGTCATTGCTGATTTTCAATTCCAGTTCATTCCCGACTTGTCCCAGCAGAATGGAGCCGTCTACAAACCGAATGTATTTGCGGATTTCTTCAAACTCTGCGTCCGTTCCAGCCGCCACCGCTTCAATGTCGGCGTTAAATTGGTTGAACTGGATTTCCACGCTTTCCTTCGTCTGCTCTATCTCTGTGCTAACAGAGGAAACAAGCGCGTCCGTCTGATCTTTCAGGTAGTAGTTTTCCGCAACGATTGATTTGATGTTTTCTTCTGATACCTGCAATGACGCAAGCAAATTCTGTTCCACATTGTAAATGGCCGCAGAAGCCGTTTTGGACGCATTTTCTATTTGCAGTATAATTTCACTCTGCGCCCCGGAAATGCCTGCCAGTGCCCCGGAAATGCCCAAAAACACCCCGCCAAGCGTCAGCTTGTTTGCTCCCGGCTCCAGCAGCTTCAAAGACAGCTTTGAAACAAGGAAATTCTGATCTATTCCGTGGGGCGTGCTTTCCACCTTGACATAGGTTCCAAGGTGGAAGCTGCTGAAGGAAGCATTCACGGTGGCCAGGTCAGCCGCCGTCAGGTCAATGGTTTCAGACTGGTTGACAAGATTGGCCAAATGTGCATTGGCTTTGGTCAGCAGGTTTGCCGCTTCTGTAACATCGTCCCATGTGTGCGTTGCGAAAATAAGGCCGTACTTGTCAGCGGATTCTTCGTCAACGATATAATCAAGGCCATCATTGACACCTGCAATAGTCAGGCGGTTGTCGGTGTCCTTGCCTTCATCGTCCTTCAGCTTTGCGCCCAGCGGGATCAGAGCCGTTGCAATGTCCGCGCCTTTCCTGATCCGCTTTAGGTCAAGCAGATTCTTCCCGAAGGTGATCTTCTGCGGAGAAAGCAGCGTGAAGTCTTGCAGATAGTCAATATAGTTGATATAGCCATCATGCCGGATGACGATATAGCCGCCCAGCAGGTCAATCAGCTTCTTTTGCAGCTCTGTCCATGTATCAACATAATCAATGTTTGAGCGGACGATATAATCATTCGGATCAGTGACTGTGACATTTCCAACGGTGAACCATTTTGATTCCTCCACCTGTGCATTGTGGTTATCTATCAGCAGGTTAAGAAACCCGGCCACCGTCCCGGAATAGTCGTATGGTCTTTGAATGCTATCCAGAAAGAAAGCAAGCTCGCCCTCACAGGCAATGCGCTTTTCGTTGTGGAAGCCGATTTCATCATCAAGCACGCGCCCACGGAATATCAAATAATCATCTTGATAAACCGTGATGATCGACCGTAGCTTTTGAATAGCGCTGTATTGTGGATGATCGGGATAAATTGTGAATAAGAAGCTGCCGGTCTTGTTCAGCTCCAATTCCACGGAAGGACTGAATATTTTCAGGCTTTCCAGGTTGCTGTTATACAGCGTCAGACCGTCACAATATACCCTGTACATATCACAACCCCGCTTCCTGATAAGAAAAGGAAATGGTTCCTTCTCCCGTCACGGAAACGCTATTGTTTCCGGCCTTCAATTCCAGTTCTGGAAGGGTATAGCTGCCGCTGCCCAAATCCCAAATATTGTATGTGTCGTATACAATGTGCAGAGGGTTTTCGGCGTTAATCACCACTTCCGGCACAACACGCTTGCGGAGATTGGGCAGGGAAAGGGTGCTTTCGCCGCTGACGGCCTGCGTGATAACCGTTTTTGCTGCCTTGTACTTCCACGGCTCACAATCACAATCCACGCCAATTTTTCCGATGTTCTTTTCGCTGGTAAACGCAGATACAAAGCATCTTCCGACATAGTAAAAAAGCGGATCATCATCAATGACGATCCGCATTTTTTTACCATGTATTGCGTTTTTTATGGTTGAAAACAGTGTAAGAAATTCACTTTGTGGCACGATGGTTGAAAACTGAAATTTGTGGGTGCAATCCTCATATTTCGGCTCACCAAAATAATCCGTCAGATCAATAGACCCGTCTGCACCTTCCACATCAATTTTCACTGTCTTTGTTTTCGGGGCTGCAATCTCTTTTGAAGTCAGTATCAAGCTAAAATCATCATAGCTGTGATATGTTCCAAAAGTGACCCCTTTCATTTTGCACCGCCTTTCTTGTTTTGATTTTTACGCCGTTCGTTTCCAGATATAAACCGCCAGATATGGAGGCATATTGTTATGCGGCTGGCCATATGGAGAAGTTTGGCCTCTTGTTGTTATTCTTCCATCCCAAGGAACGGATGACTTATAATAACCAGAAGCTCCGCCTTCTAAGGTAGTTACATATCGTGATTGTGAGTCATCATTAACAGCAATTTGAGTTGGTAAAATCATACTGGTATTACCTTGTTGCCCTATATCGTGATTATGGAAGGGTATCTCACTAGTCGTAAGCGTATGCTCCGCCTCACCGCCCTGGCTCCCTGCGGCATAGCTGTTGCTTGCGCCAAGCAGAAACCTTCCTTGAATCCGCTCCCAGGTGCCGCCAAAAAGCTCTTTCGGATTAGTTGCATTGACCGACATATAAATAGAACCAACAGGATAAATGAGGTCAACCGGTGTCCGGTAATACACTAACCCGGCATTATCCAGCACCGCTACCTTAGGTGGCGTTTCGCCCAAGTCCGTGGCCCCGCTGACTTGCAGGCCCTTTTCAAAATGAGCGTCCCAGGCCACATCCAGCCGCTTTTCTCCGCTCTCGCTGGCGTACCGTCCAATACCCACGGCTTTACCGTTCTCGCCCAAGTGGAAGGTCATCTCGGATGTGGGGATTCGCGTTTCCACCGAACCGCTCTCACCCAGCTTGTCCACCGCTTGAATCTCGATGGTATATACCACCGATGCCGATAGGGTGACACCGAGCACCACGCCTGCGTAATCATTTCCGGATGATTCTGCCAAAAGCGTAATCCAACTTGACCAACCGCCGCCTTCTGCCGCGTAGCGCAGACGCAAGCTGCATTTATTGTTTCCGGCCAAAGAGGAAAAGGACTTAGAGCACTCCACATAAAGCGCCGTGCCATCTTCGCTTATCGTCCCGTCAGAGGTAGACCGTGCGCATACAAATCTTCCCGTGCTGCCGTTACGCACCACAGAGGGCGTATTGTACGCCAGCACCGTGACGGTTTTAGATGCAGTCTCAGAAAAGTCTCTGCTGTCCGTTGCCGTGCCGGTGATGGTCAGCACGCCCGGCGTTTGCAGTGCGTCACTGGTGGCTGTTTTCCCCGAATAGGCTTTACCCTCTACGGATGCGGAATATTGCTTTATGGTCGCGCCAAACTTTCCGCTGGCCGTGTGCGTGATTTTGGCCTGTGTTCTGCCCTGGATATACAGGGCGTTGAACGGCGCAGACAGGGCGCTGACAGGGGCCACAGCAATAGCTTCGCTGGGTCGGGTGGCCGCATTATTGGTGACGCTAAATGTCCTTTCTGCGGTGTCGTAGTAATAGGTGCTTCCTATTTTGGTGCGCAGCAGGAACACGACTTTTCGCGTTAATGTCGTGTTGTTGCGCAGCACGGCCCGCTCCGCATTGGTAAGCTGGATGGTATAGCTGCCGCCGCTAATGCTGACGGATCGGTAAGCAATATCCGATGCCGATCCGGTCAGAGAAATGCACACATCCAGCGCAGAAACCGCCGAGCCTGCCGGATTGGCATAGGCAATGGCCGGGTTGTCCACATCTGTAAAGTTGGGTGCGGATGTGATGGTAGCCGCCCGGGGTATGGCAGGCAGGGCAAAACTCTCCGCCGAAGCGGTATAATCTCCGTTTCCGTAAAGCCAACCGGAAAAGGCAGAAATAATGAAGGTCTTGCTGCCGTCATTGTTGTGGGAAATGTCCAGTGTGCCGGAGGCAAAGGTACGATCCTTGTAATCCGTGATGTCGGAATATGTGCCACCGGAATACACAGTTTGACCGTTAATGACCACCGCGCCCATTTTTATGGCATTTGTGTAATACTGCTCCCCGGGGCTCAGGCCACAAGACCAGGAAATGGTAGTCTTGTTACCGGCTATGTCCTGACTGCCGCTAATCTCCCACTTGACCCAAAAATAGGAGCCATATTTTGTGTTTGTTTTTACGGTTCCGCTTGTTGCCATTGTCAGCCTCCTATCCACTTGAATCCAAGGCCCTTATTCCGGCGCAGCTCGTAGCCACCAAGATTCAGGTTTTGGACGATGATACCGCTGTCGACAAAAAAATCCGCGCCCGCGAAGTGGCTGATCTCCTTCCCGGTTTCATCGAAAAAGGAAATTCGCCCGGCGGTAAACTGGGCAAAGGCGTTATAATTGCCCGCCGTATCGGTCTGCCCGATCTTCACGCCGTAGATGGGATTCCCGGATTCATCCTCTGCCACCTTGCCGGTACGGATATAGCCCGCCGTCTCCGTGACCTTTTTCTGCACATCCGTGACTTTGCCATCTACGCCAAGGACTTGCTGCTCCACGGTCTTGATCTCGGCATACCGCTGCTCTATGGCCGTACTGTTGGCGGTTAGGTCGGATTCCGTTTTTTGCCTGAACGCATTGAAATTGGATTTTTCGGTGTAGGTCTCGGAGACCGTAGCCTTGAAGCTGTCCACATCCTGGGTCAGCTTTGTCACTGCCGTGCGAGTCTCGCTGACTATCGGCTCCGCACTCTCTGTCATGGCCTTACTGATGCAGTATGCGCCGGTGTAGGCCGTTTGGCCGTTGGAATAGGTGATCTTAGTGCGGCTCCACAGATACTTTCCATCCGTTATAGCCGGTGCCGCAGGCTGCCATGTGCCGCCGGACAGCTCTGTCTCAGAGGTGGAGAGGTAATATTCCACATCCGTGTTCGTGACGGAAACACCCGCAGCGCCATCCTTTCCGTCTGTGCCATTTTTACCGGGATCGCCTTTTTCGCCCTGCTGACCGTCTTGGCCCAGAATCCGTATAGGAGTACCCCATGCACCAGCCGTAGCCGATGCCGCTACCTTTTGTGACATCCAAACAACGGCGGCGGTCAAGTCCGTGTGCCAGCCGTTCAGTGTACCGTTTCCTGTGGGCGTGGCCGGGGTAGTCGTGCCGTCATGGTAAGTAATCCACACAGACAGACCGTTGGTGCCATTGGTGCCGTCCTTGCCGTCTGCCCCGGCAGGGCCGGGAGGCCCGGGGGTAAGCACGATGTCCTCAATTTTCTTGTTTAGGTCAGTGCGGACTTGCCCAGCGCTTTCCTCGGCCTTCCGCACTGCATCGATCTGTGAACCGGTGAATGTGCGCCTGGTCGCGCCCAGCGTGATCTGTGTGTTACCAGGATCAAGAATATCCGGGGCCAGCTCCATCAGCGGATAGGACGCGCTGTAGCCGTGGGGAGTGCTGAAAAGGGCCGTCATCCGGCCTACGCGGAAATGCTGAATGCCATCTTGCCAGCCCAAATCCACCGCCTTGCAGGTGATGGTCTCCGGCATGGACAGACCATTGTCGGCCAGCGCCGCCTTCGCTTTCGTCCGAAGGTTGGTGTCAACGGTCACATCGCCCCATTTGATATGCCGGGTAATGCGCCCGTATGTGGCCACGCCGGACTTGCTATAAATAGTAAGCCCGGATTTAACAAGGTCATTTGTCAAATCACCATCCGGCAGATTCCCGATGGTCAGGCCGTCCTTGCCCTCCGGGAGAATAGCGGTGTAAATGTCCGCACCGTCCGTCTCGCTGGACAGGTCAAGAAGATTTTCGGCGAATTCCACCGTCTGCGTGTTTGTCAGCGGCAGCGCGGCGTAATAGTCCAAATAATTGCCGTCATTCTCATACCGGATCAGCAGATTCCCGCCCAGGGAAGATTTGAGCAGCTTATCGGAGATAGTGGTCATCGCCGTGGCGTACTCCTCAGAGTTGCGGGTAATGTAATTGTTCGGGTCGGACACGGTGACCACGCCGGGCTTGATCTGCTGCTCTGCGGTCACCTGCGCATTGTGCTGTGACAGAATCCAGCGGAAGAAAAACTCCACCACATTCCCATTTGCGGCGGCGGCCTTATAGGCAGTGTCATCCTTGAAATCCCCCGGAAAGTTGAACGGTGGAATGATGCTGTCATTCAGCACCGCCATAATGCCCTCTGTTTCGATTTTGTGCGCCCCGTAGAAGTCTTTTGTGTCTCCGGTGATTCTTCCCCTATATATGGGGAAAGTGCCGTCCAGCAGCTCCACAAGGCCGCTCATGCGGCGCAGATTGCTTAAATAGGGATGTTCTGCGTCCACCGTAAAGGACATTTCCCCGGCCTTGCTGACCGCCAGCTTCACAGAGGGGTCACGGATGATTAGTTTTTCATCCGCAAGGCGCGGGTCATACAGGATATAGTTTTTATATTTGAGTTGGTACATTACAGGCTCGCCTCCTGGTATGTAACTGTGATACTGCCGGTGCCGCTTGCAACTTTGGCTTTCAGAATGTTGTTTCCAGCCGCAAGACGGATAGCGGGCAAAATATGATCTCCCGCGCTGATGTTGATTGTGCTGCTGCCCCAAAGCAAGGTGGTGTCCTGGGCCACCGTGATGGCGGGAATCACCGGACGGCTTTCATTCGGAAGCGAAAGCTGTTTATAGGCCGTGCCCAGGTCAGAGCGGGAAACCGTGGTTTTTGCGTTCTTGTATTTCCACGGGTCGCAGTTAACTGTGACCGGGATGGTCTGCATCATTTTGACAAGCTCCACTTGCCCAACAGAACACCGCCCGCTGTAATAATGGGTGGTGTCTTCGGGGAAGGTCACTTTCACGCGCTTTCCGTGGACTTTGTTGCAGAAGTCAGAAATCGTGGCGGGCCATTTCTTGCCGCTCACCGTGTCCACGCCGGTGAGCTTCAGTGTAATAGTGCGGTTCTTATAGGTGACTTCTCCGGTCAGCACCTCGGACGCATCCAGCAGGCCGTCCCGGCCTGGAACATCGATCATGTTCGTGCGGACTTCCGGCAGAGAAATGGACTTGCTTGCAAGCAGCAGGCCGTATTCTGTGTAAGTGTCTTTTCCGTCAAAAAATACTTTTCCAATCATACGGCCCTCGCCCTCCTTGCGTTGATTTTGGCCAGTTCTTCATCCATACCGGGGGCAAGCAAACCGACAACCTGACCGCTGTCCATGATGACTTTCATATTTGCCAACATAGGCAAATACTGTTCCAGCAGCATTACAATTCTGCCAGAATCGCTGCTGCCGCTTGCCGCTCCGTAAGAACCACTTGCATAGTTTTTACTGATGTTTGCATCTGCCGTAATGGTGCCAGCGTCAAAGCTCATGCTGTTTTCAATGTCCTTTTTTACGGACTTGAATTGATCGTCAAAGCCTTC
>QWCE01004034.1_pt1 | contig 15186 bp, 13 predicted proteins | sample 1972531 | NCBI WGS metagenome assembly QWCE01 (sample SAMN09866716, study PRJNA288562) | Human gut metagenome isolate term4_stool, whole genome shotgun sequencing... | reverse complement strand
TCTTCTCTTCCTCCAGTACCTGCGCAGTTTCTTCTGCGGTCATTCCTGCATCCAAAAGGCGGAACGCAAGCTCTACCAGAATCCCGGTTCCCATCGCTGCGCTGGTGCCGTCCACAACATAAATGTTTTCATAATCCGCCGCCGCGATCATGGCGCTTTGATATGTGCCGGAAAATTTGGATGCAAGGGTAATAACAACGGCGGCTTCCTCCGCCTGCCTGACCTTTTCAAATTCCTTTATAAAGGCGTCCGGCGTTGCCTGACTGGTGGTGGGCAGCACATCGCTCTCGATGAGCTTTTCATAAAATGTTCTATTGTCGATGGTCACGCCATCAATGTATTCCTCCTGCCCGAAATGAACGGTGAGGGGAACCGTAGATACCCGTGCTTTGATCTCAGGAACTAAGTCCGCAGTGCAATCAACAATAATCCTTGTTTTCAATTTCGTCAATCTCCTATTCTTCGCTATTCTGGGCGATAGCCTCAAGGCTTCTGCTGATGGCAGAAAGGGTGCGGTAAAATGTCGCTCGTTCGTCCTCCGTAAGGGTACGGCTGACCGTATCAAGGACGGCGCTGATTTTCTCCGCAATCCGTTTGCCGGCCTCTTGACCTTTTTCCGTCAAGAGCAGAGGGCTTCTGTACCGTTTAGCCCACCCGGAATTCCGGACGATAAATCCGTTGCTTTCCAGATACTCCAACGCACGGGAAATGGTCGCCTTGTCCTCCTCGCAGTGCTCGCACAGCTCTGCCGAGGTCACGCCGTTCAGCGAATGTATGTAGTACAGGCAGGATACATGGACGCTTCTCAGATGATATGCGGCCATCTCCTGATTTTTTATCCTTCGGATATCACGGCTGATTCGGTTGATTAAAACTGTAAATGTCTCAAATCTTTCCTGCATGGTTACCTCCCATCTCCAAGAATGTTGAAGTTTCAACATGCGAATCTTATCACGTAGATGTTGAAATGTCGACATTTCTCTCTGCTACATGTGAACTGCATTTTCAGAAACACCGTGAGCAAGAGCGGCAGGGCAGCTGAGTTTACACTTGGCAAGCAATGCCTGCGTTTATGCAAACTTGATGAACAGGGAGATTTGAAATTGGATATACGACTAAGCAGGATAAATTGATATTGACTTTGATGCTGATTTCCCCTAAAATGACCACTAGGGAAATGATACCTAACGCTTTTATTAGATATTTCTAATTTTTATCTAACACAGCACTATTTTTTCTAACGAACAAGATTTGTTTCTGGCAATCCCGTTTTGACTCGAACGCACTTATAACAATTATAACCGTCTGATTTCTGCCCGTTTCTGCATCATTTCTTAACGATTCGTGGCTAGAATTGTCTCAGATGGAAATGATACATTTCTGCTCCTAAGCCCGAGGTCCCCGGTTCGAGCCCGGGCAGGCGTGCCAAGACGTCAGAAGGAGCCAACACCGTTCCGTTTCCGCCTTGCGGCGAAAACTGCACTAATGTTGGCTCCTTCTTCCTTTTCCGAATCGAACCCGCTCCGTTGGGCTTCGATTGGGTTTTTATTCCGGGCAGTAGGAGAGAAAGAAATACTATGGAACACTTTTGGGAACACTCCTGGAAACGGGTCGATCCGGAGCGGGTCGCGGGATATGTTCAATCGATTGATATGGCACCGGATGCGCTGATCAGTGCGCTGCACCGGCACGGCGTCAAAACCGTCTGTGACGCGGGCTGCGGCTGCGGGGCATATGCGTTGAAGCTCGCCGCAAACGGCTTTTCTGTCTGCGGCTTTGATGTTTCATCGCGCGCCGTGGAGATCGCGCAGACCCTGCTGGAGAAAGCGGCGTTGGCGGCAGAGCTGAAAACCGCCGGTATCCTCTCGACCGGATACGCCGACGGGACATTTGACGGCGTGATCTGCCGGGATGTGCTCGACCATCTGCCCCGCGCGGAGGCTGCCGCGGGGGTGAGGGAGCTCTGCCGCATCACAAAGCCGGACGGCATCGTGATCTTCACGCTGGACCCGCTGGACGAAGAATACCGGACGGAACCGCACCGTGTAAACGCGGACGGAGACTACGTGTATACCGCCGGGAAATGGAAGGGGATGGTGTTCCATCCGTATACGGCGGAAACGGTGCGCGCCATCGTCCCGGAGGGGACAAGGCGTGAGATCACAGGTACCAGCGGGGAGCTCACAGTCCTGCTGCGGAAGAATGCTGAATAAAGAGAAAGAAGGGATGGCGCGCGGCCATCCCTTCTTTTGTCGGCAAAAGTGTCAGTTCTCCGTATAAATGCGCGGCACGCGCAGCGATACGCCGCAGAGCAGCTCATAGGGGATCGTCCCGGCGAGCGCGGCAAGCTCCGCGACCGTCGGCGCGCCGTCGTCCCCGCAGCCGAACACCGTGACAATGTCGCCCACGGCGGCGTCCGGGATATCGGTCACATCCAGCATGCACATGTCCATGCAGATGCGCCCGACCTGCTTTACGCGCTTCCCGCGCAGCAGCACCTCGAGCTTTCCGGAAAGGCAGCGCTGCAAACCGTCCGCGTACCCGACGGGGAGCACTGCGAGCGTGCAGTCGCGCTCCGCCGTCCATGTGCGGCCGTAGCTGATCGAGTCGCCCTTCCTGTGATGCGTGATCGCGCTCACGCGGCTTTTGAGCGCCATGACCGGCGTGAGCGAAAGCCCGCCGCGCTCGCTGTCCGGGTAAACGCCGTAGGTGAGAAGGCCGGGGCGGACGAGATCGAGCGCCGCGCCCTTATCGCGCCACGAAAGCACCGCGCCGGAGTTGGCGCAGTGGCGCAGCGGGAACCGGCGGCCGGTCATGGCTTCCAGCTTTTCGACCGCGGAGAGAAACAGCGCGAGCTGCGCGGCGGTATATTCCTCCTCGCCGGGCGTGTCGGAAACGGAGAAGTGGGTGAAAACCCCCTCGGCGTCCAGATTCGGCAACTGTGCTACCGCGGCAGCCTCGCGCAGCGCGGTCTCGTCCTGCACGCGAAAGCCGAGACGCCCCATGCCGGTGTCGAGCTTCAGGTGGATCCGGAGCCGCTCGCCGCCGCGCAGCGCCGCGGAGAGGGCGCGGCCCTTTTCGGCGCATTCCACGGAGAGCGTGATGTCGTTCGCCGCCATGTCGGACGCGAACGCCGCGTCCACCGCGCCGAGAATGAGAATGGGCATCGTCTCTCCGGCTTGACGGAGGGCAAGCGCCTCCTGCGGGCAGGCGACGGCGAGATACCGGCAGCCGCACTCACGCAGCGCCGCGGCGATCTCGGAAGCGCCGTGGCCGTAGGCATCCGCCTTTACGACGCCGAGCAGCCCGCAGCCGTCCGGCAGCGCGCGCTGCATTTCCTCCACATTGTGCCGCAGCGCGCCGAGCGAAACCTCCGCCCATGTCCTTGTCTTTCGTGTATCCATAAAAGGATGCTCCTTTCGGATATTCGGGGTGGGACGGAGAAAACCCCTCCGTCAAAACCTCCGGTTTTGCCACCTCCCCTGTTAGGGGAGGCAAGTGGGTTTGCGGAAAACTGTCTTGGCTCCCCTAACAGGGGAGCTGGCGCGGCGCGCAGCGCCGTGACTGAGGGGTTGGCCCTCATGTCAGTCCACTACCCATTCCGTAATTTCCAGCGTCAGGATCTTCCGCCCGTCGCGGGTGATCTCCGCGCCGGTGAGCGCGCCGGTCTCGTCCCGCCAGAGCGTTACGCTCTCACCGTCCGGGCCGGTGAAGGCTGCCGAGGACGAGACGCAGTATTCCATCGTACCCTGCGTGAGCGCGGCGAGCATGCGCTGCGGCGCGCCGCAGGGAGAGAGCGTTTCGCTCCGCCCGGCGTCGAGCGAGAGGATCACGCCGTCAAACTCCACCGCCGTCTCGCCGTCCTTCGCGCGGACGGTGATGCCGGAAACGGTCTCCGGCGCGGTGAGTGTGATGTGCGTTTCGCCGCCCGCACGCGCGACGTCCGCGCCGAACGAGGCGGAGCTGTCCTCCCAGTGCGCGGTGATCTCCGCGTGGAACGATATCCGCTCCGCGGTCTCGACCGTCTCGGCAAACGCTTTCCAGTTCTCTGCGTCCCGCCGCGCACCGCAGCCGGTGAGCAGCAGGGGTATCATCAGTGCGAACAAAATCGTCCGCTTCATGATCTTTACTCCGTGATCGTTTTGAAAATATACGGCAGCTCTTCGATGATGTCCGAGGGCGTCATGCCGTATTCGCCGAGCTTTTGTGCGCACACGTCGCCCGCCCCGGCGTGGACGGCGCACGCGGTGACGGCCGCCCTCTCCGTCTCCATCTGCCCAAGCAGCGCCGCCGTGACGCCGGTCAGCACGTCGCCGCTGCCGCCCTTCGCCATGCCGGGATTGCCCGCCTCAATGACGTACATCCGCCCGGCGGGGTGCGCGATGATCGTGCGGTGGCCCTTGAGCACCGTGATGCAGCCGTACCGCCGCGCAAAGTCCCACGCGCCGCGCTCGCGCCCGTTTTCCAGCGAGCCGCCGAGACGGAGAAACTCCCCCTCGTGCGGCGTGATAACGATCTCGCTCTTCGCCTCGTGCAGGATGTCCGGTACAAGGGATACCGCCCAAAGCGCGTCCGCATCGAGGACGATCCTTCCGGGAAACTTTCGGATGAGCGCGGCGGTGAGCGCCGCCGTCCCATCGCTCCGGCCAAGACCGGGGCCGAGCGCGAGCACGCCGCAGCGGTCAAAATACTCCCGCAGCGGCGCGAGCGCGTCCGCGGTGAGCTTTCCGGAAGCGTCGCACGGAAGAGGAAAAGGCATGGCCTCGTCGTTTTTCACGGCGCATACGTTCCAGATCGCTTCCGGCACGCCGAGATATACGAGCCCCGCGCCCGAGCGCACCGCCGAGCGCGCGCAGAGATTCGGCGCGCCGGTATACCCGACGCTTCCGCCGACGATGAGAAGTTTTCCGTAATCGCCCTTGTGCGTTTCGGCTCGGCGCCGCGGCACGGACACGCCGCGATCCCAGTATACGCGCACGGTCTCCGGCATATTCCCGTCCACGGCTTTCACCCTCTCCGATAAAATTCCAAAATACATTATAGATTCCCGCGCGCCATTCGTCAAATTTATTCTTGCGAACCGGTGCGTACTATGGTATAAAGAGTATGTTATTTCGCGTTGATCGGGAATATGACGGAATACCGCCGCAGCAGAGAAGGGCGTCGCCGGCTGAGAGCGCCCCGCGGAAAAGGCTCCGTATAGTTCGCCCGTGAGCGCCGGCCAATCCCCGGCGGGCTGCGCCCGTTACAGCGCAAGAGAGCGGAGCTTTTGGAAAGCTCCGAACGTGGGTGGTACCGCGGAAGCATGCCTTTCGTCCCTTTTGTGGGATGAGAGGCTTTTATTTTTTGTTTTTTAATATCAATACAGGAGGAAGCCATGAAGAAAATGCTGGAAAGCCTGCGGGAAGCGTCCCGTCAGGCGATCGAAGAAGCCGTGGACATGGACTCGCTCGAAGCGCTGCGCGTCCGGTATCTCGGCAAAAAGGGTGAGCTGACCGCCATTCTGAAACAGATGGGCAAGCTTTCCGCCGAGGAGCGTCCCGTGATCGGCCAGCTTGCGAACGAGGTCCGCAGCGAGCTGGAAAACGAGATCGAAAGCCGCAAGAGCGCGCTCGCCGCGCGTCTGCAGGAGGCAAAGCTTCGCGCCGAAACGCTCGACGTGACGATGCCCGGCAAGGAGATCTCTCTCGGCAAGAAGCACGTTATGAACACCGTGCTCGACGAAGTCGTTGATATATTCATCGGCATGGGCTTTTCCATCGTGGACGGCCCGGAGATCGAGCTTTCCAACTACGACTTTGACCGTCTGAACATCCCCGAGAACCACACCGTCCGCGAGTGGACGGATACGTTCTATATCACCGAGGACGAGCAGGTCCATCTCCGCTGCCAGACCTCCCCGGTGCAGGTGCGCGTGATGGAGAACTCCCGCCCGCCGATCCGCATTCTGTCCCCGGGCCGCGTGTACCGCAAGGACGAGATCGACGCGACCCATTCCCCGATGTTCCACCAGATCGAGGGCCTTGTCATCGACAAGGGCATCACGATGGGCGATCTCAAGGGCACGCTCAACACCCTGATGAAAAAGCTCTACGGTCCCGATACCGTGACCCGCTTCCGCCCGCACCACTTCCCGTTCACCGAGCCGAGCTGCGAGATGGACGTGCAGTGCTTTGAGTGCCACGGCAAGGGCTGCCGCGTGTGCAAGGGCGAGGGGTGGATCGAGCTGCTCGGCGCCGGCATGGTGCACCCGCGCGTGCTCGAAATGAGCGGCATCGACCCGACGGTCTACTCCGGCTTTGCGTTCGGTGTCGGTCTCGAGCGTCTCGTCATGCGCCGCTTCCAGATCAGCGACATGCGCCTGCTGTACGAAAACGACACCCGGTTCCTGTCCCAGTTTTAAGGAGGTAGCGACATGAAACTTTCGAGAGAATGGCTGGGGGAATATACGACCATCGGCGCCCCCGATAAGGAATACTGCGACGCGATGACCATGTCCGGCTCCAAGGTGGAGGGCTGGGAAGTCACCGGCAGCGAAATTGAGCGTGTTGTCGTCGGCCGCGTGGTAGCCATGGAGCGCCACACGAACTCCGACCACATGTGGGTCTGCAAAATCGATGTTGGCGGCGAGCGGGAGCTCCAGATCGTCACCGGCGCGCAGAACGTCAATATCGGCGATCTCGTCCCGGTTGCGCTCGACGGCAGCAAGCTGCCCGGCGGCAAGGAAATCCACACCGGCAAGCTGCGCGGCGAGCTCAGCGAGGGCATGCTCTGCTCGCTCGGCGAGCTGGGGCTTGAGCAGCGCGACTTCCCCTACGCGATCGAGGACGGCATTTTCATCCTCGAAGAGGACTGCGTCCCCGGCGACGATATCCGCGATGTCTGCGGTCTCAACGACAGCGTCGTGGAGTTTGAGATCACGAACAACCGCCCCGACTGTCTTTCCGTGCGCGGTCTCGCCCGCGAGAGCGCCTGCACGTTCCACACGCCCCTGACGTTTGCCGAGCCCACGGTGACTGCCGGCCACGGCGATATCCATGAGAAGCTCTCCGTGGAGATCAAGGACGCGGAGCTCTGCCCGCGCTACACCGCGCGCATGGTGAAAAATATCAAGATCGCCCCGTCGCCGAAGTGGATGCGCCGCCGTCTGCGCGCGTCCGGCGTGCGCCCGATCAACAACATCGTCGATATCACGAACTACGTCATGCTCGAGTACGGCCAGCCGATGCACGCGTTCGACTACGCCTGCCTGCACGACGGCAAGATCATCGTCCGCCGCGCCGAAGAGGGCGAATCTCTCCGGACGCTCGACGGCAACGACCACGCTCTCACGCCCGGCATGCTCGTCATTGCCGACCCCGAGGGCCCCGTCGCGCTCGCGGGCGTGATGGGCGGCGCGAACAGCGAGATCACCGACGAAACGACGACCATCGTGTTCGAGAGCGCCAACTTCCTCGGCCACTCCATCCGCAAAACGGCCATCGCCCTCGGCATGCGCACGGACGCCTCCGGCCGGTTTGAAAAGGGTCTCGACCTGTTCGCCACCGTCCCGGCGGTCGACCGCGCGTGTGAGCTCGTAGAAATGCTCGGCGCGGGCGAGGTGTTCGACGGTACGATCGACGTGCTCGCCAAAGAGCCGGAGACGACGTTCATCGAGCTCGACGACAAGCGCATCAACGCTCTGCTCGGCACCGATATCCCGCGCAAGTTCATGACCGATACGCTCACCTCGCTCGGCTTTGAGCTCAACGGCAATACGCTCACTGTCCCCTCCTGGCGCGGCGACTGCACCATGCTCGCCGACATCGCCGAGGAGTGCGTCCGCTTCTGGGGCTACGATAAGATCGAAGCCACCGACATCCGCGGCGCAGCCACGCAGGGCGGCTACAGCGAAAAGACGCTCTTTGTCCGGAAGCTCGGCACGGCCTGCCGCGCCATGGGCTATACCGAGGTCGTGACGTATTCGTTCGTCAGCCCGTCGAGCCTCGATAAGATCAAGGTACCCGCCGACTCCCCGCTGCGCGATAACTACCGCATCCTCAACCCGCTCGGCGAGGATACGAGCGTCATGCGCACGACGGCGCTGCCCTCCATGCTCGGCGTGCTGTCCACGAACCTCAGCCGCCGCAACATGGAAGCAAAGCTCTATGAAATGGCGACCGTGTACAAGAAGCAGCCCGGCAAGATGCTGGCCGATGAGCGCACCGTGCTCACGCTCGGCGCTTACGGCGGCGATGTGGACTTCTTCGCGCTCAAGGGCGCGGTGGAGGCGCTGCTGTGCGCCGCCCGCACGCCGGACGTGCGCTTCACCGCCGACACGGAGACCGCCGCGTTCCATCCCGGCCGCTGCGCCGCGGTGTGGTCGGGCGATACGCGCCTCGGCACGCTCGGCCAGATCCACCCCGACGTGTGCGCTGCCTACGGGCTCGACGGCGCAACATACTGCGCCGAGATCGACGTTGTGCTGCTGCACGATCTCGAGGGTGCGGAGCCGGTCTATACGCCGCTGCCGCGCTTTCCGGCCATCACGCGCGACATCGCCGTCGTGTGCGACGCCGCCGTCCCCGTCGGCGAGCTGACCGAATGCATCCGCAAGGCGGAAAAGAACGTCCTGCGCGGCGTGAAGCTCTTCGACGTCTACACCGGCGTCGGTATCCCGGAAGGGAAGAAGAGCGTCGCCTTCTCGCTGACGCTCCGCTCGGACGACGGTACGCTCACCGACGATCACGCCGAGGAAGCCGTCCGCGCGGTGCTCGACGCGCTGCGCGAGAGCTTCGGCGCTGTCATCCGGTAAGATTTTCCTTGAAACTCGCCCGCCGCTGTGGTATGGTAATAACAGAAAGAAATTTTTGACTGAAGGGGGTTGCGGACATGGGTGACGCCACCAAGCCGTTCGCCACGGTATCCAATCGCGCACAGATTCGGGAGATCCTCTCCTCGGTATACGACTCGCTGATGCTCAAGGGCTACAACCCCATCAATCAGCTCGTGGGGTACATCCTCTCCGAGGACCCCACGTATATCACCAACTACAACAACGCCCGCTCGCTCATCTGCCGCATCGACCGCGATGAGCTGCTGCAGGAGCTGGTGCGCAGCTATCTTGAGGACAAGGAATAAACCCATAGAAACAAGCAGAGCCGCCGGGGAAATCCCCGGCGGCTTTTGCATGCATTGCTGAATCAGTACTTGACAGAGAGAAAAGCATAATATATCATAAAAAAATAAGCGTAGATTTTGGGTGATAACGTATGGATAAAAGCACCATAACGAAGATCGATCGGGCGAAAGTTTCTCAAATCGTTTTTGACGATCTGAAAAAGCGCATTCTGGTGGATGGCGAATATACCGCAGGAGATCGTCTGCCATCAGAAAATGAACTGGCAAAGCTGTACGGCGTTGGCAGAAACTCTGTGCGTTCCGCTTTGCAGCGCTTGAGCCATCTGGGCCTTTTGGATATCCGTATGGGCGAAGGGAGTTTCGTCAAGGAATTGAGCTATTCCAATTTGACGGATTTAAGCGACGTACTGGCTACAGATGATTCCATGACGCTCCAGCTCCATGAATTCCGCACGGATATCGAGCGTAGCTGTATCAAACTGGCGGTGCACCGTGCCAGCAAAGAACAGCTGGATAAGCTGGAGGAATATGCCGGTAAACTGATTACCGCTGCGGAGAACGAAGATGTAGACGAATTTGTCAAGTGGGACTATGAGTTTCACTATCATCTGTGTGCCTGCACCAACAACAAGCTTTACGAAATGGTTTATGCCAGCATCAAAAACCTGTTTTTGAAATGCATGCGGGAGAACATTACCGTTTTCATGGAGGAAAATGAAAACGGACAGATCACCAGTGCCAAGAACCATATGCGTCTGGTCGAAGCGCTGAAACGGAAGGACGAGAAGAAGGCCGTCGGCCTGACAACCCTGATTCTGGCACCTTCGAAGATCAAGCCGTAGGAAAAATGAATTCAAAAGTAGTGCATTCCGCAAAATGTCAACGGCGAAGACATTTTGCGGAATGTTTTTTGTCGGGAACGGAGAAAAAATTGTCAGATTCTTGTGCAAAACACGGATTGAAAACGGGAGTCGATTCGTTTAAGATGTAACCTGTAGCACAGGTTATAGGCTACAACTAAAAGAAAGCGGAAAGTGAGGAGTTTGTTCAATGAATGCTAACGAAAAAGTAAAGCACGTTCCTGCGCCGCCTCCCGGCAAACTCGGTAAAGCCGAACTCTATTCCCTGTCCATCGGCCAGGTCATTGGCGCCGGTATCATCACCCTGATCGGCCCGGCGGTTGCCCTGACCGGACAATCCACCTGGCTGGCCTACCTTGCAGCTATCCTTCTGGGATTCCTGCTGATCATGCCCATTCTGTTTCTGACCAGCACGCTGCGTCTTGGCGGCGGGTATTACTCGATCATCGCTGGGCTTGCAGGCATTAAGCCAGCTGGCATGTACGCGGTGGCGTTTCTTACCCAGCCGCTGACGATGTCGCTCTTCGGCGTTTCGATCGGCGTTTACGCGGAATCTCTCTGGCCGAGCCTGAACGGTCAGCTGGTAGGCATTGCCTTTTTGACCTTCTTTTTCATCGTGAATCTGTTTGGTGTCAACATTATGGCCAAGGTACAGAAGTGGATGACTGTGCTCCTTCTGGCAGCGCTTCTTCTTTTCATTTTCTGTGGTATCCCCAAAATCGAAAATCCCGTTTTTGCAATCTCGTCTCCCGGCTTCTTCTCCAACGGCGCTTCCGGCTTCATTGCGGCGGTCTATCTGTTCTCGTACTCTACCTATGGCTATGCCTTGACCATGAGCTATGGCAAGGATTCCAAGAACGCCAAGCGTGATATTCCCTGGGCGATTATTGCCTCCATTCCGACGCTGATCCTGCTCTACTGCGGTGTCGCAATCGTTGGCACCGGCGTGCTTCCTCTGGACGCTGTAGTCAATAAGCCGCTGACCGATGTGGCGCAGGTGATTTTGTCCAAGCCGCTCTTTGTGTTCTTTATGATCGGCGGCCCCATCATAGCACTCATGACCACCATGAACTCCAGCATGGCATACTACGCCATTCCCATTCAGCAGTCCTGCGAGGACGGCTGGTTCCCGAAGAGCTTCGCCTCCAAAAATCGCTATGGCGTATCCTGGAAGATCATGACGGTAATCTATCTGGTCGGCCTGATCCCGCTGGTTCTGGGCTTTGATATCAGCACCATCACCAAGAATATCATGCTCCTTAACAGCGTGCTCTCCTTCCTGTATTCCTACGCCTACTACCAGCTGCCAAAGAAATATCCCGAGGCGTGGGCCAAGTCCAAGCTCCACATGTCCAACGGCGCTTACTATGTTATGGTCACAATCAGCCTCCTGGCTTATGTCACGGTGTTCATTGACTCCATGCGTTCGCTTACCCCCGTCATTGCTATCGTCAGCATTGCGGTGATTGCCGCGTGCATGATCTTCGGATTTGTCCGTTCCAAGAATCCCAATGTACAGGTCGAAACCTCCATGTGGGAGGAATAAACCGGGCAAATGGGTAGCATCTTTGAGGTCGCTATGCTGATCTGCTTTGGCCTGTCGTGGCCCATTTCCATCCGCAAGTCTATTATCTCGCGTACCACGAAAGGAAAGAGCATCGCTTTTGAGTATTTTGTGTGGTTGGGATACGCTTTTGGAGTAATAGGAAAGCTGCTTGCTCCGCAAAAAAGCTATGTATTGATCCCGTACCTGCTCAATTTAATCATGGTAAGCATTGATATCGCCCTCTACGCCCGCAACAAGAAACTGGAAGACCGCGAGGCATCTCATTGCTGGATCGCCGATGCGGAGAAAGGAATGAAATCATGAAAATTACCAGCGTTGACATTATTAAGATGTTCAAAGTTCCCAGCGAACAATGCGAGATCGGTGTGGCCGGCCCCTGGCATCCCATTATTGTCCGTGTCAATACGGACGAAGGCATCAGCGGCTATGGCGAGATCGGCCTGGCTTATGGTATTGCCCAGAATGCAGGCTATGGCATTGGCATTGACTTTGCCAAATGCATCATTGGCATGGATCCGCTGAACAGCGAGGCCATCTGGAACAAGCTGCACCGCCAGACCTTCTGGGGTATGGGCGGCGGCGGAGTTATCATGGCCGGTATTTCCGGCATCGACATTGCCCTGTGGGATATCAAAGGCAAGTATTTCAACGCCCCTGTTTACAAGCTTCTGGGCGGCAAGACCAACGACCGTCTGCGCACTTACGCCAGCCAGCTTCAGTTTGACTGGGGTTTGGTGGCTCGCAATCTGTCCAGGCCGGAGGATTATGCGGAGGCTACCCGCAAGGCCATGGCGGATGGTTTTGACTGCATTAAGGTCGACCCCATTGCCTACGATGAAAACGGCGTCTGGTACGGCCGTAACAACCGCGGCATTCTTCAGCAGGATCAGATGAAGATGGCGGTGGATCGCGTAGCTGCCATGCGTGAGGCGGGCGGCCCCAATCTGGATATCATCATCGAGCTGCATGCGCTGACCGATACCAACACCTCCATCCAACTGGGACAGGCTCTCGAAAAGTTCAATTGCTTCTACTATGAAGAACCCACTTCGCCCATGAATCCTACCCTGTTCCGGGAAATTGCTGCCAAGGTAAAGATTCCCGTGGCTACCGGCGAGCGCGTGTACAGCCGCTGGGGCTACCGTCCCTTCCTGGAAGATCGCTCCATCCAGATCATTCAGCCCGATCTGTGCAATACCGGCGGTATCACCGAAGGCAAAAAAATCTGCGATATGGCGCATACGTACGATATCGGTGTGCAAGGCCATTGCTGTGGCTCTCCGATTTCTACGGCAGCGACTCTCCAGCTGGAGGCCGTGATCCCGAACTTCGTTATCCACGAGCTTCACGCCAGCGCTCTGCTGCCGGAGAACATCGCCACCTGTAAGTACAATTATGTGCCGAAGAATGGCTACTACGAAATTCCCGAGCGCCCCGGCATCGGCCAGGAACTGACGGACGAGGCGCTCGCGAACAGCGACATCGTTACTGTCCGTTAAGATTCTTCAAAACACAAAAGCATCAGGGCAAAACTGCCCTGATGTTTTTTAGACGCAGAGCCGCCAGAGAAGTCTCTGGCGGCTCTGTTTGCATGTAAAAAAGGTGTTCAGCTGACTCGCTGATTTCGTGTCAGGGGACAGAAAAATCAGCGGGTCAGATTGCGCAAAATCAGCGTAGCGAGATAAAGAAAAAACCCTGTATCCATTGAGAATACAGGGTTTGGAGCTGGCAATGTGACTCGAACACACGACCTGCTGATTACGAATCAGCTGCTCTACCGACTGAGCTATGCCAGCAGCTTCTGCCGATTTCTCGGCAGCTTGTGTATTTTATCACGTCGCGCTGCCGTTGTCAACAGAAATTGCCGGTATTTTGTGCCCCGTCTGCGGCTTTTTCGGTTACTCGGCGGCCTTGACGCTCACCATGGCGTCAAAATCGAGCCCGAGCTCGCCGCCGACGGTGCGAAGCTCCGCGAGCGTGGAGTCGTTGACGGGGATGCCGTTTTTGAGCTTTTCATTGCGGGAGTCGACCTCCATCTCGCCGGAGGTGTAAATGCGGGTGCGGCCCTCGGCCTTGGCGCTGTCGCGCAGCTCCTGCAGAAGCGTCGAAAGGCTCTCGCGCATCGCGGCCTTGTCGCCGAACATGCCGTAATCGAGCGCAAAGAAGCTCTGCGACGTGTCGCCGAGGCCGTTCTTGCTCACATGGTTGGACGTAGCGCCGCCGGCGATGATCGACGAGAGGATTTCTACGATCAGCGCGAGACCGTAGCCCTTGTGCGAGCCGGTCGCGGGGCTGGAGCCGCCGAGCGGGAGAATGCCGCCGCCAGCCTTGGAGTTGATGTTGTCGATAACGCGCTTGGCGTCGGAGGTGTCCTTGCCGTTTTCATCGACGGCCCAGCCGAGCGGCATGGGCTTGCCCTGCTTGGCATAGACCTCTAACTTGCCGCGCGGCACGACCGTGGTCGCCACGTCGTACAGCATGGGGATGGGATCGGCAGGCATGGCAAAGGCGATGGGGTTTGTGCCGAGCATGACCTCGCGGCCGAACGTCGGCACGCAGATGGCCTGCGTATTCGTAAAGCACATGCCGAGCATGTCCTCGCGCTCGGCCATCATGGCATAATAGCCGCCGACGCCGAAGTGGTTGGAGTTGCGCACGACCGCCGCGCCGAAGCCGTACTGCTTCGCCTTGGCAATGGCGCGCTCCATCGCGTCCACGGCGGCGATCTGGCCCATGGCGCTGTGCGCGTCGAGCACGACGGAGAGCGGCGTTTCATGCACGACCTCCGGCACGGCGTCCGGGCGGATCACGCCGCTTTTCACACCGCGATGGTAGCGGATCAGACGCTGCACGCCGTGGGATTCCAGTCCCTGCAGATCGGCGGTGAGCAGAATGTCGGCAATATCACGGCTCTGTTTTTCGTTGAATCCGTATTTGCCCATAACGGCTTCGCAGTAAGCGCGAAGCTCCTTTTCCGGCAGACGATAGTACGCCATATGTCTCTTTCCTTTCTTTATCGAACTGTATCAAACCTTTTCGACCGATTATACCATTTATACCATATTCGGACAAAGGAAAAAAGCCTTTTCCGGCGGAAAAAGACCGCACACGGTATTCGGCAAAAAGACATTGGAAAATCTCCGGGCAGGACGTATAATTATGGCAGAACGTTGAGCGGGAGGAACGGACGATGGATAAATACGAGGTGCTGAAGCACTGCTTCGGCCACAGCCGTTTCCGGCAGGGGCAGGAGGAACTCGTCGACGCCGTTTTGTCCGGACGGGATGCGCTCGGCATCATGCCGACCGGCGGCGGGAAATCCCTGTGCTACCAGATCCCCGCGCTGCTTCTCGGCGGCATTACGATCGTCATATCGCCGCTGATCTCGCTGATGAAGGATCAGGTGGCGGCGCTCAAAAACGCAGGGATCAGCGCCGCGTACATCAACAGCTCGCTCACCGCCGAGCAGCTGCGTCTTGTGTACCGCCGCGCGCGGGAGGGAGCATACAAGCTGCTGTATGTCGCGCCGGAACGGCTGGAAACGGAGGGCTTCGCCGCACTCATGCAGGCGGTGACGGTCTCGCTTGTGGCCGTGGACGAGGCGCACTGCATCTCCCAATGGGGGCAGGACTTCCGTCC
>QWCE01004029.1_pt1 | contig 15209 bp, 17 predicted proteins | sample 1972531 | NCBI WGS metagenome assembly QWCE01 (sample SAMN09866716, study PRJNA288562) | Human gut metagenome isolate term4_stool, whole genome shotgun sequencing... | reverse complement strand
TTTGAACAAAGTGAAAACCAGCGCCTTGAGACGCTGGTTGGTATCACTCGGGCTTATAGCCCGTGATCAAACCACCCGTTTGACGGGTGGTTATGATTGGAAATTTTTTCGACGTCTTATTATTTTATAAATTTAAATTTAAATAATAGGACATAAAAACCCTCTTTACTGCATTTTAGTAAAGAGGGTAAATTTTCATCTTTCTTTAAAATATTTAAGTGTATTTAAAATTCTGACTAATAAGTAAATTTTTATAAATTCTAAGCCTAAGTTTATTATTAGATTTATTCCAATTCTAGTAACTTCTGTATATTGTTCCATAAAATCACCTCTTATTTATCAATTCTTTTAACTTATTTAAAATTAATATAAGAATAATTATTTCAATAATGCTAGTTATATAATTTGGCTGAAAATAGCTTAGAAATTTGATAGTTTGCGGACTCATAAAATCCTCCTTTTAGCTATGTAAATAATGTTTAATTAAAGATTATCACTTTATCAAAAAAAGCAAGCAAGCTCATTTAAGTTTCATATGTGATATTTGTCACATTAATTTTTAATTAAAAATGTTATTATAATGTAAGAAATGAGGGATAATAAAATGAGTTTATTTTTAGGATATATTCACTACATGATGTACGATAAAATTATGTTTCAAGAAAGTATTTTAGATGATTTATTAAATCTTTTAGATGAAGATGAAAAGAATAATCTGAAAAGAGAATTAGACATGGAGTTTTTAATTGAAAAGGGAGATCTAAAGGAAATAATCGATGAAAATAACATTCACGGTTGGTTAGATGAAAGGGTAAATAGAAGTGAAAATAGGCTTGCAAAAACTGTTTCAATTTTGTTAAAAGATTTTACTTTAAAAGATTTAGAAGATAAATTTTTTGAAATTGGTAAAAATTATGATTCTGGAAATTCGCCAAGCGAAGTTTTTAATTTTATTAGTTCAAAATTTTTAGATGGCATGCCATGTGATCATGCTCTCATGATTATTAAAAATGAAGATGATGAGTTTATTTTTAAGATAGCAAGAGATGTCCACAAGGAAATTTGGGGAAAATATGTAGATTCAAAAATTTATTGGAATCTTAGAGACAGTTTTGTAGCTGGAAGTTTAGAAAATTCTAATTTAAAATATAAAAAGATAGATGGAAATTATGTAATTTGGAAGTGATTGAGTGGATTCTTTAAAAAGTACAATAGATTATTTAGAAAATGAGCACAGAGAAATTCTTATTTTTTGTGACAGAATGGAAGAAAAGTGTTTAGAAATTTTAAATGGAAATCTTGATATAGATTTTTTTAGAAATGCAATAACATTTATTAGAAAATATGCCGATGGACTTCATCATAAAAAAGAAGAAGATATTTTATTTAAGGCAATGCTTGAAAATTTAGGTCCTCTAGCAGAAAAAGTAGTAAGGTCTGGAATGCTTGTTGAGCATCAAATGGCAAGAGGATATGTCATGGAACTTGAAAATAATTTGAATTTATATGAAGAGTCTTCATCTGATATTGCAAAACTTAAAATTTTGACAAAGGCTATGTCCTATGTAGAACTTTTAAGAGATCACGCGCAAAAAGAAAATCAAACTGTATATCCTTTTGCGGATAAAAATCTTCCTGAAGATGTAAAAATAAATGTAAAAAATGAAATGGAAGAAAGAATTAAGTATGAAGAAGAGTATTTAAAAGATAAAAATAATTTGATGAAATTATTGGGATTATAATTTTAAAATTTTAATACTTTTACAGATTAGTAAAAAGATTACAAATTTGTTACAAAATCTATGAAATAAGGATTTTCACCAGACTTTTTGGTATTATAAGTCTTCGAGGTGAAAAATGAAAAAAATATTTATATTAATGATAATGTTAATTGCCTTACCATTAGAAGTATTTGCAACTAAAGAAGTTGCTATGCCTTTAAATGTCAGTGCAGTTAAAGACAATGAAGTTTATAATTTTGAAATTAAAAATGCCAAGGCTAATGATTTAATTGAAATCGAAGTTAAAAGCGAGGGAAATGAAAAGAAGGCTACATTTAAGAAAAATGTTCTTGCAAAAAATAATAAAAAAATTATTACTCTTAGTCAAAAAGAATTAGATGCTAAGGTTTCTCCTTCTAGTGGATATTCTTTTAGGCTTAGATTTGCCAACAAAGATAAAAGTTCAGATTTTACTAATGAACTGCATTTAGGTAAAGCTCCTATTTTTAGAAATTACAGCAATTGGGCATATAAGGATTTGTTAAAAGCTGAGAATTTGAAACTTTTTTCAAAAGAAATTGCAAGCAATACAAAGGCTCAAATAACAAGAGAAGAATTTGCAGAAGTTGCAGTTAAAGCTTATAAAATTAAGTATCAGAGATCTTCTCAAGGCTCAGTAAAACATTTTAAAGATACTGATAACAAGTATGTGAATATGGCATATGATCTAGGAATAATGAGTGGAAAGGGAGATGGAACTTTTTCTCCAAAAGCACATATTACTAGAGAAGATTATGCTGTTGTTATTTCTAATATTTTTAAATTGGAAAATGGAAAAAAATTGACTATTAATGATGGCAAAAATATTTCCTCTTATGCTAGAGAATCTGTAAATAAGGCGCTTAATGCAAAATATTTAAATTTGGATCAAAATAAAAAATTCAATCCAAAAAATGAAATGAAGAGGGAAGAAGTTATCTCTTCAATAGTACGTCATATTTAACAATATTTTTACAAAAAGTTTAATTAAATTATAAAATACAAGATTTTATGTTATAATACTTCCAGGTGAGATAATGAAAAAAGTAATTTTTGACATTAGTCCACTTGGAAGTTTTCAATTTTCTTGTGAGACTTACATAATTTATTATAGAGAAAAATATGGACAAGATATTTTTTTCTACACTAGAAAAGATGGAAGATACATAAAAGTAGAAGATAATGATGAATTAATGGACTTAAAAAATAGGGTAATTGTCCATAAAGATTTAGGTCCAGAAGTTGATATGATTTCACACGATGTTGATACGAGAGTCCTTCCCTTGGGAGAAGAACTCGAAGAAGATGAGCTTCTAATTGATATAGTAGAAAGATTGGGAGAAAGAGCAAGTTGGAAAAATTCCAATATTAAAGTTGTAGAAGTAAATGAAAATTAATCTTTAAAATTAAATAGCAAAAAGAAAAGAGATTCAGTGGTGAATCTCTTATTTTTTTTAATAGAATAGTATTTTTATAATTTAAAACATAAAAGTAGCCATAAATAAAAGTTTATATTGTAAAGTAATAAAGCGGATGGTATAATTATTCATCATATAAATCTTATAAATATCTAACTTTTATATGAAAGTTTTATTAGGAGGTTTAAATATGACATTAGAAGATGTTCTTGGCTATTTTGGAACCTATACTCCTGGAGAGAATGGAGGAGTAGCAACTTTTCAATTTGAATACTTATGTACTCTTGGTATTGCTGCTTTAGTAATTTTTTCTGGTAGATGGTGTGTAAGTCATTCAAAAGCCTTGAAAAAGTACGCTATACCTGCACCAGTTGTTTCAGGACTAATTTTCTCAATCATTGTAGCAATAATTAAACTATCAGGTATAATAGCCTTTAGCTTTGATGCTAAGATAACAAAGGATTTGGCACAAAACATATTCTTCTTAACAGTTGGATATGGATTCTCTGCTTCATTATTTAAAAAAGCTGGTGGAAAACTTATTTTCAATATTGCCTTTGCAGCTTGTTTATTAATAACTTTACAAGATATTTTGGGAGTAGTAGTAGGTAAAGCCATTGGTATGCATCCATTGTTTGCACTTCAATGTTCATCTGCTTCAATGTCAGGTGGAGTTGGAACTGCATCTGCTTTTGGACCAATTTTTGAAAAATGGGGAGCACCTGATGGAGTAACTGAAATTGGAGTTGCAGCAGGAACTATGGGAAATATTATGGGATCACTAATTGGTGGACCAGTTGCAGCTTTTCTAATTAGCAAACATGGCTTAAAAGCTGATCCAAATGACAAACCAGAATCTGAACTTACAAATGAAGTTCACCCTCTAGTTGACAGCAGAATGATTTTTGCCTTTGCTATGGTTCTTCTTGTTTCAGCCCTAGGTATGCCAATTTACTTCTTACTTGATAATATTCCTGGAATTGAAATGCCTAAATTTATAGGTTGTCTATTTGCAGGTGCAATTGCCAGAAATGTTATTGAAAAAATGGGAAGAGATACTTATGTATCAGAAGTCAGTGCTATTGAGCACATGTTCCTAGAACTTTACCTTGCCTTAGTTCTTATGACAATTGATATTACAAAACTACTAAGTCACTTAGGTCAAATGGGCATTGTTTTAGCATCACAAGTTATTTTAATGGCACTATTTGCTATTTTCATTTCTTACAGAATTTTTGGTAAGAATTATGGAGCAGCAGTTATGGCAGCAGGAAACTGTGGTTGGGGCTGCGGATCTGGTCCTAATGCAGTAGCAAATACAAAGGCTGTAATGGACACTTATGGGTACAATAATATTGCTTGGGTACTTTACCCATCCTTTGCAGTTATTATTGATGATATTTATAATCCATTGTTCTTGTCATTCTTTGGAAAGATAGTTAGTGGAATGTAAAAATTTATGGAGCAAGTTTAGGCTTGCTCTATTTTTTTGCCCTTAGATTATAAATTTAAGACATAAAAATCTCTCTAAGTCATTAAAGAAATAGAGAGATTATTTTTTTATTTATTTTTAAGGGAATTCTACAAGTATTTTTTCTATCCTATTTTTTGTCTTTTTAATAATTGTAAAATTTAAGTCATCTATTTTTATAACTTCATTTAATTTTGGGAACCTATCTATATTTTCAATAATATATCCACCGAGAGAGTCAAATTCTTGACACTCAAGTTCTGTTCCAAATCTTTGGTTTATTTCGTCGATGTTAATGGAAGCATCAATAATATATTTTTTTGGTCCTAACTGCAAGATATCTTCGTCATCTTCTGTATCATATTCATCAGAAATTTGTCCCACAATTTTTTCAAAAATATCTTCAAAAGTTATCATGCCTTCTGTTCCGCCATATTCATCTGTAACAATGGCAACAGATAATTTATTTTGCCTCATTTCAGAAAAAAGTGTTCCTGTTGGTTTATACTCAAAGGTGAAGAAAGGCTTTTTAAATAAACTTTTATTTTCTTCAAGTGATTTTGACCTGTCCATGTGGAAAATATCTTTCACATTTAATATGCCAACTATGTTGTCTAGGTTGTCTTCATAAACTGGCATCCTAGAATAAGAATATTCAGAAATTTTTTCGATAATATCTTCATAGGATTCATCAATTTCTATTGCCACAATGTCTGTTCTCGGAGTCATAATGTCCTTAGCATAATTGTCCTTAAAATCAATAACATTTTGAATCATCTTAGATTCATTTTCATTTATAATTCCTTCTTCCATACCCAAATCCATAGCATCGATTAAATCATCTTCTGTTATTAGTGGTGCCTTGTAATCTCTATCTTTTATAACGATTTTAATAATCGATTGGGACAAAAAAGTTATGAAAAGTGAAAGGGGTCTCAAAAAAGCAATAAAGAAATTTAAAAATTTAGCATATTTTGGAACAATTTCTTCATAATTTTTTTTGCCTAAATTTCTTGGCAAACTTTCTCCAAAAATTATTACACTTATTGTTGATATTAAAACTCCAAGGACTATGCCGAGATTTCCCAATATTTTATAAAAGAAAATACTAGTAAAAATAATTGCAAGTGAATTGGAAAAATAATCTAAGATTAAGGTAGAAGAATAAATATTTTCTTTCTTTACAAGTTTTTTAATAATGGAAATATTTTTTACTTCTAAGTCTTCTAATTTTGAAAGTTTTACAGAGCCAAGGGCCAAGTAGGCATTCTCAATTAGGGTAAATAAATAGGAAAAGTACATTGCCACAAGGGCTAATAAAAGGTATATGTAATCAATCATATAATTCAACTCCATTGTAAATTTTATACCCCAAAAATAAAAATAAAATCTAAAAAAAGCTGCCCATCGGCAGCCTTTATTTATTCAACAGTTACTGATTTTGCTAAGTTTCTAGGTTTGTCTACATCATTTCCAAGTAATACTGAAGTGTAATATGCTATTAGTTGTTCAGGTATTACTGCAAGAAGTGGTGTCAATAAATCAATAGTCTTTGGAATTTCTATAATTTCGTCGGATGAATCTTTTACAAATTCATTTCCTTCTTGGGCTATAGAAATAACTTTTGCTCCTCTTGCAATTAGTTCTTGGTTATTAGATACAGTTTTGTCTAATATTTTGCTGTGAAGAGCAACTGATATAACTGGTGTACCTTCCTCTATAAGAGCAATTGATCCATGTTTTAATTCTCCAGAAGGGAAGGCTTCTGTATGAATGTAAGAAATTTCCTTTAACTTTAAGGCACCTTCTTTTGCAGTTATATAGTCAAGAGATCTTCCAGTGTAGAAAATTGACTTTGAATTTTTAATGGAATCTGCAATTTCTTTAAAATCTTCTTTTTGTTTTAAGATTTCTTCAATTTGGTTTGGAAGTTTTTCCATATTCTTTATAATTTCTTCTACTTCATCTTGAGAAATTTTATTTAATTTAAGAGCAATATCCATTGCCAAGAAATAAAGTGAAATAACTTGAGTTGTGTATGCCTTAGTTGATGCTACAGAAATTTCTGGACCAGCATAGCAATAGATAACTTTATCTGCTTCTCTTGAAATTGATGAGCCAACAACATTTGTTACAGCAAGAGTTTTTGCTCCAAGAGCCTTTGCTTCTCTCAGTGCTGCAAGAGTATCAGCTGTTTCACCTGATTGAGATACAAAGATCACAAGTGACTTGTCATCTAAAAACATATTTTTATATCTAAATTCAGATGCAATTTCAGAAATTACAGGAATCTTTGCAAGATTTTCTAGGGCATATTTACCAGCTTCACCTGCGTGAAAAGCAGTTCCACAAGCTGTTACAAAAATTTTATCAATTTTTTTAAGCTCTTCTAAAGATAAACTTCCTTCGCTTGGAAGATTAATTTTATAATCACTGTGCTTAATAGAAATAACTTCTTTTAAAATACTAGGTTGTTCGTGAATTTCTTTAATTAAGAAGTGATCATAGCCTTCCTTTGATGCATCTGATGCAGAAATTTCAACTTTAGTAATTTCTCTTTCAACTTTATTGTGATTTTTGTCGTAGATAGTGTAAGAATCTTCTCTCATGTCGACAACATCGCCATCTTCAAGATAGATTATCTTATTAGTGTGTTCTATAACAGATGTGATATCACTAGCTATGAAGTATCCGTCATCACAAATTGCAAAAAGAAGTGGAGAAGAATTTCTAACAGCTATAAGTCTATTTGCTTCATTTTCGTCAATGATTCCAAGACTGTAAGCCCCTGATAAAATATCAGTTGATTTAAAAACAGCTTCTAGAATATCTCCATTGTAATTATCAGAAATTAAATTCGGGATTACTTCTGTGTCAGTTTGTGAAAGGAATTTATGTCCCTTTTTTATTAGTTGATTTCTAAGTTCCAAATAATTTTCAATAATTCCATTGTGGACCACAGAAATCTTTTTATCTGTACTTAAATGAGGATGAGCGTTTATTTCATTAGGTTCGCCATGAGTTGCCCATCTTGTGTGACCAATACAAACCTTTGATGCATATTCATCTTGATCAAAAGAATCTTCTAGGACCTTTATACGTCCCTTCTTTTTAAATGTTTCTAATTTATTATCTTTTATAAAAGAAAGTCCAGCAGAGTCATAGCCTCTGTATTCTAATTTTTTCAGACCTTCTAGTACTAATTTCGTTGCATTATTTTTTCCAATATATCCAACTATTCCGCACATATTTCTACCTCCAAATATTTTAGAGACTCACTACATTTATTTTGTTATAAAATTACTTTTATTTTTTGTAAAATGTTTAGGCTGTGAAACCTCTGGAGCATCCGCCGATTTTCGATAACTCCATTCCTCGTCATCCAAATAGGATCAGGCGCTTAGATTATTTTTGTCTCTTTCAGTTGATTTTATCATACTGTCTATTTAATGTAAACTTATAAAGAAGCTTGAATTATACGAGGAATTTAGATATAGAATTATGTTAAAATTGTAATGGAGGTAGATATGAGCATTTTTTGTAAAGAATATACTGTAAGAGAATTTCTGTGTAAAGATGGAGAACTTACAACAAATAATATTATTGGATACTTAATTGAAACATCAAATTATCACTCAATAGATTGTGGAATTTCAAATGAATATTTGCTTTCAAAAGGATATACTTGGATGATTTATAAGTGGAAGATAAGACTTTTTAGAAAGCCTAAATCTTTTGAAAAAATAAAAGTGAAGACTTGGGCAAGTGGTTTTAGAAATATAAATGCCTTTCGTGAATTTGAAATTTATGCTGGCAATGAAAAAATCTTGGAAGCATCATCTATATTTTTATTAATTGATTTAGATAAGAGAAAAGCTAGTAGAATTCCAGAAGATATAGCAAATGCTTATGGAATTTGTGAGAATAAATTCTTTAAAAGTATAAAAAGGGTAAATGAACCAGAAAACTTAGATCCTATAAGTAGATTTACCTATAAGACTCTTAGAAGAGATATTGATTTTAACGATCATGTTAATAACAGCGTATATCTTGAACTTATTTATGAATCTTTGCCAAATGAATTTTCAGATATTACTTTTAAAGAAATAAATATAAATTATATGAAAGAAATAAAGCTAGATGATGAAATAATAATTGATGTTTACAAGGATAATTTTGAATTTTATTTCTTCTTTAAAAGTCGAGATGAGAGCCAAATTTATGCCAGGGTATCTGCCAGATTTGAGAGCTCATATTAGTTGAAAAAATAATATTCAAATGTTAACATACTTATAGAAAAGATATTATTTGAGATAAATTACGGAGGTAATAATGGATAAAGATAAAATTTTAGCAGAAGTAAATGGCAAGAAAATAACAGGAGTTGACTACAACTTATTTATTGACTCACTAAATCCACAATTAAAACAATATTTTGGTGGTGAAGAATTAAATAAAGATGTTGTAAATGAACTTGTTTATCAAGCTTTATTATATGAAGATGCAATGGAAAAGGGCATGGATAAAGACGATGAATTTTTACAAGTTGTAGAAAAAACTAAAGAAAGCATGCTTAAAACTTATGCACTTGGAAAACTTCTTGCTACTGCTGAAGTTACAGATGAAGATATTAAAAAATTCTATGAAGAAAATAAAGAAGCCTTCAAACAACCAGAGTCTGCAGATGCATCTCACATACTAGTTGAAGAAGAAGACAAGGCAAGAGAAATTTATGAAAAAATTCAAAATGGAGAAAACTTTGAAGAACTTGCTAAAGAATGTTCAACTTGTCCATCAAAGGAAAAAGGTGGAAATCTTGGAACTTTCACAAAGGGACAAATGGTAAAAGAATTTGAAGATGCTGTTTTTGAAAATGAAGTTGGAACAATAACAAAGCCTGTTAAGACTCAATTTGGCTATCACATTATAAAAATTAATCAAAAAAATGATGCAAAAGAACTTTCTTTTGATGAAGTAAAAGATAAAATTGCTGCACAAGTGAGAAGACAAAAAGAACAAGAAATTTATAACGAAAAAATCACAGAATTAAAAGATAAATACGAAGTAAAAATGAATATCTAGGTGAATTATGAAACTTGAGCTTTTTAATTACATCGACGATGTAATGAATCTTTTTGATTATCACAAAATTGAATTAGCGGGAGTTAATAAAGAGCTTAAAAAGTATTTTACAGATTTATTTATTGGTGATGACAGACTTACTAATATTACCACTAGAATCAAGACTCAGGAATCTCTTCGTGAAAAACTCATTAGAAGAAATTTTTTCATGAGATTTCCTGATCCTGTTAGTGGATTTAAGTACATTCAAGATTTAGTTGGTATTAGAGTTGAGTGTCGATTTATAAAAGATGAAGAGGATTTGTACAAAAAAATAATAGAAGATTTCACAATAAAATCAGACAGGGGTTATTATAGGTCTAATAAAAACAAAAAGATTAGGCTAAAGCTTGATGACCCTCAGCCTCAAACCCTTGCAAATGGTTTCACAATGTATAAACTCGATGGAGAATATGACACAGGGTCTTATATTTATTGTTTCGAGCTTCAAATCAAATCCTTTGTAAATGTATTTTGGGGGGAAATTGATCACAAGCTTCTTTACAAAAATTACAATTACATTATAACTGAAGGTTTTTTTAGAGAAATCATGAACTCAATCAACGACAATTTGAAGATGATTGACAAGCAGCTTATGATTTTGTACGACCATGTAAAAAAACAAGATGCTTCTGAGACAATTTCTGCAGAAACTCAACTGAAAAAACTTTTATCAAAAATTCTTCACGACGTCTTTACAACAAAAATCCACGAAGAATTAGGTATTTTTATAAATATAAGAATTATAACTGATATTGTTGTTGATTTTTTATTTATGAAATCTTCTAAAAATAAGGATTTGAGTTATGGAGAAAATTTTATAAATTTAATTAACAAGGTAAACTCTGTTTCTGGAAATGAAATGGATTTTGAAGAATATATAGTTTTTCAAAAAAATCCTAAATATTATGACAGTTTTTCAAGAGGTATTACAGAAGTTTTGGGAAATGTTTTAAATCGTGACCTCGATTGGAATATCTTATTTAAAATTTTAAAGAGAATGACACAAGAATCTTATAGTGATATTTTTACAGAATTTATTATTTTTGTAAGATATGAATATACTTGTGAACTTAGAAATGTTTGTGAAAATAAGAAGTTGACAAAAGAAGAATGTGATGAGTTTGAAATAGAATCACTAGCCCTTGTGCTTGAAGAGTTTAGAAAAAAACCTTCTGTAGATTTCTTAATGGATACTTCTCTAAATAAATTTAGGTCAGTAATTTGTGAAATTGACAAGTCTGATGCCCAAACTACAGGAAAAATGATGAAAATATTTAGAGACAATTATACTTTTTAAACTGTAATTATTAATGCTTCTTATGTATAATAGACCTAGGAGGTTTAAATGGAAAAAAGAGATAGCTTATTAGAGAATAGAACATTTTATTATTTTGATAAATTGACAAAAATTCCTAGATGTTCTTTTGAAGAAGAAAAAATAAGAGATTATTTAATATCTTTTGCAAAAGATCACAACTTGGAATACAAAACTGACACAATTGGTAATGTTGTAATAGTTAAAGAAGCTACAGAAGGCTATGAAGATGTTGACAGCATAATTTTACAAGGTCACATGGACATGGTTTGTGAAAAAACTCCTGAATGTAGTATTGATTTTTCAAAAGATCCAATAAAATATGAAATAGATGGCGACTATATAATAGCTCGTGAAACAACTCTTGGTGCAGATAATGGAATTGCTGTTGCTATGACTCTTGCTCTTTTAGAGTCTAGCGAATACAAACATCCAAAGATTGAAGCACTTTTCACTGTTAATGAAGAAAGTGGAATGACTGGTGCTGGAAATCTTGAAAAGGGTATGGTTACTTCTAAGAGATTATTAAATATCGATTCTGAAACAGAAGGTGTTGGATGTATTTCTTGTGCAGGAGCAGAAAGAGACCTCATTAAGTTAAAGAAAGAATATAAGGAACTTGATAAGGATAAAAATCTTTATGAAGTTATTGTAAATGGATTAAAAGGTGGACACTCTGGACAAGAAATCCAAGTTGGTCTTGGAAATGCTGTTAAAATCTTGGGAAGAAGTCTTTATAGATTGTTCCAAACAGTTGAGGGTGATCTTATTGAAATTGAAGGCGGAGCAAAACCAAATGCTATTCCGAGATATGCAAGAGCTCTTGTTGCTGTAAAAGATGAAGATATAAAAAAAGTACAAGATTTAATTGTAGAATTAAATTCAGAATTTGTAACAGAACTTGGAAAAGTTGATCCTGATGTTAGGATAAACTTTGAAAAATCCAAAGATTCCTTTGAAAAAGCTTTTACAAATGATTTAAAAGATAGGATTGTCGATCTTTTAAATTTATTGCCAAATGGTGTTATTTCAATGAGTAAAAACATTCATGGATTAGTGGAAACATCTGTAAATGTTGGGGTAATTGAAAATAAAGAAGATAGTGTAAATATTATCTCGAATATAAGATCTTCTGTATCTTCTCACAAAGAATATATAGGAAGTGTAAATAAAATTGCTGCAAAAACTTTTGGAGCAGAAGTAGAAGTTATTGCAAAATATCCTGCATGGGAATATAAAGAAAATTCTCCACTTAGAGAAGTGGCAAAGGAAGCTTACAAAGAAGTAAGTGGAAAAGAATTTAAGCTCGAAGCAATTCATGCTGGCCTTGAATGTGGAATTTTTGTTGAAACAATTGGGGATATAGATATGCTTTCTATTGGACCAAATATGAAGGGAGTTCACGCACCTGGCGAACATCTTTCTATTTCTTCAACTGAAAGAGTATTTGATTTCTTAATAAAAATATTAGAAAAATTAAAATAAATTTGGAGGAAATATGAATAACGAAGAAAAAAACCTACACCAACACGACGAAAACTGTGAATGTGGTTGTGGACACGATCATGATCACGAAGAAGGATACCAAACTCTAACTCTTACTTTAGAAGATGACAGTGAAATGGTATGTATAGTCCTTGGAATCTTTGAATGCGAAGGAAATGAATATATTGCACTTCTTCCAGAAAATGAAGAAGATGGTGAAGATGTATTTATTTATAAGTACAAGGAAATTAACGAAGAAGAAGTCGAACTTGACACAATTGAAAGTGAAGAAGAATTCGAAAAAGTTTCAAAGACTTTCGAAGAAATTTTTGACGACGAAGACGAAGAAGAATAATTTTCTATATGACTTATAGAAAATATTCAGATTTTTTAAAAGACAAGTTTGGCGAAAAAGTCTATAAGCTTCCAGTTAAACTTGATTTAACTTGTCCAAACAGAGATGGAACTTGTGGCTTTGGTGGATGTATTTTTTGTGGTGAAGAAGGTGGAAGTTTTGAAAATAGTGAAGGCACTGTTAGAGAACAGCTTCTTAAAAATATGGACCACATTAAAAAGAAATATAAGGCAAAAAAATTTATTGCTTATTTTCAAAATTTTACCAATACCTACATGCCCTTTGAAGATTTCAAAAGAGTAATCGAAGAGTCTTTATTAGAAGATGTGGTTGGTCTTAGTATTTCTACAAGACCAGACTATCTTCCAAAGGCTCATTTAGATTATTTAGAAGAATTAAGTAAGAATTACTTTGTAACTCTTGAAATTGGACTCCAAACTCCTAATTATCACAGCTTAAAAAAATTAAATAGGGGACATGGACTTGCTGAATTTATTGATGCAGCTCTAAAACTCAAAAAAAGAAATTTAAATATTTGCACTCACATAATCATTGGTTTACCATGGGATGATGATTTAGATATCATTGAATGTGCAAAAATTTTAAATGTGCTTGGAGTTGATGAAGTAAAAATTCATGCTCTTTATATCCTAAAGGGAACTGCTCTTGGTAATATGTATGAAAAGGGAGAAATAGAACCAATTTCTTTAGAAGATTACAAGAAAAAAGTTATACTCTTTTTAAGAAATCTCAAAGATGATATAATAATTGAAAGAATAATAGGAAGAGCACCTTATGAAGATTCTCTCTTCTGCAACTGGAATACTTCCTGGTGGAAAATTAGAGATGACATTATAAATGAGATGCAAGAAAATGGATACACTCAAGGTGATCTACTGAAAGGAGAATTACTATGATAAAGTATATTTTAGGAAGCAAAGGCTCTGGAAAAACAAGATGGCTAATTGACAACGCAAATGAAGACATGAAGCAAGGCGATGGAAATATTGCTTTCGTAGAAGTTGATGATGATCACATTTTTAGCTTAGATTATAATGTAAGACTTATCAATGCAACAGAATACAGATTAAACTCAATTGATAGTTTTTATGGTTTCATCTGCGGACTTCTTGCAATGGATTATGACCTACACAAAATATATGTAGATGGAATTTACAAGGTTCTTAATCTTAACATTGAAGATTTAGAACATCTTTACAATAAAATTTCTAAAATTCCTGATGCAGAAAATAAAGAAATTTTTATAAATGTTGATTATTTAAAAGAAGACATGCCTGAAACTTTAAAGGATAATTGTCTAGAAGTAACTGGTAAATAAGGTGTTATAAGTGGATAGAAAAACAATGGTTAGAATTATTGCATTATTACTTGTAGTTGCAATGATAATTCCAATAGTTCTTAGTGTGATTTAATGGTGCTTCGTGGAGTATAAGAAAAAAAAGGGAGTATTTGAAGATTTTTTTGAACACAGGTCCTTTCTAATTATGCAGTATACTAATGGAGACCTGACAAAAAGGGAATTTTTACAAAAGAATTTTGATTATTTTGCTCTTAGAAATGCAAGACCTTATATTAAGGTAGATTCTTATGAAAAGGGAATGTATAATTACCAATACTATAATGTTATGGCAAAATATTACAGAGCCCTATCAAAGGATGTTAGAAATACAAAAAAACATTCAAAATACTACAATTATTATTTGAATCTTACAAATAAATACTATCATCTTAAAGACAAGTCTGTCTTGAGTATTTTAAAAATTCAGGATTTTAGGAATACTAAAGCCTATTTTATTAAGTGTCAGTCAAAGACACTGAGAAATGAACTGTATGAAATAGTTTTAGAAGATAAGAAAGAGGCTATTTTCCATTCAAAAGCTCAGTGGCTTTTGAAAGTTCTTCAAGAAGAAAATATTTTTGATGAAGGTATGAAGACATCTATTATAGATCACTATATTAATGAAAAATATTATTAAGTTGAAACCTCCTGTTAATTTTGTGTTTTGGTAAACCAAAATTTATTTAACAAGGAGGTTTTTTTGATATTACTGAAATTTACATATAGGATTCTACAACAAGTAGTCATATTTTAATTAAAAAAGGACTGTGGGATTAAACTCCATCAGTCCTTTTTAAGATTTAACAGGTCTTGAATTATGTTTTTTAAAGTATCTAAATCCTCAGAATTTTTAATAAAGTAGGTCATATCATTAAATTTAAAAATACCAGAATAAAAAACTTTTTTGCCTCTTGATTCTTT
>QWCE01004022.1_pt1 | contig 15230 bp, 10 predicted proteins | sample 1972531 | NCBI WGS metagenome assembly QWCE01 (sample SAMN09866716, study PRJNA288562) | Human gut metagenome isolate term4_stool, whole genome shotgun sequencing... | reverse complement strand
AATTTACCTGACCGACCGCGGCATCTGGGTGGCAAAGCGGGTGCAGCAGGAGCTGGACGCCATTCTGGCGCACTTCCCGCCGGTGAGCGGGGAGCTGACAGGCGAGGAAAAGTGGAACGCCGCCCTTGCCATGACCAGTGCCCTGCCCCAGCGCCTTTTTACCGCCGACTATGAGCGGATGGTGGAAGGGGAAGAGGAGAAACACCCATGATAAACAAAAAACTGCTGTCCTTCGACCGGGCGGCGCTGCGCTATGTGGGAGCAAACGTGGCGTTCCAGTGGCTGGGGCTGGTGTGTAATATCATCTTTGTCCGGGCGGTCGCCCGGCTGGGGGGGGCGGCCTTTGCGGGCAGCCTGACCGCTGCCGCGCTGCGGCAGAATATCCTGCTCTGCCTTGGCACGGTGCCGCTGCGCTTTGCCTTTACCATGCTGGCCTCCGGCATGAGCGATCAGGCATCGCGGGACGTCAAGCGCACCCTGCGCAGCAAAATTTATGAAAAACTTACCCGCCTTGGCCCCGGCTATACCGCCACGGTGGCTACCAGCGAGGTGGTCATGCTGGCCAGCGAGGGCGTGGAGCAGATCGACACCTACTTTGCAAAATATTTGCCCCAGCTGTTTTACAGCCTGCTGGCACCCGTCACCCTGTTTGCGCTGCTGGTGGGGGTGCACGCGCGGTCAGCGGTCATTCTGCTGTGCTGTGTGCCGCTGATCCCCATGTCCATCGTGGCGGTGCAGAAGTTCGCCAAAAAGCTGCTGGCAAGCTACTGGAGCGAGTACACCACGCTGGGCGACAGCTTTCTGGAGAACATTCAAGGGCTGACCACCCTGAAAATTTATCAGGCCGACGGCTGGAAGCACGAGCAGATGAACGCCGAAGCCGAGCGCTTCCGCAAAATCACCATGCGGGTGCTGACCATGCAGCTGAACTCGGTCACCCTGATGGACCTGATGGCCTACGGCGGCGCGGGGCTGGGCATCATCAGCGCCGTGGCAGCCTTTGCTGCTGGACAGCTGGAACTGACCGCCACCTTGACCATCCTGCTGCTGGCGGCAGACTTTTTCCTGCCGCTGCGGCTGCTGGGCAGCTACTTCCACATTGCCATGAACGGTGCGGCTTCAGCAGAGAAAATTTTCCGTCTGCTGGCGGCAGAAGAGCCGCAGGACGGCGCACAGAACGCCCCGGCGGATACCACGCTGACGCTGGAAGATGTGACCTTTGGCTACGAGGCCGGCCGCACCGTGCTGAAAGACGTATCCTTTACCGTGCCGCAGGGCAGCTTTGTCTCGCTGGTGGGTGCTTCCGGCAGCGGCAAAAGTACCATCGCCGCCCTGCTGGCGGGGCGCTGCACCGGGTATACCGGGCAGGTGACCATGGGCGGCGTGCCGGTACAGCAGCTGCAGCAGGCTGCGCGGCAGCGCACGCTGACGGTTGTGCCCCATGATTCCACCATCTTTAAGGGCACGGTGGAAAACAACCTGCGCATGGCAAAGCCGCAGGCGGCGGAGAGCGAGCTCTGGGCGGCGCTGGAAGAGGTGAACCTTGCGGACTTCTGCCGCAGCCAGAACGGCTTGCAGACCGCCGTGCACGAGGGCGGCAGCAACCTTTCCGGCGGGCAGCGGCAGCGCCTTGCCATGGCGCGCGCTTTGCTGCACGATACCCCCATCTACCTCTTCGATGAAGCTACCTCCAACGTGGACGCCGAGAGCGAAAACGACATCATGGCGGCCATCCGGGGTCTGGCAGGGAAAAAGACGGTGATCCTGATCTCCCACCGGCTGGCAAACGTGGTGGACAGTGACTGCATCTATGTGCTGGAAAACGGCAGCATTGCCGAGCACGGCACCCACGCGCAGCTGCTGGCGCAGCAGGGCGCTTACTGCCGCCTGTACACCGCCCAGAAGCAGCTGGAGACCCTTGCAAAGGAGGATGCCTGATGCATAAAACAACGAACCATCGCACGCCTGCCGCCATTGTGGCGCGGCTGATCGTGCTGGTAAAGCCCATGCTGCCCATCATGGCGGCAGCCATCGTTATGGGCGTGGCGGGGCACTTCTGCGCCACCTTCATCACCATTTTCGGCGGCTTTGCCATCCTGACCGCCGCCGGGCTGCAAAGCCCGCTGCCCGCCGTGGGCACGGCCTTCGGGTGCATTCTGGTGTTTGCCCTGCTGCGCGGCGTGCTGCGCTATGCGGAGCAGGCGTCCAACCACTATATCGCCTTCCGGCTGCTGGCACTCATCCGGGATAAGGTGTTCGGCGCACTGCGCCGCCTGACCCCCGCAAAGCTGGAAGGCCGCGACCGGGGCGACCTGATCTCCCTGATCACCGCCGACATCGAAGCGCTGGAAGTGTTCTACGCCCACACCATCTCGCCGGTGTGCATCGCCGTGCTCTGGGCGGCGGGCATGACTGCCTTTACGGCGCATTGGCACATCCTACCCGCGCTGGCGCTGCTGGCGGGTTATCTGCTGGTGGGCGCGGCGCTGCCGGTGTGGAGCGCAAAGCGCGGACAGGCCGTTGCCCGGGAATACCGGCAGGCGCTGGCCGATACCAACAGTTATGTGCTGGAAAGCCTGCGCGGCCTGCGGGATACCCTGCAGTATCAGGACACCGCCGCCCGGGCGGCGGGCATCACCGCCCACAGCGAGACGCTGGGCGCAAAGCAGACGGCGCTGAAGTACCGCGAGGGGCTCATCGTAGCGGTGACCAACACGCTGATCCTGTTTACCACGCTGGCGGTGCTGGGCGTGAGCCTGTGGCTCTACCAGCGCGGCGCGCTGGCGGCGCAGGGGGTGCTGGTGTGCACCCTGACTGCCCTTGGCTCCTTTGGGCCGGTGGTGGCGCTGGCGAACCTTGGCGCAGGGCTGACGCAGGTATTTGCCAGCGCAGACCGCGTGCTGGCGCTGCTGGACGAAGCACCGGTGACCCCCGAGGTGACCGACGGCGAAAACACTCCCTTTGCGGGCGCCGAGGTGCGCGGCGTCAGCTTTGGCTACGCGGGGGAGCAGGTGCTGCGGGAGATCAGCCTGACCATCCCGGAAAAAAAGATCGTGGGCATCACCGGACGCTCCGGCAGCGGCAAAAGCACCCTGCTGCGGCTGTTGATGCGCTTCTGGGACGTGCAGACCGGCAGCATCCGGTTCGGCGCAGAGGACATCCGGCGGGTGAACACCGCCGCCCTGCGCGCACAGGAAAGCCTTGTGACGCAGGAGACCGAGCTGTTTGCGGATACCATCGGCAACAACATCCGCATTGCAAAGCGCGATGCTGCGCAGGAAGAGGTGGAAGCCGCCTGCAAAAAGGCCGCGCTGGATGACTTTATCCGCAGCCTGCCCAAGGGCTACGACACCCCTGTGGGCGAGCTGGGCGGCACCCTTTCCGGCGGCGAGCGGCAGCGCATCGGCGTGGCGCGGGCATTTTTGCACGATGCGCCTTTCCTGCTGCTGGACGAGCCTACCTCCAACCTTGACAGCCTGAACGAGGGCATCATCCTGCGCGCCGTCCGCGCCGAGTGCAAGGACCGCACGGTGCTGCTGGTATCCCACCGCAAGTCCACCATGGCTGCGGCGGATGTCAGTTTCTCGGTAGAGAGCGGAAGAGTAAGTTAAACGAATGCAAAAACCGGACAGCCTGCGGGCTGCCCGGTTTTGTTCTGTCAGTTCGTCCCGCTTCCAGCGAGCCACTGCGCCGCTTCTGCGTCATTGCACAGCACCCAGTGCTGCGGGCGCAGCTGGCGCCACGCGGGCGGCGCGGCGGTGTAATCGTGCATGGCGGGGTCGTACACCAGCAGCTGCTTCTCACGCTCCCGGCGCGGGTCCGGCATGGGGATGGCAGAAAGCAGGCTGCGGGTGTAGGGGTGCAGCGGGTGGGTGACCAGCTCCTCGGCGTCCGCAAGCTCCACGATATTGCCCTTGCGGATGACGGCAATACGGTCGGAAATATAGCGCATCACCGAAAGGTCGTGGGCGATGAACAGGTAGGTGATGCCGTGCTGTTTTTGCAGCTGGCGCAGCAGGTTGAGCACCTGCGCCCGGATGGACATATCCAGTGCACTGATAGGCTCGTCTGCCACGATGAACTCCGGCTCTACGATCAGCGCCCGGGCGATACCGATGCGCTGGCGCTGCCCGCCGGAAAATTCGTGGGGGAAGCGGGAAGCAAACTCCGGCAGCAGACCCACGTCCAACAGCGCCTGCCGCACCTTTTCCTCCCGCTGCGCGGCGGTAAGCTCCGGGCGCACGTTCTGCAAACCCTCGCCCACGATGTAGCTTACCTTGGCGCGCTCGTTCAGGGAGGATTGCGGGTCCTGAAAGATCATCTGAATTTCGCGCGTGAGCTGCTTATCCAGCGCACGGGAAATTTTTCCGTTGATGCGCTGACCTTTGTAAAGAATCTCGCCGCCGGTGGTGGGCAGGATACGCAGAATGGCGCGGCCGATGGTGGTCTTGCCGGAGCCGCTCTCGCCCACAAGACCGAAGGTCTCGCCCTTATAGATGGTAAAACTGGCGTTCTGCACCGCAGAGTACGCTTTGCGCCCGCTGCCGTAGGTCACCTGCAAATTTTTTACTTCCAGTAACGGCTCTGCCATATCACAGCCCCTCCTTTTGCAGCTTTTTCACCGCAGCGGGCGGCTCGATGTGGGGCGCACGAGGGTCCAGCAGCCATGTGCGCGCCTTGTGGGTGGGCGACACTGCAAAGTAGGGCGGCCGCTTGACAAAATCGATCTTCAGCGCCTGCGGGTTGCGGGGCGCAAAGGCGTCGCCGTGGATCTCGGCAAACAGGTTGGGCGGCGTGCCCGGGATACTGAACAGATCCTCGCCCTTCACGCCCATCTGGGGCATACTGGACAGCAGCGCCCATGTGTAGGGGTGGCGGGGGTCGTAGTAGATTTCGTCCGCCGTGCCGATCTCCACGATGTCGCCTGCGTACATCACCGCCACCCGGTCGGCAAGGTTTGCCACCACGCCAAGGTCGTGGGTGATGAGCACGATGGTCAGGTGGTACTTTGCCCGCATCTGCCGCAGCAGCTGTAAGATCTGCGCCTGAATGGTCACATCCAGCGCGGTGGTGGGCTCATCGCAGAGCAGAATTTTCGGGTTGCACGCCAGCGCAATGGCAATGACCACCCGCTGCCGCATTCCGCCGGAGAATTCGTGGGGGTACTGCTTGTACCGCAGCGCGGGGTCAGAGATGCCCACGTCCCGCAGGTATTCCAGCGTCTTTTCCCGCGCAGCAGCGCCCTTTAAGCCCTGATGCAGGGTGACCGCCTCGGTGATCTGCTCGCCGATGGTCTTGAGCGGGTTCAGGCTGGTCATGGGGTCCTGCATCACCATGGCGATCTCCCGCCCACGGACGGCAAGCCACTCTTTTTCAGTTTTCAGCGCCGCAAGGTGCAGCGGGGCGCAGCCGGGGGTGGGGTAGTAGTCGATGCTGCCGCCGGTGATGCTGCCGTTCGCGTCCAGCAGGCCCATAAAGCTTTTGGTGAACACACTTTTGCCGGAGCCGCTCTCGCCCACAAGGGCCAGCACCTCGCCACGGTAAAGGTCGAGGTCGATGTCCCGGATGGCGTGCAGGGTGCGCCCGCGCAGCCCGAACCGGATCTGCAAGCCGCGCACCGAGAGGATGGGGTCTTGGGTCATGGCTTCCTCCTTACTGCAGATGGTTCTTGGGGTCGGCGGCGTCCGAGAAGGCGTTGCCGATCAGGTAAAAGGCGATGGTGACAAAGCTTAAAATCAGGGTGGGGTAGAGCAGCTGGTACCGCAGTCCCGCCTGCATCATCACCTTGCGGCCATCGTTCACCAGATTGCCCAGAGAGGGCGTTTCCACCGAGAGCCCAAGGCCGATGTAGGTGATGAACACCTCGTTGCCGATGGCTTCCGGGATGGTCAGCGCCATGCGCAGCATGATGACCGAAACCAGATACGGCAGCAGGTTGCGCAGCACGATGCGCAAAGTGGGCGTGCCGATGCAGCGGGAGGCGACGTTATAGTCCCGGTCGCGGATAATTAAGATCTGGTTGCGGATGAACCGCGCCATCTCGATCCAGCCCTTGATAGACATACCAAGGATCATCGTCCAGATGCTGGGGGTAGCCACATAGGAGATGAGGATGAGCACAATGGCGGTGGGGATGTTATCGAAGATGTTGTACAGCTCGGTGAACACAAAGTCCAGCCCGCGCACATAGCCCCACAGCACACCGGCGGTAATGCCCACGGCGGCTTCGATGACCGCCACGAAAAAGGCGATGGTCAGGCTGGTGCGCGCCCCCGCCCAGATGCGCGCCCACAGGTCCTGTCCGATGGAGTTGGAGCCCCAGAGAAAGCCCTGCTGCCCCGGGGCGATGTTGCGGTACTGGATGCCGGTGGCGGGGTCTACGGCGCAAAGGTTGGGGTCTGCCTGCCCGGGCAGCAGCGGCTGCACAAAGGCGAACACCACCACCGCCGCCAGCGCTGCTAGCAGCGCCACGGCAAGCTTATTTTTGAAAAAGGCGCGGAAGGTGCTGCCCCAGTAGCTGTAACTGGTGCTGGCAGTGGCTTCGGCTTGCTGGCTGCTGAACCCGGCGGGGGTGAACAGTTCCTCTTCCGGCAGGGCAGCCCACGCGGCGGGGCCGTCCTTTTGCAGGGTGTTCAGCTGCGCTTCCAGCTGACGGGAACACGCACGTTTGAACATCAGCGGCCACCTTCCTTCTTGCCAAAATTGATGCGGGGGTCAATGAGCACCATCAGGATATCGCCCAGTATCAGCCCCACGATGCCCACGCAGGCGTACAGCAGCACGATGCCCTGCACCATGGTGTTGTCGTGGCGCTGCACACAGGTGACCAGCAGCCCGCCCATTCCGGGGATGCTGTACAGGCTCTCGATGTAGATAGAACCCACCACGGTGTTGAGGAACGCCGAGGGGATATACTGCACCAGCGGCACCATGGCATTGCGGAACACATGATGCAGCGCGATATCCCGCCCGCACACGCCCTTGGCGCGGGCAAGACGGACGTAGTCCTTGTTGCTTTCGTCCACCATGTAGCGGCGCAGCCACATGGCGTAAAAGGCAAGGTTTGCAAGGCTCATGCTGCACACCGGCAGCACCCAGTAGCGCCAGTTTGCGGCGTTGAAAAGCAGGCCTACGCCCACCGCCGCCGTACCATACATCTGGATGTACAAAAAGTACACCGCAGCGGGCACAGCCTGAATGAGCACGATAAGCGCCGTACCCAGCTTATCCGGCCAGCGTCCCTTGTACTGACCCATCACAAGCCCCAGCGGGATACCCAGCACAAGGCTGAGCAGCATGGCCAGCACGCCCATCTGCACAGAGATGGGCAGCTTTTGCGCCAGTATTTGGGTGACCGGGGCGTTCACCTTATAGATATGGCTCACGCCAAGGTCGCCGTGCAAAGCGTTTCTCCAAAACCGCCCCACCTGCACCGGCAGGGGGTCTAAAAGTCCCATGGCTTGCAGCCCGGCCTGAATCTGTGCCTCGGACATTTTTTCGTAGTTTGCAAAGTAGCCCTCCACGGCATGAGCCGCAGCAGGCAGAACACCAGCGTCACGATGATAAACAGCGTCAGCACCGAGCGCCCGATGCGCTTTGCAAGATATTGCACCATGGTGTGCACCTCTCTTTTTACTTGAAATACCGATAGATATAGCATACCGCAAATTGCCCTTTTTGGGAAGTGCTTTGTGGTTTTTTGCGGGAAAATGGGGAGTTCCCACCCGTGAAAATGGGATAGCGGAGCGCCCGCAGGCGCTCCGCTATCTCGAAATTATAAAGTTTTCTTCCGCTATTTATGCGCAGAGCAACGCGGAGCGCATTTAAATCGTTTTACCGTGCATCCCGGTTGTGGTTGTACTCGTCCATGGAGACGTAATGGTCAAGGATATGGATGCCCTTGAGACGGTTGGTGGAAAAGCCGGTGGGGGCGTACTGCCCCTCCCACAGGTTCAGCCGGGTGGCGATGTAGGGCGGCACCGGCAGGCTGAGCGGGATGACCAGCGCATTCTCGATGAGGTACGCTTCGGCATCGGCAAAGGCAGCGTACCGGGCGTCAAGGTCGGCAGTGATGGCCTTGGCCTTTTCCACCATGTCCATGTAGGTCATCACATAGTCGGCAGTCTCGCCGGTGATGATGCCGTCCTCCACGCCGGTGCGCAGAAAGGCGTAGCAGGTGCCCCGGTCGCCCGCTTCCTGATAGAAGGGGTACACCTCGGTTTCGGGGTCGGAGTAGTCCGCGCCCCAGTAGTAGGACATGAACTCATAGGCACCCGCGCGGCGCACTGCATTCAGGAAGTTATCGGACGGCCCCTGTGTGATAATAATATCCACAAAGTCGAAACCGTCGTTCAGTACGCCCTCCACCTGCTGCTTGAACACCTGACACTGCTTGTCCCAGTCCACCACGGCGGGGTTGTAGGGGTACTGTACCTTGATGGGGAAGGTAGCCCCCGCAGCGGTCAGTTCCTGCACGGCGGCGTCGCGGTACTGCTTGGCGGTGGCTTCGTTGAAGTGGTCGGTCACCTTGGCAAGCGCGCCGCATTCGGTGTAGTCCACGCCCTTGCTGTTTGCGCAGAAGGAGGGCGGGGTGATGGTGTGCAGCTTGTAGTTCTCGTACCCTTCCGGCGCGGTGACTGCCAGCGTGACGGCGGGGTTGATGGCGTAGAGGAACGCCTTGCGGAAGTTGGTGCTGTTCACCGCCTTGGCCCAGTTGTCCGGCTGGTACTGGGCGTCCACGCCGGTGGTGTTCCAGTTGGGGAACTGGTGGGCGTAGGGCAGGAAGTTGAAGAAATAAAAGTAGCTCTTGCCGGTCTCCGGGCGCTCCATGGACACCATATCCTTGGTGGTATCGTCTGCCAGCCAGCTGTCCAGAATGTCCGAGCTGATGGTAGCTTGGTCAATTTCGCCGCGCCGCACCATCTCCGGGCCGCTGATGAGCGCCTCCTGATTGTAGATGTAGCGGATGGTGTCGATGTACACGCTGTCCTTATCGTAGTTTTCGGGGTTTTTCTTCATCACCCAGCTTTCCAGCGGGGTGTACTCCGCCAGATAGAACGCACCGCAGTTGCAGGCGGTCTCGGCGCTGGTGCAGAACTGGTCGCCCAGCTCCGCCAGCATGGGGCCGTAGGCGGGCTCGAAGGGGGCGTAGTTCAGAAGGCTCAAAAAGCCCGGGAAGTCGTAGTTCAGAGTATAGGTCAGGGTGTGCTCGTCCACGGCACAAACGCCCACGGAGGAAAAATCCACGGCAGGGCAGGTGGTGGTGCTGCCATCGGCGGCGGTCAGGGTCACGGTGCCTGCGGCGTCGATGGCATAGCGGGTGCCGTCCTCGGCCACAGTGCCGTTGTTGGCATTGTTGCGCCAGACGCAGTAGTTATAGTAGTCCTCAGCCCCGGCCACATAGGGGGTGACAAGGCTTGCAGTGCCGGAAGCGTAGTCCGGGTCCAGCAGATAAGCCAGCGCGTCCACAAAGTCCTGCGCGGTCACAGGGCCCAGCACCGCGCCGGTATAGTCCACCCAGTTCTCGTCCCGCAGGTGGAAAGTCCATGTCAGGGTGTCGGCGTCCCACTCCCAGCTGGTGGCAAGACCTTCGCGGATCTTGCCGCGGCTGTCGTACTCCACCAGCGTGTCCACGCAGTGGGTGCCGTGGTACAGGTCCGGGTCGGCAGAGCAGATCAGGTAGTTCAGGGTGGCAGGCTGACGGGCATACAGTACGGTGTAGGTGGTGCTGTCGCCGGTTGCGGCAGTGTCGCCCGCAGAGGAGCCGCCGCAGCTGCTCAGCAGCCCGGCAGCAGCGGTGGAAAGGGCTGCTGCACCGCCGGCCTTTAAGAACTGACGGCGGGAAAAAGCATGATGCATCATAAAAACCTCTTTCGCTCTTTGTAAAAAAGAGGTAACGGAACCACATCCGTTACCTCTCTGTAACAAGTCCATCGGCTACCAACGGTAACTTTAAGCCCAGTATAGCATTGTTTGGGCGCAACGTCAAATAGTTTCCACTGGGGCAGGGGCTGACCCCTCCCGTGAAAATGGGATAGCGGAGCGCCCGCAGGCGCTCCGCTATCCCGAAAATAAAAATCTTTTTTCCGCTATTTATGCGCAAAGCAACGCGGAGCGCATTCTGAATCGTCAAATCGTCCGGCTATTATTCGGAAACCTGCTCTCCGAGACTGGGCGCAGTGACGTTGGCAGGGGAAGCGCTCTGCCCGGCGGGGATGGTATCGGGCAGGGCGGCAGCGGCGGTCTCTGCGGTCTGAGCGGCAGTTTCGGCGGCGGGTTCCACAGTGTTTTCCGCTGCCTTGGCGGCATCCTCGGCGGCTTTGGCGGCGCGCTCAGCCTTCAGCTGTTCGGCGCGCAGACGCGCTTCCTCCTGCCGCTTCTGGGTGCGTGCCTTGATGCGGCACACCGAGCACAGTCCCTCGGCGCTGTCCGGGGCAATGGGTTTGCCGCACTGCTTGCACAGGGTCTTGGTGCACTTGTGCAGCACCACGGGGCCAAGGGTGGTCAGCTGGTAAAGCTTCATGCCGTCAAAGCCCTTGTTGGAGCACACGTTCATGCACACGCCGCACTCGCTGCACTTCCACGGGGTAAGTACGATGCGGGTCTGGCCGTTCGGCATATCCTCAAACTTCATAGCGTTGGCACGGCAGGCTTTTTCGCACCGGCCGCAGCCAAAGCAGTTATCGGTGAACTTGGGCATATAGTAGCCGTACTGCAGGGGCGTTTCCATGGCGGCTTTCAGCTGCTTTGTGCGCTGGTGCAGCAGCAGACGGAAGTCCACCCCGCTGTCCTCCTCGCTGCGCAGACCGGGCAGCATTTGCAGCAGCTTTTTGGTGCCGCTCTTGGAGCCGTGGCTCACCTGCTCCAGCATCTCACGGCGGGTCAGTTCCTGCACATGGTAGGGGTACTCCTTTTCCTCGTATGCCAGCGAGAACCGCGCTTCGAACATCGGCTGACCGAAAAAGTCCACAAGGCGGGTTAGCTCTTTGCGCAGCTGCTCGGCGCACAGATCGTTCTCGCACTGTCCGCAGGGGGTCAGGTCCAGCACGATCTTTTTGTTCAGCGCCAGATACGCCAGCGCTTCCCACGAGAGCGCACAGATGCAGCTGCGCACCACGGTGTTTTTGCGGGTGGATCTTTCACAGCCGATCCAGATGGTATCGCTGTCGGAGTCCGCTGCGGCGGTATCCCGCTGCACCTGCTCCGGCGAGGGTGCAATGCAGCCGCTGCGGCAGGCGGAAACGCACAGCCCGCAGTCGGTGCAGGGGTCCCAGTCCTTGACAAGGTTCGGGCGGGAGAAAATTTCCTCACCGTAGGGGCAGATATCCTTGCAGGTGGTGCAGGGCTTGCGGTGGGGGTGCAAATTCCAGCATTGGCGGCGGTTGATCTCTGGATGGGTGGTCTTCATCAGGGCATCCATTGCAGTTCTGGTAAAAAAGCCCATGGTCTTTACTCCTTTTCCACAACAGAGGTAAGTGCGGCGTGGTCGAGCAGGAAGCGCTGCACCTTCTGGTTGGTCACGGCGGCGGCGATAGCGTCCCGGCTCAGCACCTTGCGGATCTCTTCCTCCGGGGTGTCGTGCAGCTTGGAAAGGCGGGCGTACTCGGCGTCCACCTCCTGCTGGGTCACGGTGATCTGTTCGGCTTCGGCAATGGCGCGCACCGCCAGCACCGCCCGCAGCTGACGCTCGGCTTCCCTGCGGTAGCCCTCCCGCACCTGCTCCGGGGTCAGCCCGGCGCTCTTGCAGTACAGCTCCATGGTCATCTGGCTCTTGCGCAGCCGCTGGCGCAGCTGGTTCATCTGGTATTCGGCGTTCTGCGCCAGCAGTTCGGCGGGCAGCTCCACGGTCAGGTTTGCGCCCGCCATATCCAGCAGCGCCGCCCCGGCAATGCGGTCGGCGTTGGCTTCGTGGGAAAGACGCTTTTTCTCCCGCAGGCTCTCCCGCAGGGCGTCCAGATCGTCATAGCCCAGGGATCTTGCAAGGGCATCGTCCACCGGGGGCACTTGTTTGCGCTCTACTGTGTGCAGGCAGATCTCAAACTGTGCGGTTTTGCCGGAAAGCTCCGGCACGCGGAACTCGGCGGGGTAGGTGAAGTCGAAGCGGAAAGTCTCGCCCGCGCAGTGGCCGTACACCGCTTCTTCTGCGGCGGGCATCAGCTGCCCGGTGCCCAGCACCACGGTCACCTGCTCCATCCGGCTGTCCGGGATGGGTGCATCCTCCAGAAAGCCCTCGAAATCCAGCGTGACCCGCATCCCGCGCGCGGCGGGGGCACCAGTCGGCACAAAGGGCGCATGGACACGCGCCAGATTGCCGATATCCGCTTCCACGGCCTTTTCCGATACCGGGCGCACCCGGCGGGTGAAGGCAAGCCCCTTGTACTGCCCCAAGGCGGCAGCGGGCATGGTGTTTGCAGTTTGTTCCATAGTCGAACACTCCTTTTTATAAAAGCGGCGTTACAGCCCGCGGGCGGCCAGCCAGCTTTCTGCGATCTCGGAGAACATCTCCGGGTATTTGGCATCTTCCTCGGTAAAGGCGCTCAGGTAATACTCCACCTCGGCGCGGGTGGGGGCTACGGTGCGCCGCCAGATGGTAAAGGTGGTGCCGTTGCCCATATCAAAGGTGGCTTCCTGTGTAAAGTACTCGTCCCGCACCGCGAGGAACCTCTCGTTCAGCTTGTGGGACATCTCGTTCTCAGGGTCATTTACATGAGTCAGCGGGAAAGGATCAGCGGTGAGAACGTATTTTGCCTCAAAGAACTGCATGGGGAAGTTGTGGGTGCCCGGCACCGAGAAGCCGAAGGCCAGCTTATCGTTGATGGGGGTCGCGGGCAGCTGGCAGTTCTTGAAGTGGTCCGGGCAGTACAGCGTGTCGTGGGGAATCATGTAGCTGATCTCGCCCTCGGCGCAGTGGGTGTCGATCCAGTTGGCAATGGCCTTGATCTGGGGCAGATCCTTGCGGTCATAGACCAGGTCATCAATGGCGGCAAAATCGCGGGCGCTCTCCTGCAGAGAGGCCGAGAGAATAGTGCGGCCGATGAGAAAATCCGGCAGAGCGACGGTGGTCAGCGGGGAGCAGCGCACCGAGGTGGCAAAGGCGATGGTGAACAGCCAGAAGCCGATCTTCAGGTTCCGGCGGCGGGTGATGCCCTCGGCCAGCGCGGCAGCGCCCAGCAGGAACAGCAGAAACCAGCCGGGTAAAAACAGCAGCATATGTTGGGAACCGGTAGTCTGCACCCGGGTGAACAGTAGCATACTCAGCAGGATCTCCAGCCCGGCAAGGCAGGGCAGCGCGGGCATTTTGTGCACTTTCAGGCTGAACCACAGGCCCAGACCGATGAGCACAAGGTTCATCAGGCCCATGCGGGCGTATTGCAGGTAGATCTCCGTGACCATGCCGCCGCCGTTATAGTAGGCGTAGCGGTCGGCGTAGCTGTAGCCGAGGATGTGGCTGACCATCGGCCACAGCAGCACCAGCATGGCCACCATGGACATCAGCCCGAACAGCACCAGATTGCGCACCTGCAAAAGCGCCTGCTTTTTCTGCCCGGCGCGGGCAATGCGCACGCTGCTTACCAGCACCAGCACCGCGTAGGCAAAGTAGTAGCCCACCACAAAGTATAAGTACCACCGGCGGGAGAGGATGATGGCTGCCGTGGCAGCAAACAGCAGGCAAAAGCGCACCGGCTCCAGCCTTTCAAACCGGAAGTCCAGCGTGAGCAGCAGAATGCTGAAGCCGAAGATCAGGCCGAACCAGTCCGGCTGGCTGAGCATGGCACTCATGCGCAGCCACGGGTAGGTGACCATCCACGACATTCCAATAAGGAAGTACCAGAAGCGGTTCTTCACCTGCAGCATCTGCCCCACCTTGATGGTAAGCCCTGCCAGCAGCACCAGCAGCATGGGCAGGATGCTGAACACCTGACAGAAGGCAAAGCTGTCGCCGGTGCGGTCGCTCAGGCAGAAGGGAAAATCCAGAAACAGGGTAATGAAGTTGGTGTAGTCCTCGGCAAAAGAGCCGAAGATGTAATGGAAGCCAGCCGTCGGGCTTTGCAAAAAGGCGGCTTCGGCGCTGTACTGCTTGTTGATATAGTTGACATAATCCCAGATGTATACAAAGCTGCGGCGGTTCAGCGCCCAGAAAAAGTAGATCAGCGCCGCCGCCCACAGGCCGACGATCACCGCTTTGTGGAACAAATCAAATTTTATCCCTGCTACCCGCAGCACCAGCAGCACACAGGCGAACAGCGCTAAGTTGCACCACAGGCTCACCAGCGGAAAAAAGAATCTGCTGCCGGGCGCAGCCAGCGCAAAAACAGCCAGCAGCACTGCCGCTGCAGCCAGCACCAGCGCAGTTTTCGCCGCAGCGGAAACGCGGGGCTTTGTAATGGATTCGGACATGGAACAAGACCCTCCTTGCAAAGTTTCACATTCTACAGTATAACAATTCGCTTAGGCACTGTCCAGCACCCCGGCGGCGAAAAATGCAGAATGTCCCGCCGCTTTCAAAGCAGACGGGACATTTTTGCTTAAATATTACTTATCGGAAACTTCTGCGACGGCTTTTGCAGCCTTTGCCGCCTTGCGCTTTTGCGCCAGCGCCTTGTTGGCGCTCAGGCGGGCGGCGTCCGGGTTCGGGGCTTCCGGGGTAAGCCGCAGCAGGTAGCTGCCCATGGCGGGCAGATCCAGCGTCAGGGTGTAGTCCCTGCCAAACACACCGCCGTCGGTGGTGTGGAAGTTCTGCTTGCGGTGCGCCTTGTGCACGCCGCCCCATGTGCCGGCCTCGGTATCCAGCACCAGCTCTGCGCTGCAGGGGAACTTGAGGTACAGAGGGAACTTTTTGTGGGCGCTGTCCTGTGTGTTCATGACGCAGAGCAGGTTCTGCCCGCGCCCCTTGCGCAGCCATGCGTACACGCCCTCGGCACAGCTTTCGCTTGCCACCCACTCAAAGCAGTCCGGGTTGTACTCGCCGTCATACAGCGCAGGCTCGGAGGCGTAGGTGCGGCAAAGGGCGGCAAAGTATTTCTGGAAGGCATCGTGGAAGGGGTATTCCAGCAAATTCCAGTCCAGTTCCCGCTTTTCGTCCCACTCCCGGAAATGTGCCAGCTCGTTGCCCATAAAGTTCAGCTTTTTGCCGGGATGGGTGTACATATAAAAATACAGGGTGCGCAGCTGGGCGCACTTTTCCGCGTAGCTGCCCCACAGCTTATCAATGATGGTCTTTTTGCCGTGCA
>QWCE01004019.1_pt1 | contig 15253 bp, 10 predicted proteins | sample 1972531 | NCBI WGS metagenome assembly QWCE01 (sample SAMN09866716, study PRJNA288562) | Human gut metagenome isolate term4_stool, whole genome shotgun sequencing... | reverse complement strand
TCGCGCACCGGGCCGTCGCAGGAAAGCTCGAGCGACGCGCCCTGAATGAACGTTCCCGCCGCCATGACGACCGGGCTTTCATACCCCGGCATCGGCGCCGGGACGGGCAGGGCGAAGCTGTCCACAGGCGAGCCCTTCTGGATACCCTGACAGAATTTCACAAGGTTGTCCGCCGTTTTCAGGCGGATGGTCTGAATGATGTCCGACCGCTTTTCATCGGATGCCGGGAAGCTCTCAAAGCCGAGCTCTTCAAGCATTCCGGCGGCGAAGGCCATCGTTTTGAGCGCCTGTGACACGGTGTGCGGCGCAAAGAAGAAGCCTTGGAAGAGCGTCCGGTTCACGCCGAGCGAAGCGCCGCACTCGCTGCCAATGCCCGGAAGCGTCAGACGTTCCGCCGCCTGCTCCACGAGATCGGCGCGGCCGGCAACATACCCGCCCATGGGGGCGAGTCCGCCGCCGGGGTTTTTGATGAGCGAACCGGCGATGAGATCGGCGCCAAGCGCCGTCGGCTCACATTCCTCGGTGAACTCCCCGTAGCAGTTATCCACGATGACCGCCGTATCGGGGCAGCCTGCCTTTACTGCGCGGACGATCTCCCCGATCTCCGCGACCGAAAGCGCGCGCCGGGGCGCATATCCGCGGCTGCGCTGAACGAACGCCGCTGCCGGGCGAAGCTCCGATACGCGCTGCGTGATCGCGGCATAGTCCGGCCCGCCGTCGGAAGCAAGCTCCAGCTGCTCATACCGGATGCCGAGCGAGGCGAGCGAGCCGCGGCCGGAGCCGGTGATGGCGGTGTGGAGCGTATCGTACGGCGCTCCCGTAACGGCAAGGATCGTGTCGCCCGGCTGGAGAGCGCCGTAAAGCGCGCAGGCAATCGCGTGCGTGCCGTTCACAAACGTGGTGCGCACGAGCGCCGCTTCCGCGCCGAACACATCGGCATAGACCTTTTCCAGCGTTTCGCGTCCGAGATCATCGTAGCCATAGCCGGTCGTTCCGGCAAAGCACGGCTCGGACACGCGGTGCGTGCGGAAGGCATCCAGCACGCGCTTCGTATTCTTCTCCGCCGTGCGCTCAAATCCGCGGAAAACGGGCTGGAGCCGTTCCTCCACCTGGGCGGCCAGTGTATAAAGCTCTTCGTAATTCATGGCAGTATATCCTTTATTTCAGTTCGTTAACGATGGAGCGGAAAGTTTCGCCGCGCTCCACAAAGTTTTTGAAATGGTCAAACGACGCGCAGGCCGGAGAAAGCAGCACGAGATCCCCCTCCTCCGCGCTCGCGGCGGCGACAAGCACCGCCTCGCGGAAATCGTCGATCTTCCGGATCGGCAGCGCCTTGGGGTCATACAGCGGCGATTTTGTCACGGCATCGTAAATTTTCTCCGCGGTAAAACCGGTAAGGAACAGTGCCTTGACATGGCGGCAGATCTCGTCGCCGAGCTTGTCAAACGGGATATGCTTATCGTACCCGCCCGCAATAAGGATGGGCTTCTGCCGCAGCGCGTGAAGTCCCGCGATCGTGCGCGTGGGGCTGGATGCAATGGAATCGTTGCAGTAGGTAACGCCATGCAGCGTCCGGATCATTTCAAGCCGGTGCGCAACGCCGCGGAAGCTCTCCGCCACGGCGCGGCAGGTATCGTCCGAGACGATACCGTCGGTGGCGGCAAACGCCGCCATATAGTTTTCAACGTTATGTAAACCCGGGAGCAGAATGCTTTCTGCGTCCATGAGCTTGGTCTTTTCCCCGTTGTGAGACCGGTAAATGACGCCTTCGCGCAGGAACACGCCGTTTTCCGGGGCGGTCTCACGGCTGAAAAACCGGACTTTGCCGGGGCAATCTTTCGCAAAGGCGCGTGTGATAGCGTTGTCGGCATTGAGCACCGTGACGCCGGCACAGCCCTGTGAAAGGAAAATCTGCTTTTTGGCGGTCTGATAGTCCTCATAGCTCGGATGAATGTCCAGATGGTTCGGCGAAACGTTGGTAACGACCGCGATATCCGGCCGACAGTTCATGCTGTGGAGCTGGAAGGAGCTGAGCTCGAGCACCGCCCAGTCTGTGCTCGTCATTTCCGGCGCTTTGTCAAGCAGCGGCGTGCCGATATTGCCGCCGAGAAATACGCGGTGTCCCTGCGCCTTCAGGAGCTCGGAAATAATGGTGGTAGTCGTCGTCTTTCCGTCCGAGCCGGTCACGGCGATGATGCGGCACGGGCAGACGGTAAAGAAGGCTTCCATTTCCGACGTAAGAAGCGCTCCGCGCGCTTTGGCCGCGGCGAGCTCCGGCGTAAAGGGGTGAAGCCCCGGCGTGCGGAAAATCACGTCCTCGGTGATACCGGCAAGGTAACCATCGCCCAGCACAAGACGGCAGCCCGCCGCTTCCAGCGCTGCGGCCTCGTCCTCGCCGAACGCCTCGCGCGTGCGTTTATCGCGCACCGAGACGGTATAACCAGCATCGAGCAGCAGCCGCAGCAGCGGCCGGTTGCTCACGCCGAGACCGATGACCGCAATGCTTTTTCCGCGCAGAGACTGTATATAAGAGTCGAGTGTCATAATTTCCTCCTGAATATCTTCTTTAACTTATATATTATATTCGCTTTCCGGCAGAAATTCAACACCTATCGCCGTTGACAAGCGCGCTTTGAACAGGTAAAATACCTGTGCGAGAAAGCCAAGCAGCCGCGGGCATAAGGTGAAAGCCTGTGCGTGAGGAAAGTCCGGGCTCCACAGGGCAAGGATAACGGGTAACGCCCGCCGGGGGTGACCCCAGGACAAGTGCAACAGAGATATACCGCCTGCCTTTGGGCAGGTAAGGGTGGAAAGGCGAGGTAAGAGCTCACCCACCGTCCGGAGACGGAACGGTGCTGTAAACTCTATCCGGAGCAACGCCGTGGAGGGACATACGACCGGCCCGGTCGTCCCGAGGAGGCGGCTGGAACGCATCGGCAACGGTGCGTCTAGATAGATGGCTGCGCAGACAGAACCCGGCTTACAGGCTTTCTCGCTTTACAAAACACCCCGCCGATCCATTCGGATCCGGCGGGGTGTTTTTCACTTTTTTGCTGCGCCATCCGTCGCCTGCGCAGAGGCGGACGGTTTGGCCGACGTGTCCGCCATCGGCGTCTGCGTGGGCACAACGCCGGTATCGTCGTCGGTGATGATGCCGTCATCGTCGTTTACGATCCCGTCGTTCATGTCCGGCGTCGCGGTCATCGGGGTACCCGACGGCCTCGGCGCGTTCGTCGCCGCGGGCTTTTCCGCCGTGCCGCACGCGCAGAGCGAAACAACCAGCGCCGTGAGCGAAAGAATATATACGATCCACTTTTTCATGCGAAATCCTCCTTAACAAGAAATCCGCCGTTAGTATGCCGTATTATTCCGGATTTATTACAAAAAGCAATGCGCCCGAAGTTTTTTCGGGCGCATTGCTTTTAAAAATTATTTCTTCGGCTTGAGGATGAAGTTGATGAGCTTGTTGGGGACGTTGATCGTCTTGACAATCTCCATGCCCTCCATATAGCCCGCGATCTTCTTATCCGCGAGAGCCGAAGCGGAAACGACCTCCACCGTGCTGTCCGCCGGGACAACAACGGTGCTGCGGAGCTTGCCGTTAACCTGCACGGCGATGGTCTTTTCGGTATCGACCATTTTCGCCTCATCGTGCTCCGGCCACTCAGCCTCGCTCGCAAGGCCCTCAAAGCCCTGGATCTGCCAAAGCTCTTCGCAGATATGCGGCGCAAACGGAGAGAGAAGCTGCAGCAGCACGCGGATATCGCCGCGGGTCGGTTTCTTGGAGTAGAACTGGTTGACGAGCGACATGAGCTGCGCAATGGCAGTGTTGAACTTCATCTCGTCGATATCAGAGCTCACCTTCTGGATGGCGCGGTGGATCTCCTTCTCGTTGTCGCGGGAGATCTCGTCGCCGGTGAGCGGCTCGCTTGCAAGATTCCACACGCGGTCAAGGAAGCGGCGGCAGCCCGCCACAGCGTTGCTCGACCATGCGGCGGCTTTCGTGAAATCGCCGATGAACATGATGTACACGCGCAGCGTATCCGCGCCGTACTGCTCTACGATGTCGTTCGGGTTCACGACGTTGCCGCGGGATTTGGACATCTTTTCTCCGCCCTCGCCGAGGATCATGCCGTGGCTCGTGCGCTTGGCGTACGGCTCCTTCGTCGGGACAAGGCCCTCGTCGTAGAGAAACTTGTGCCAGAAGCGGGAGTACAGGAGATGGAGCGTCGTGTGCTCCATGCCGCCGTTGTACCAGTCCACGGGAGACCAGTACTTGAGAGCTTCCGGACTTGCGAAAGCCTCTTTATTGTGGGGATCCATATAGCGCAGGAAATACCACGAGGATCCCGCCCACTGCGGCATGGTGTCGGTCTCGCGCTGGGCCGCGCCGCCGCACTTCGGGCAGGTCGTGTTGACCCAGTCGGTGATCTTGGAGATGGGCGATTCACCGTCGTCCGTCGGCTCGTAGCTCTCGACCTGCGGGAGCAGGAGCGGAAGCTGATCCTCCGGCAGCGGTACCCAGCCGCACGTCGGGCACTTTACCATCGGGATGGGCTCGCCCCAGTAGCGCTGGCGGGAGAATACCCAGTCACGCAGCTTGAAGTTTGTCTTGGGATGGCCGATGCCCTCGTCCGTCACCCACTTCTTCATGGCGGGGATAGCGTCCTTCACGGTCATGCCGTTTAGGAAGCCGGAATTCACCATGATGCCGGTGTCGTCCTTGAGTGTAAAGGCTTCCTTCGTAATATCGCCGCCCTGCACGACTTCAATGATCGGCAGGCCGAACTTCGTGGCAAACTCCCAGTCGCGCTGGTCGTGGCCCGGAACGCCCATAACAGCGCCGGTGCCGTAGCTCATAAGAACGTAGTCCGAGACAAAGATGGGGATCTCTTCCTTCGTTGCGGGGTTAACGGCACATACGCCTTCCAGCCGCACGCCGGTCTTGTCCTTGTTGAGCTCGCTGCGCTCAAAATCGGACTTGTGCGCGGCTTCCTCGCGGTAGGCCGCCACGGCGTCCCAGTTCGTGAGCTTGTCCTTCCATGTGTCGAGGATCGGGTGCTCCGGAGAGAGGACCATATACGTCACGCCGAAGAGCGTATCGCAGCGGGTGGTGTAAACGGTGAGAGAGTCGCCGAGCGTCGTACCGAAGGTGAGCTCCGCGCCCTCGCTGCGGCCGATCCAGTTGCGCTGCTGGGTCTTTACGCGGGGGATGAAGTCCACATCGTCCAGATCGTCGATCAGGCGGTCGGCGTACTTTGTGATGGCGAGCATCCACTGGCTCTTCTCGCGGCGGACGACCGGGCTGCCGCAGCGCTCGCACACGCCGTCCACGACTTCCTCGTTCGCAAGCACGCACTTGCAGCTTGTGCACCAGTTGACCGGCATGGAGGCCTTGTACGCAAGACCCTTTTTATACATCCGCAGGAAGATCCACTGCGTCCACTTGTAATACTCCGGGTCGGTCGTATCCACGACACGGTCCCAGTCGAACGAGTAGCCAAGCATGTGGAGCTGCTTTTCAAAGTTGGCAATGTTCTGTTTTGTCACAATGGACGGATGCACATGGTTCTTGATGGCATAGTTCTCCGTCGGCAGGCCGAAGGCGTCATAGCCGATGGGGAAAAGAACGTTGTAGCCCTGCATCCGCTTGCGGCGGCAGATGACATCCATCGCCGTGAACGGACGCGTATGGCCGACATGCAGTCCCTGTCCGGACGGATACGGGAACTCGATCAGGCCGTAAAACTTCGGCTTGTCCGAGCCGGTGACGGCGCGGCCGCTCTTATGCTCGACCCAGTATTTCTGCCATTTCTTTTCAATTTCTGCGTAATTGTACTCCATGACGGTATGTCCCCTGCTCTCTCATTTGTTTAAAGGAAGTCTTTATAGTCGATCTTTTCCGCATCGGACCACAGGCGGTCGAGCGAGTAGAACGAGCGCATTTCCTCGGAGAAAATGTGAACGACGACGCAGCCGAAGTCCAGCAGCGTCCAGCCGCCGGAGCGGTAGCCCTCGCGGCGCAGCGGCTGCTCCCCGGCCTGCGAGAGGACTTTGTCCACTTCGTCGGCCAGCGTTTTCCCGTGCGTGGAGTTGCCGGCGGTGCAGAGAATGAAGTAATCGGCCAGCACCGTTACCTTATCGGTTTTTAAGATCTGAATATCGCGGGCGAGCTTGTCGTCCAGTGCTTTTACCGCGAGATGAGCGATTTCCTTGGAAGTGAGCATATGCCGCATCCTTTCTCTTTTATTGTATGCGCCGGGCGTCAGCCGGCGAAGTAGTCATAGAAGCTGTAAATGTCCGGAATGTTGCCGGTCGTGGAGCTGAAGTTTGCCCCGTCAAAGCAGAGCACATCCAGATTCGCTGCGGTGACATCCATGTTGAACGGGTTGAGATAGGTGTTTATCATATCGAGCCACGCCTCGAGCTGGATGCTGACATACGAGCCGCCGCGAATATAGACGGTATCGTACGGAAGCGTGTAGAAGCTGATATCGTCCATGCCCATTTTCAGGAACTCCTGCGCATAGAACGCGATGTTGCCGCTCGAAAGGTTCGTGTCGGTGTTGTCGATAACGAGACTGATGATCTGCGGCAGGTTGGAGATGTTTCCAAGCTGGAGCACCTGTCTGGCCAGTGCCGCAAAGAAGGCGTGCTGCGTTTCGATACGGCCAAGATCACCGTTCGGATAGCCGGTGCCGTCGTTGTTCTGGCGGAAGCGCACGACCTGCTCGCACTGATACCCGTTCAGAAGCTGGTAGCCGGGCGCGAGCGAGATATGAAGATCCTGTTCGGGGTCGTCGTAGTACATATAGATCGGGACATCGAAATATACGCCGCCGATGCAGTCGATGATCTGCTGGAACACATAAGTGTTCACGACAGCATAGCTGTCGATCCCGAAGCCGACAAGATCCTCGATCTCCGTGACGAGCCCGTCGATACCGGCGCTGCCGTAAACAGAATTGACCTTTTTCACCGCCCAGGGGACGTTGACGAGCGTATCGCGGGGAATACTCACGATGTTGGCCGTATGGTCGTTGCAGTCAAAGCGCGCGACCATGATGGTATCGGTGTTCAGACCGACGCGGTCGCGGCCGACGACGAGGAGCGTGTAAACGTTGTCCTTTCGTCCGGCGGGCTCGTCTGTCGGCTTCGGCGTCGGAGACGCCGTAGGCGTTGCGCTTGGCTGCGCCGTCGCTCCGGCAGGCGTGGCGGACGCTGTGGGAATATCCGGCGTCGCCGTCGTCTGCGTCTTCAGACCGGAATCGTCGGTCTCGGGCGCCGTGGACCAGATGCTGTAAGCAAGGAGCAGCAGCAAAAGAAGCGCAAGCACACCGGCGATCACGATGAGCACCACGGTGAGCGTGCGGGTTTTCTGCTTTTGGGACGGTTTTTTTCTGCCGTCCGTTTCCCCGGAGAGTGTTTCCATGCGATGGGCGAAGCTCTCCTCTTTTGTTTCTTTCTTTTTTGCGGCGTTTTCGTGAGCGCCGCCTTTGTGGGAAAAATTACTCATAGCTTTCTTCTCAATTCTGTGTTTTCAGCCAGCGAAGAGCCTCCGCCGACCTTGGATGCGGCGAAGCGCCGCGGCGTTTGACCTCGTCCATACTCATTTGCAGCGCCCGGATCATGGCGGCGTTCAGATCTGCAAAAGCAAGCGTTCGGACATCCTGTACACCGGGAAAGACGCGTGTCGGCTCGATAAAATCCGCAAGGTAGACGATTTTCTCGAGTGCTGCCATTCCGGCACGGCCCGTGGTGTGCCATTCGATCGCGGAAAAAATGTTGTCCGGCACTCCGAAATGCTCACGGGCGAACCATGCACCGGTAAGGGCATGCAGCGTTTTGGGCGCGGCGAGATCGGCAGCATTCAACACAATACCATATTTTTCCGCCAGACGCAACTGCTCGTCGTCCGACAGCCTTTTGGTAATATCGTGCAAAATCCCCGCCTCGGCGGCATCCTCCGGGTCTTCGCCCCAGCGCAGCGCCAGCCGCGCCGCCGTCTCCTCGCAGCCGCGCACATGCGGTATGCGCGTGGGTTTGAGGTAAGCGTCCGTCTTTCCCCGCAGCCATGCAAGATCCGGTTTGGCACCGTACAGCCGGCAGCGGATGATCTCGGAATACACGGCGTCGCAGAGCCGTTCCGTACCGCCGCGCCGCGGCAGTGCCGCGCGAAGCGCCGTAGAATCCATCGGCAGAGGCGTTTTCGCTATGATCTCGATCCGCGCGCCGTACGTTTTGCGCAGATACGCCGCATACCGTTCGATCTCCGCCAGATCACCGTCGGCACGAGGAAGCGCCGCGAGTGTGCAGAGCGAAAAGAGAGCGCGAAACTCATACCACTGCTCCATATAGAGAAGCATGTCCGTTCCGACGAGAAAATATAGCTCCGCCCCCGGGTTGCCGCGGGATATCTCCCGCAGTGTATCCACGGTGTAGCTCTTCCCTTCGCGCCGCAGCTCCATAGGCGTGACGTCCGCGTCCGGAAACGCCAGCTCGCACAGCCGGAGCCGTTCCTCCGCCGTCGGGCTGCCCTCCGCAAGCGCCTTGTGCGGCGGGATGCCTGCCGGGACGACAATGCATCGATCCGCGCTGAGAGACGCCGCGGCGCAGGAGAGCGCGTCAATGTGGCCGAGATGCGGCGGATTGAACGTCCCGCCGTAGATCAAAAGACGCATAGATGTTACTTCTTTCCTTTGCGATCGTTTATTAGGACGATCTTGGGGTCCTTTTCGTTCTGTTTGAAAAGAACAAATTTGCTGCCGATGACCTGCACGCCGTCGGCGCCGCACGCCTCGCACAGCGCATCGCACGCCTCGCGCGCGGAGAGGAGTGAATTATCGAGCACACGGCCCTTGATAAGCTCGCGGGCGGCGAGCGCTTCCTCCGCCTGACGGACAACGTTTTCGGTGATGCCGCTCTTGCCGATCTGCAGCTCGGTATTCAGCGCCGCGGCCATGCCGCGCAGCTGTGCTCTCTGTTTACTGGTGATCATAGTATTTCTCCCATTTCTGTCTGAATTGCGCCAGCGCTTTCCCCCGGTGGGAAATGGCGTTTTTTTCCTCCATCGTCAGCTCCGCCATGGAGCAGTCAAATCCGTCCGGGCGGAAAACCGGATCATAGCCGAAGCCGTTCTCGCCGCAGGGCGCAGAAAGGATCGTCCCCTCGCACGTCCCCTCGGCGGTAAGTACGTCGCCGTTCGGGAAAGCGCAGCAGAGCGAGCAGACAAACCGCGCCGCGCGGTCGTCTCTCCCGCCGAGATTCCGAAGCAGGAGGTTATAGCGGTCGGCGTCGGAATCGTCATGGTTTCCGGTATAGCGCGCGGAATGCACGCCCGGCGCACCGCCGAGCGCGTCCACACAGAGGCCGGAATCGTCCGCGATGGCGGCAAGCCCCGTGGCGCGCATGACGGCTTCGGCCTTGATGCGGGCGTTTTCCGCAAACGTTTCGCCGGTCTCCTCGACCTCTTCCGTAAAGCCGGACTCGGCTTTGCTTATAAGCTCTACGCCGAAGTTTTCAAAAAGCGTGCGGAACTCCCGCAGCTTGTTCTTATTGTCGGATGCCAAAACCAGCTTCATTCGAGCAGCGCCTCCGCAAATTCTTCCGGTACAAAGGGCTTGAGATCGTTCACGCCCTCGCCCACGCCGATGAACTTCACGGGCAGACCGAGCTCCCGCTTGATGGCGAACACGATGCCGCCCTTGGCGGTGCCGTCGAGCTTCGTGAGGACGATGCCGGTGAGCCCCGCCGACTCGCCGAAGACCTTCGCCTGGATTAGACCGTTCTGACCGGTCGTTGCGTCAAGAACCATCAGGCATTCCACGCTCGCATCCGGCAGCTCGCGGTCGATGACGCGGCGGATCTTGGAGAGCTCGTTCATAAGATTGGCCTTATTGTGCAGCCGTCCGGCGGTATCCACGATGATGACGTCGCGGCCGCGCGCCTTCGCCGCGGCGATCGCGTCGAACACGACGGCGGCGGGGTCGCTCCCCTCTTCGTGGCGCACGATATCGCATCCCGCGCGATCTGCCCACACGGTGAGCTGTTCGGCAGCGGCGGCGCGGAACGTGTCGCCCGCGCAGAGAAGAACGGATCTGCCTTCCGCCGTCAGCCGGGAGGCGAGTTTGCCGATGGTCGTCGTTTTGCCGACGCCGTTGACGCCGACAACGAGAATGACGGACGGTTTTGTGTCGAGATGCAGTGCGTTATCCCCGGCGTCCATCGTATCGGTCAGAATGGACGCGAGCATTTTGCGGAGCTGCTCCTCGCCGCGGCAGCCCTCGTCGCGGACACGGCGGCGCAGCTTTTCCATAATGTCCTCCGTCGTATCCATACCGGCGTCGGACAGAATGAGCATTTCCTCCAGTGTTTCGTAGGCTTCCTCGTTTTCTCCGGTGAAGTCTGCCATTGCGTTGTTGAACGCGGCTTTCATTTTATCAAAGAATCCCATGGCTGTTTTCTCCTTTCAGCGAATGGTTTGGAGCGCTTCTTCCATATCCATCGTCAGCACGGTGCTGACGCCTTTTTCCTGCATGGTGACGCCGTAGAGCTGGTCGGCCTCTTCCATCGTGCCGCGGCGGTGCGTAATGGCAATGAACTGCGTTTTTCCGCACATGCGGCGCATATACGCCGCGTACCGGGCAACGTTTTCCTCGTCAAGCGCCGATTCGATCTCGTCCATAATGCAGAACGGCGTCGGGCGGACACGCATGATGGCAAAATACAGCGCGATGGCAACGAACGCCTTTTCGCCGCCGGAGAGCAGGCTGATGTTGGAAACCGCTTTTCCGGGCGGCTGGATGCGGATATCGATGCCGCAGTTGAGCACATCGTTCATATCCTCCAGCGAGAGCGACGCCTTGCCGCCGCCGAAGAGCTCTACAAATATCTGGCGGAACGCCTCGTCGATCTCCTGGATCTCGCGGACAAAGATTTCTTCCATCTGCGCGGTGATATCGGCGATGATCTTCAAAATCTCATCCTTGGATTTCTGCACATCGTCGCGCTGCTCGGAAAGGAAGGTGTACCGCTCGCTCACGCGCTTATATTCCTCGATCGCGCCGAGGTTCGGCGTACCAAGCGCGGACATGCTCCGGCGCAGCTCGCTGACCTGCCGCCCGGCCTTGGCAAGGCTTTCGACGGGCTGACGGACTTTTTCCGCTTCCGTGCGGCTGAGCTCGTAGCTGTCCCAGAGTTTTTCAACGATCTGGCGCTCTTCCATCTCCGCCGCCATTTTCTTCTGTTCGAGCTGGGCGCTGCTGCGTTCGAGATCGAGCAGGGCGCGGTTCTTCTCCTGCGCGGCTTTGTCAGCGGCGCTGCGGCGGCCTTCCAGCTCCATTTTATTTGCGGTGAGCTGCGTGAGCGCGTCCTTTTCCTGCTGCGCCTGTGCGCGCAGCGTTTCCAAACGCTCCGCGAGCGTAGTCTGCTGCTCTTCGAGCTCCGCTTTCTGCTGCTCCACGGCGCTCATAGCGCTGCGGCGCGCGCCGGAATCACTCTCCAACTCGGCGCGCAGGCGTTCGAGCTGTTCGATGGCGAGAAGCACGGTGCTGCGCTCGGCGTCGAGCGACGCCTGCTGCGCGCGAATGGCGCTGAAGCTCTCCTCGAGCTCCCGCCGGCGCGCTTCAAAGCTCTCGATGCCGGCGGATTCCTTTTCCATATCCGCGCGGAGCGAGGCAAGCTCCTTCTCCGCCGCAGCGCACGTTTCCTGCAGTGCCGCCGTGCGGCTCTCGTTTTCACGCCGCCGTGCGGAGGCGGAGCGGATCTCCTCGTCGAGCGCGTCGAGCGCGTCCGCCGCTGCTGTACGCAGAAGCTGCGCCTGCGCAACGAGGCCCTCCTGCCGCGCCGTTTCCTGCCGCGCCGCAGCGTATTCTTCGCGGGCCGTTTCGAGATCGTAGCGCGCGCTCTGCAGCTCGCGCTCGGCTTCCCGCCGCTGCGATTCCGTCTGCGAGAGCTGCGCTTCCAGATCGCCGCGTTTTTCGCGGAGACGCTTGAGCTCGTTGGCGCGCGAGAGGATTCCGGTGTTTTTCCCGGCGCTGCCGCCGGTCATCGAGCCGCCGGCATTCAAAATCTGTCCGTCGAGCGTCACGATGCGGAAGCTGTTATTGTGCCGGCGTGCAATGGCGATGGCGTCGGTGAGCGTTTCCGCAACGGCCGTGCGCCCGAGAAGGCTCGCTATGACGGCGCCGTAGCGTTTATCGCAGTTTACAAGATCGGAGCACACGCCGACGTAGCCCGCCTCGCCTCTCGGCTCACCGTTCAGCCGCGCCGGACGGATCACATCCATCGGCTGGAGCGTTACGCGTCCGCCGTCGCGCCGTTTCAAGAGCGCGAATATATCCTTGCCGTTATCCTGCGTATCAACAATAATATCGCCGACGTGCGCGCCGAGCGCCGTTTCCACGGCGAGCGCGTACCGGTCCTCGGTGCGGATCATTTTGCCGACCGGCCCGTGCACACCGCGCAGCGTGCCGCGCTCCGACTCCTGCATGACGATCTTCGCAGCCTTGCTGAAGCCCTCCAGCTCCTTTTCCAGTTCCGAAAGGAGGTGGATGCGCGAATCGCAGGAGCGCAGCTCCACGGTGAGCTTTGTCTGCCGTTCGGCGGCCTCCGCCGCCTTCTGCTCACGCCCTGCCATGAGCATGGAGTGACCGGAGATCACGTTGGCAAGGCCCTGTTCTTTTTCCTTTATCTCATTCAGGCGCTTCTTCTCTTCCGTGAGACGCGCCGAGGCTTCCTCATCCTTCCGCTCCGCGGCGGCGAGCTCTTCCTTTGCCTGCACAGCGCGCTCTTCCATCGTCTCGCGGTTTTCCGCAAGAAGCGTGATCGCCGTGCGGCTCTCGGTGAGCGTACCGGTGAGATCACTCTCATGCGCGAGCATGGCGGAGAGACGCTTGTTCTGTTCGTCCATGCCGGAGGCGTTTTCTGCCTCGCTGCGGCGAAGTTCCTCTGCGCGGTCGGCCAGCGCGCGCCGTTCGGCGGCGATGCTCTCGATGCGTGCACGGTGCTCCCCGACCTGACGGGATAGCCCTCCGGCGCGCTCCTTCTGCTCGCCGATCTCGCGCTGCAGACGCAAAAGCGTTTCAGCGTTGTTCGCAAGCTGCGTGCGCACCACGGCGGCGCCGCTCTCGGCGTCTGCGGCCGCAGCCTCCGTCGTGCGAAGCTTTTCCCGAAGATCCTCAGACTTCACGTCCATTTCGCGCATGCGCGCGGCAAGGCGCTCACTCTCGGCGTACAAACGGTCCTGCTCCGAGCGTGCCGCCGTACACTCCACGACCGAGCGCTCATAGTCTGAGCGCAGCAGCTCCGACTGCTCGTGCAGCCGATCGAGGTTCGCCATCCAGAGCGATACCTCCTGCTCGCGGAGTTGGTCGCGCAGAACAAGGTACTTCTGCGCCGTTTCCGACTGCTTGCGCAGCGGTTCGACCTGTATTTCAAGCTCCGAGATCTTATCGCCGATGCGCAGGAGGTTGTCCTCCGTGCGGGCGAGCTTGCGCTCGGACTCGTCCTTGCGGTGGCGGAAGCGGGCAATGCCCGCAGCTTCTTCAAATATCTCGCGCCGGTCGGTTGATTTGGCGGAGACGATCTCGCTGATACGCCCCTGCCCGATGATCGAGTAGCCGTCGCAGCCGAGACCGGTATCCATCAGCAGTTCCGTTACGTCACGCAGACGCACCTGCTCGCGGTTGATGTAATATTCGCTCTCGCCGCTGCGGTAGTAGCGCCGGGCGATGCTGACCTCGTCGGTATCGAGCGGCAGGATGCGCGTCGTATTATCCAGCACGAGCGTCACCTGCGCAAAGCCCATGGCGCCGCGCTTTTCTGTGCCGCCGAAAATGACATCCTCCATTTTCCCGCCGCGCAGCATCCGCGTTTTCTGCTCGCCCATGACCCACAGCAGCGCGTCCGACAAATTGGATTTGCCGCTGCCGTTGGGCCCGACGATCACGGTTATATCTTTTTCAAAGCTCAGCCGCGTCTTTTCGGGAAACGACTTGAAGCCCTGGAGTTCCAGCGCTTTTAAATACACGGTTTCTTCTCCTCAGCAATTAAAGATGCATCAAAACAATTTATTATATACTAAATTGCTTTCTTTTGCAACTTATATCCGGACGATCTCCCCGTCCGGTACATCGGTCGCGCAAACGCGCACCGACCGGAGCGTAAATCGCTCCTGAAGATACGAAAGATTGGCGCGGTGCTGCCCCGTCATTACGGAAATGCGGTTCGGCGCAACGCCGAGAACGACGTCCGCTCCCGGTTCGACGCCGGCGAGAAGTGTCTCGGCCTTATCGCGCCAAAGTCTTGCACGCACCAGCTCGCCGAGCGCGGGGTGATACGCCCCGCCGACGGCGGCGCCGCCGGAGAGTTCGTCCGACGGGTTCAGCCCCAAACGGATGACAGGGATCCCCGCATCCGCAAATATGGGCAGGATGCGCGCGCAGACGCGTACAGCGTCTTCCACGGTATGCTCCCGGTACATCCCCGCCTGCCACAGGTCATAGAGCGGCGTATCGCGGAGAACGACCGTCGGATAAATGCGCACGCCGTCCGGGTGAAGCGCGGCGATAGAACGCGCCGTCTGGATGTCACGTGCATCGTCGCTGCCGGGGAGTCCGGTCATCATCTGCAAAATAAGCGTAAAACCGGCATCCTTCACGAGCTTTGCCGCCTTCACGGTATCCTCGCTCATATGCCCGCGCCCGCTGCGTAAAAGCACCTCATCGCACATGGACTGCGCGCCGAGCTCCACCGTCTCGACACCGTACCGGCGCAGGCGCGCCAGCTTTTCCTCCGTCACGGCGTCCGGCCGTGTCGATACGCGAAGCGCTGAAACCGCGCCGGATTCCCGCGCCGGGATCGCCGCGGCAAGGAGCGCTTCCTGCTCGGCTTCGGGTATGGCGGTAAAGCTGCCGCCGTAAAACGCCAGCTCATATCCGCTGCCCGGCTCGAGCACGGAAACGGCGGCACGCACCGTTTCCGCAGAAGCCGGAAGCAGGCTGCCGGAGATGCGTTTCTGGTTGCAGAAAACGCAGTCATTCGGGCAGCCTGCATGAGGGACAAATATGGGAAGAATACGGCGGCGCGGCGTCACTTCCGCAGCGCCTCCAGCGCGCTGGCAGCCGCCACCCAACCCGCGCTGCGCCCCATGGCCTCTATTACCACAACATGAATCGGCAGGCCGCGCACATCGCAGCACACCTCTGCCACGCTGCCCGCCTCATAGGCTCCGGCCTCCGTTTTTCCCTGCTCC
>QWCE01004018.1_pt1 | contig 15257 bp, 14 predicted proteins | sample 1972531 | NCBI WGS metagenome assembly QWCE01 (sample SAMN09866716, study PRJNA288562) | Human gut metagenome isolate term4_stool, whole genome shotgun sequencing... | reverse complement strand
GGCGCTGAGGGTGAGGTCTGAAGGGAGCATACCTCCGTATGTGACCGAAGCCGAATCCCGAAAGCAACACAGCGATTCGCCTTTATGCAACAGTCTCCGCCTTACGACAGGTGCTACATCTCGGCAGAGCCGAAAAGAGAGACACCACACACCATAGTACTATCTATGGGCGTGGTGCCGCTGTCGTGTGTGGGGAGACGGGTGGCTGTGCGGCCGTTGTCTCCCTCTGTGTGGGCGTGCGCTTACTTCAGCGCTGCGATAGCCTTGTCGTAGTTAGGCTCCTGGGTGATCTCGGGCACTAGCTCCTCGTAGATAACCTTGCCCTCAGCGTCGATGACGATGACGCAGCGAGCCTGTAGCCCTGCGAGAGGTCCGTCCTGCATCATGAGCCCGTAGCCCTTGCAGAAAGCAGGCTCTGAAGAGGGAACCGTGCAGCAACGGAAGGAAGAGAGTGTCTCGACATTGTCCAGACCCTCAGCGCCGCAGAAGCGTGCCTGTGCGAAGGGTAGATCCTGAGAGATGCAGAGGACGACGGTGTTGTCGAGCTTAGCAGCCTCAGCGTTGAAGCGGCGTACAGATGCTGCGCAGACGCCAGTGTCGACGCTGGGGAAGATGTTGAGGACGACACGCTTGCCACGATAGTCTGAGAGCTTGGCTGTGGAGAGGTCCTTGCGGACTAGCTCGAAGTTGGGAGCCATCGTACCTACCTTAGGTTGCTCACCAGAGAGTTTGACTGTGATCTTATCTTGAAATTTTACTGTAGACATACTGTTTGTTTGGTTTATAGTTACTGTGTATTGAGTGTTTTACTGATTATTCGTCTTGACGCCTATCTTGCCGAGGAGTCCCTCAATGTGATCCATGGGAATGTCTCCGAGGCTCTTGTAAGGCAGGTCATCGAGTGGCACGAAGAGTACCATCGGGATGCTCTGTACACCAAAGAGTGAGGCCAGCTGCGGGTTCTCGTCCACATTGACCTTGTAGACGACGAGCTGGTCAGCGTATCGGTCGGCAACCTCTTGTAGCTTGGGAGCTAGCTGGCGGCAGGGACGGCACCAGTCGGCGTAAAAGTCGATGATGGCCGGCTTGTCCCCCTTATAGACGAAGGTGTCGGGATGCGCCTCAAAGTCGTAGATATGCTCGCGCATATAGTTGGCATTGATGTGCTGGATCTCGGCCTTAGGCGTCTCTTTCTTGCTCTGAGCTGTGCAGGCGACACTGAGCGTGAGGAGCGCAGTCATGAGCAGGAGAGACTTCTGTATGAATTGTATTGGTTTCATCTATTATACTCGTTAAAATCGCCCTCTAAGATAGGGAAAACTTGCGACACCGCCAAAAGTGCACATCAAGAGAAAGGCTAGTGACGCCATCGGATCGGGCCAAAACAACGAAATAAAAGCGCGAAATCGGGCCAGCGTGGCCCGATTTTGCGCAAAAAGGGAGGCTTCTTGTCCCGATAGACAGAAAGCCAGCTCTCCGACGCTCATGGGTCGAGGAGCTGGCTCTGTGTAAATACTCTGTCTCTATAAGACTAGAATGTTATTACAGGAGTCTTTGTGTAGACACCCATAGCATTAGGCATTGGCTTTGAAACTAGGCTGTACTCAAAGTAGATGCCTAGCTGAGCGTTGTAGTACTGGTAATATTCAGACGTCATACGAGGATCGTCGATCTTCTCCTTCCCCTTGTAAGTAAAGCCGTTCTTCGTCATAAAGTCCTTGATAAGGGCATTGTCACCTGCAATCTTGGCCTTCACCCAGTCTGGAGAGAAAACGTAAGAAATCTGCTCTATAGCCGAACCACTCTTTGACTCGTAGGCGTAGTTTAGCGTACGAGGCTTGTTGCGATCAGCAGGAGGAAGGTAAACTGGCATGTTCACCTTAATGGCATCGTGCTTATATCCTTTAATTGAATCGGCAGCGATAAACTCAACGTAGAAGTTGGGGTGTAACTCTTTCTCACGGGCGATGATGGGACTGTCCTTGCTGATCTCCTGACCGAAGACATCTAGCAGTGGCAGGTAGAGCGCCTGGAAAGTGGGATCAACAGGTTTCGGATCCTTGTGATAAAGGTCGGGAGCGTCTTCAAATGAGATGATGGCTCCAGGTCTCTGGTCGGAGAGGCGAAGACGTACGGCGAGGGACTTGTTGACAAACTTCTGTGCATAGATTTGGAATGCTCCCTCGTAGGTAAAGCCGTTGAGCTCGAAGTAAGAGCGTAGCTCAGGCTGTCTGTACATAGACATTGAGAAGCGATCGGTGCGGACTATAGGTCCAGACTTGCTCTCGTCATTGGGATTGATGTCGTAGCGAACATAGGTGAAGTTCACCTTGCTGGGTTCTATCGCCTGGTAGATGACACTGGTCGCTGTCTTCTTGGTCTGCTTGCGTAGCCCGAGCTTCTTCTCATAAGCATCGATCTCCTCAAAGGTGTAGGCACTCATCTTGGTCTCCTTCTTGAGATAGGGGAAGTCCTTGATCTGTAGGATGCCTGCGAGCTGGGCAGGATCGCCTGCGGACTTGTATGCGATAGCCCAGGAGCTATCGTTGACCTTAGAGAAAACGAGCAGGTAAGTGCCGTTGGAGTAAGCGATGCCCTTAGCTTCGGGGACCTTCTGATAGCCTGCGTCGAAGAGCAGGATCTCCATGTTGTCATTGATGTCGTCTCCGTCGGCAACTAGATGCGCTGCAATCTGTATGGAAGAGGTCTCGAGGCGAGAGTTCTTGGGGTTGATGATATACATACGTGTGGGCTGCTGTCCCTTGGGGTCGCCCGTCTTGTAGCGAAGGACCTTCTTGCCATTCTTATCCACGGAGCCTTCGAAGGTCGCACCCTTGCTGTGCTCGAAGGCTTGAACAGCCTTCTCGCCACCAAGCCAATCGACGCAGGGGAAGGGAATGGCTGTGAGCTTGCCATTGTCATCTAGCTCGAGGATAGACTGGAAGGGCTGTGGCCCTGGATTAGGCTTAGTACCGGTGGTGTCCACGCCTGTCGTGTCGGGTCCAGGGTTGGGCTCTTGTTTGGGGTTGCAACTACTCATTGCAAGGGTCATGCAGATGACTGCGGTGAGTGCTGCAAGGATACGTTGTAAGTTTTTCATAATGATAAGTCTATGTGTAGTGAATTACGAGTAATGCAAACGAGCTGGGGATAAGCTGTGGACAACCAGCAGAAGACGAAGTAAGAGGTAGCGGAGCCGTGCCACTAGGTCTTACTGGGCTCTGTTGCTATCCACTCCTTAATCCCAGCTCGCTCTATAGTTGGTCGTCAGGACTCCCCTTATCCGATGATGAGGATGTCTGTACCCTCTAGGATGGAGTCTCCAGCCTTGACCTTGATCTCGGTGATGGTGCCGTCACACTCTGCGTTGATGCCGTTCTCCATCTTCATAGCCTCGAGTACAGCGACCTGCTGTCCGCGCTTGACCTGCTGACCGACCTGTACGTCTACTGATATGATGACGCCAGGTAGGGGAGCCTTGACCGCTTTGCCCTTGCCTGAGGAGGCTGGAGCCGCAGCGGGTGCGGGTGCTGCAGTAGCAGCGGGTGCTGACTTAGGAGCAGACTTGGCGACCTTGGGGGTCTCCTTCTTCTCCTGTATGATCTCGACGCTGTATGGGGTGCCGTTGACCTCTAGCTGAGCTTGGTCACCCTCGATCTTGTCTATCTTGACGGCGTACTCTTTGCCATCGATCTTATACTTATATTCTTTCATAAGGGATTTGATATGGGTGCTTAGTAGTCTAGCGAGCTAGCCTGCTAAGGTACTGCCGTTTAGGATTAGATATAATACTGCTTCTGTGGTGTGACACGCATGTTCTGTAGCTTGAGCGACCAGGGGTCGAACTCCTTGTGCCGTATCGTCAGGCGGTAGGACTCCTCGTCGTGAGGGGAGCCCAGAGCCTGCGCTAAGGCGAGCGCTATAGCAACCTCTTCGGGAGAGGGCGCTGGCGCTGCTTTTTTAGCTCTCTTGGCGGGTGCCTTCTTACCCTTTTCTATCTTCTTGGTAGCCATCGGTAGGAGGGATTAGAGAGGTACGTTGTCATGCTTCTTAGCGGGGAGCGTCTGGCGCTTCGTGCGTAGCTGCTGTAGCGCACGGACGATGCGGAAGCGAGTGTTCCTCGGCTCGATGACGTCATCGATGTAACCGTAGGAAGCAGCATTGTATGGATTGGCAAAAGCATCACGATACTCTTGCTCTTTCTCCAAAGCTGTCTTGGCGGGATCGTCGCTCGCCTTGACCTCCTTGGCAAAGACTACCTCGACAGCTCCTGACGGACCCATGACGGCGATCTCGGCAGAGGGCCAAGCGTAGTTGATATCTGCGCGAAGGTGCTTAGAGCCCATCACGATGTAGGCACCACCGTATGCCTTGCGTAGGACAACCGTGATCTTAGGCACGGTAGCCTCGCCGTAAGCGTAGAGAAGCTTAGCACCGTGTGTGATGACGGCGTTGTACTCCTGACCAGTACCTGGGAGGAAGCCCGGCACGTCGACGAGTGTGACGATGGGGATGTTGAATGAGTCGCAGAAGCGTACGAAGCGTGCTGCCTTGCGAGAGGAGTTGCAGTCGAGGCTACCAGCCATTACCTTGGGCTGGTTGGCTACGATACCGACGCTCTGCCCGTTGAAGCGTGCGAAGCCGACTATGATGTTGCGTGCGTAGTCACGATGTACCTCGAGGAACTCGCCATGGTCCACGATAGCTCCGATCACTTCGTACATATCGTAAGCACGGTTTGGCGAGTCGGGGATGATCTCGTTAAGCAGGTCCTCACAGCGGTCTGCGGGATCGTCGCAAGCGACGAAGGGTGGCTCCTCCATGTTGTTTTGTGGCAGGAAGGAGAGCAGCTGACGGATGAGCTGAAGGCCAGCCTCGTCGTTGTCTACGGCGAAGTGTGCCACGCCACTCTTAGAAGCGTGTACGTCTGCACCGCCTAGCTCCTCCTGTGTGACGTCCTCGCCAGTGACCGTCTTGACCACCTTAGGACCCGTGAGGAACATGTAGCTGGAGTTGCGTACCATAATGTTGAAGTCGGTCAGTGCAGGCGAGTAGACAGCGCCACCAGCGCAAGGACCGAAGATACCAGAGATCTGAGGTATGACGCCCGAAGCAAGGATGTTGCGCTCGAAGATCTCGCCGTAACCACAGAGCGCATTGACCGCCTCTTGGATACGCGCACCACCTGAGTCGTTGAGACCGATACAGGGAGCGCCCATAGTCATGGCTAGGTCCATGACCTTGCAGATCTTAGCAGCGAGCATCTCACCGAGTGCGCCACCGATGACGGTAAAGTCCTGAGCGAAGACGTAGACGAGACGTCCGTCGATGGTACCACTACCTACGACGACACCGTCCCCGAGGAACTTCTTCTTCTCCATGCCAAAGTTCGTGCAGCGGTGCTGGACGAACATGTCTATCTCCTCAAAGGAACCCTCATCGAGGAGCATAGCGATACGCTCACGAGCTGTGTACTTGCCCTTAGCGTGTTGCTTCTCAATGCGCTCCTCGCCTCCTCCGAGACGAGCCTCCTCACGCTTGGCAAGGAGTTGCTTTATCTTCTCTTGTTGTACACTCATTATTCTATGTAGCGTTTGTTTGATTGGACGATATTACTTAGCGACATCCTTGCAGTCGCAGATCTCTAGGAGTATGCCGTGTGCACTCTTGGGGTGAACGAAGGCAATGTTGAGACCCTCAGCACCCTTGCGAGGCTTCTCATCAATGAGGCGTATGCCCTTGCCCTTGAGCTCCTCGAGGGCTGGTGCCACATCGTCTGATGATAGTGCTAGGTGGTGGATACCCTCGCCACGCTTCTCGATAAACTTTGCAATAGGGCTCTCATCGCTTGTGGGCTCTAGGAGCTCCAGCTTGACCTCGCCTATCTTGAGGAATGCGGTACGCACCTTCTGGTCAGCGACCTCCTCAATGTTGTAGCAGGTTAGTCCGAGGACTCCCTCAAAGAAGGGTAGTGCCTCCTCTATGCTCTTGACTGCTATCCCAAGATGCTCAATGTGTGACAGATTCATACGCTATACTGTTTTTTGATTTATGTGTCTATTCAAAGGGGTGCGAACATGCGCCCACCCTATGGGGTCAATCTCTTTGGAGATCAACACCCGACTGCAAATATAATAATAATCGCTCACGTAGCGAAAGGGTTTGACACCCCAATATCGATTTGCTCTCTTGGAAGAGCCAGCTCAGGCGAAGGTGAGCGCATGGACAGGTGGGCGACTGGTCAGTTGACCGTCACGGTAAGCGACCTGACCATTGACCCAAGTAGCTACGATGCGATGAGAGAAGGTGTAGCCCTCCAGTGGCGACCAGCCACACTTACTGTAGAGACTTTCCTTAGTCACCGTGGTCTCCTGATGAGGATCGACGAGGACTAGGTCGGCGTAGTAGCCTGTGCGGATGTAGCCCCGCTCACGGACCCCAAAGAGCTGGGCGGGAGCGTGCGCCATCTTCTCAACCACTAGTTCTGGCGACCAAAGCCCCTCGTGAGCCAGCTCCAGCATCATCAGCAGGCTGTGCTGTACGAGTGGACCTCCAGAAGCTGCCGTGAGAGCGTCGCCCTCCTTGTCGGCTAATGTGTGAGGTGCATGGTCGGTAGCTATTACATCGATGCGACCCTCGACGAGCGCTCGGCGTAGAGCCTCACGGTCACGAGCCGTCTTGACCGCAGGATTCCACTTGATGCGGTTGCCTAGGCGGCTGTAGTCCTCATCGGTAAACCATAAGTGGTGGACGCACACCTCAGCGGTGATGCGCTTCTCTGGCGAAAGCGGTGCTGCCGAGAAGAGCTCCATCTCCTCCGCTGTCGATAGGTGTAGCACGTGTAGTCTAGCCCCGAGACGCTTGGCACGCTCTATGGCGCTGTGCGAAGACGCGTAGCACGCCTCACGAGAGCGTATCAGCGGGTGCGCCTCAATGGGTGGATGCCCATCGTATCGCTGGCGGTAAAGCTCTTTATTGCGTGTGATGATCTCCTCGCTCTCGCAATGCGTGGCGATGAGCTTGGGGGCATGGGCGAAGAAGTAGTCGAGAGCCTCCTCGCTGTCCACCAGCATATTCCCCGTGGAGGCTCCTAGGAAGAGCTTGTACCCAGGGATCAAGGCTGGGTCAATGGCACACGCTTCGGGCGCATTGTCATTGGTCCCGCCGAAGTAAAAGGCGTAGTTTGCCCAGCTTGTCTCCTGAGCGCGCTGACGCTTGTCGAGGAGCGCCTCGAGGGTGACCGTTGGAGGCTTTACATTCGGCATGTCCATGTAGGAGGTTACACCGCCAGCCACGGCAGCACGGCTCTCGTGCGCAATGTCGCCCTTGTGAGTCAGTCCAGGCTCTCTAAAGTGCACCTGATCATCGATGCAACCTGGTAGTAGCCAGAGCCCGTGTGCATCCACGACCTCCGCTCCTTGGAGCAGTTCGTCTGGGAGGTCAGACGCTTGGTCCACACCTATATATATAGACTCAATTCGCTCGTCGGAGAGGCATACGGAGCCGACGACCTGCCGACCTTCGTTGATTAAGGTAGCTCCGAGTATGATCTGTTTCATATTATTTCTCAGGATTACGACGCTTGGGAAAGCCCTTGAAGAGTCGCCAGTAGCGTAGCTTGAGGACACCCGTGAAGGCTTCGCCAAAGATCGACCCATTCATCTTCGAGCTTCCGAGCTTACGATTGACAAAGGTGATGGGCACCTCCTTGATCTTGAAGCCCAGACAGTGAGCCGTGTACTTCATCTCAATCTGGAAGGCGTAGCCCTTGAAGTGCACCTCGTCTAGTCTCATCGCCTCCAGCACCTCACGTCTGTAGCAGACGAAGCCCGCTGTCGTGTCTCGTACAGGCAGCCAGGTGACGAGGCGCACGTAGACCGATGCGAGATAGCTCATGAGGATACGGTTCAGTGGCCAATCCTTGACCCCGCCACCCCGCACGTAGCGCGAGCCTACCGCCACATCGTAGCCCTCCTCAGAGACCGCACGTAGGAGATGGGGTAGTGCCGAGAGTGGATGGCTAAAGTCGCAATCCATCTCAAAGATATAGTTGTAGCCATGCTCTAGAGCCCACTCGAAGCCTGTGAGGTAGGCGGTGCCTAGTCCCATCTTGCCTGGGCGCACGATCAGATGCAGACGGTCCGTGTAGTCCGTCTCCTGCTGTAGCGTACGGACGATCTCAGCGGTTCCGTCTGGCGAATTGTCATCCAGGATCAGCAGGTCGAAGGCTTCTGGCAGTGCCAGGACCGCGCGAATCATCTCAGCGACATTCTCGCTCTCGTTGTAGGTAGGTATGATGACAAGGCTAGCGTGCATAGTGTGGTGGACTCGGTGGGTATCATACACAGGGTGTGGAGCGTGCTCAGCTGCCCCACACCACTGCAGCACAAAGGTAGTAAAAAACTATTTGCCGTCTGACCGAGATACCTCAAAACGGATAGCCCGATTTGCGGAGTCTAGGAAGGTTGTGACTGATGCCTTAGATGCGGTAAGCAAAGCCCGCAAAAGCGTAGATATTGTACAGCGGGAAAGGCATCATCGTAAAGCTTCTATCCAGAGCAGGCTCGAAGCTCATGTTGAGCTGTGCGGTCACGCCGAGACGCTGGTGAAAGAAGTAGTCGAAGCCTATCCTGACGCCCATGTCTAGCTTGTTGAAGTGATCCGACAGGTCGTAGTCGACGAGATGACCTGGGGCGATGGCTTCTCCATTGAGCGTGCCGTCACCATCCAGCGTTACCTTAAAGCTCTGCTGCATCAGGTAGGAGAGGTAGAAGCCTACTTGCATGCGAAACTTGTCGCTATTCGTGTGGTAGGCGACCAGCATCGGGAGCGTGAGGTAGTAGTTGATGAACTCGGTGCTGTTATTGCCCGTAAAGAGTCCCCACGCAGCTTCCTGCCCATCGCCCATATTGATGCGCATATCTGTAGCATGGGTACAGACGTACATTCCCTTGCGCTCCATCTCTAGACCGGTGTCTAGGTGCCACCCCTTAGTGTCGGGGAGGTGGTAGGAGAGCCATCCCTTGATGGCTATGTTCATGTGGGGATTCCACGTATAAATCTTGTCGATCGCCTTAGGCTTGGGTAGTGGCGTGGTAGCTCCGACATTGAGACCAGCCTTGATACCGAACTCAAGGTCGTCTTTGCTCTCCTTAGGGGCTTGTGCCCACAGGAGGGGAGTCGTGAGGAGTGCCAGCAGGAGACCGATAGCCCCCCTGTGTAGTTGCCGTATAGTCATATCAGTAGCGGGTTACTTCTTGGTGGGTATGCCTAGTGTCACAGTAAAGTCGTCGATGCGCAGGCGACTGCCGATGGCTCCGATGAACTTGTCGCCGTCAGCACTCGACGAGAAGATAAGTGCCATACGGTACTTGCCCTTCTGAAGGTCTATCTGCTTGTAAGCTGTCTCATTGACGATCTCTAGCTTTCCCTCAAAGGGTGTCCATGCACCATCCTTCGTAGGGGTGGGGTGTAGCTGTACCTTTGCTAAGATACGTGAGTCGGTGTAGAGCGTCTTACCACTGAGGTAGCTGTCGTCTTGCGAGATGTCGTAGAAGACGCAGGCGATCGTAGCCTTGTCCTGTCCTTTGATCACCTGGTTATTCTTCGTCCCATCGACAAGGTTTTTGCCTGGGAGCCACTGATAGTATCCCTTGATAGAGATCGGTATGGCAAAGACTGGCTGACCAAACTTTGTGGACTCTAGAGGCTTGGAGGTCATAATGCCCTCGTCCAGAGATCCGCAGTAAAGAGCTCCAGCGATGATGCCTTTTCGAACGATAGGCATTCCTTTAATGGTTTCCAGCTCCAGAGCTTGTCCTGTACGACCAGATGTCAGAGGTCGTACTGGATAGGTGAGCTTTAGTGCCTTGGCAGCCCCCACATTGCTTGCAGACATCCAGTAGGGGTCGCCCGCAAGTAGCTTAGAGAGACTCTTCTCTACGGGTAGCTGGTAAGAACCCTTTGGCTTGACCCAGTTGTCAAAGGTGAAGGTGACATTCTGTAGATCCATTTTGTCATCAGGATCAGGATCAGGATCAGGATTGGGATCTGGATCGGGGTTAGGGTTTGGATCCGGATTGGGGTTCGGCTCTGGCTTCGGCTTTGGGTTCGGCTTATAGGTGCCGTTCTCGATGGCGATACGCTTAGCCTTGATAGGGTCTTCGCCACTGCAACTCATCGTCATGAGGAGTGACAAGGCAAAGAGCAGACCGAGGGTCCAATAGGTTCGTTTCATACCGTACTACGTTTACACTAAGATGTGGCAAAGATAATTATTTCCACTTATATAGCTAGACCCCCTGCGATGGCTGGCGCATGATAGCCAGCTGGCTAGGAGTGGTACATGACGTTAGCTAGTGATACCCGGTTCGAGTATCACTACAGAGTGGCTACGAGACCTCACAGATTACACCTTCCTCCCGAAGAATGGAATTCCTACCTAGGAATTTGTCCAATAGCTACCTAGGAATTGCCCCAATTCCTACCTAGGAAATAAAAAATACTTCGGAGGAATCAAATGAAACTTCGGAGGAATCAAATCATAAGTCCGAAGAATTTGCCATTTCCTAGGTAGCAAATCAGAAATATCTACGGAGGAATTTGGGCAATTCCTAGGTAGGAAATGAAACGAGTTCATTTTTATGATGCGTCATCCCTGGATGGCTGTCGCCAAGATTGTCTCAGCTCAGATATTATTGTTATCTTTGCGAGTGAATTGTGTGAGCCACCGCTTGTGCTAGAGGGGCGGGGGCCTTCGCACACCCGATGTATGACGACTAACGTATTTAATTTCACATAGAATGAAAAGAGACCAAGAAATCTTTGATCTGATCGAACAGGAGCATCAGCGCCAGCAAAAGGGCATTGAGCTGATTGCCTCTGAGAACTTTGTCAGCGACCAGGTCATGCAGGCTATGGGTAGCTGTATGACCAATAAGTACGCTGAGGGATACCCCGGCAAGCGTTACTACGGCGGTTGCGAGGTTGTGGACAAGTCTGAAAGCTTAGCTATAGAGCGTGTTAAGAAGCTCTTTGGCGCTGAGTATGCCAACGTGCAGCCACACTCAGGTGCTCAGGCAAACATGGCAGTCCTCTTCACCTGCCTCAAGCCAGGCGACACTTTCATGGGTCTAAACCTAGACCACGGTGGTCACCTCTCACACGGTTCGCCTGTTAATAGCTCTGGTATCCTCTACAATCCTATAGGTTACAACCTGAGCAAGGAGACTGGTACGGTCGACTACGACGAGATGGAGCAGCTAGCTCGCCAGCACAAGCCTAAGCTCATCATCGCTGGTGGCTCGGCTTACTGCCGCGAGTGGGACTACGCACGCTTCCGCAAGGTAGCTGACGAGATCGGCGCTATCTTTATGGTTGACATGGCTCACCCCGCTGGTCTGATCGCTGCTGGTCTACTCGAGAACCCTGTCAAGTATGCTCACATCGTCACCTCTACGACGCACAAGACTCTACGTGGTCCTCGTGGTGGTATCATCCTCATGGGTAAGGACTTTGAGAATCCTTGGGGTCTCAAGACGCCTAAGGGCGCTGTCAAGATGATGTCTCAGCTACTCAACTCGGCTGTCTTCCCAGGCATCCAGGGTGGTCCGCTAGAGCATGTCATCGCTGCTAAGGCTGTTGCCTTTGGTGAGGCTCTTGATCCTTCATTTAAGGAGTATCAGAAGCAGGTCATGAAGAACGCTAAGGCGCTTGGCGAGGCTTTCGTCAAGATGGGCTACAACTGTATCTCTGGCGGTACGGACAATCACTGCCTCCTCATCGACCTACGCTCTAAGTACCCCGACCTAACGGGTAAGGTAGCTGAGAATGCACTCGTACGTGCTGACATCACGGTCAATAAGAACATGGTTCCCTTCGACTCACGCTCTGCATTCCAGACCTCTGGTATCCGTGTGGGTACGCCCGCTATCACGACGCGTGGTGTCAAGGAGGACAAGATGCCATACATCGTCGAGCTCATCGACCGCGTACTCCGCGATCCTGAGAACGAGGCTGAGATAGCTAAGGTTCGTAAGGAGGTCAACGAGATGATGTCTCCACTACCTATCTTCGCTTGGTAAGATAATCTACACAGAGGCCACGCCTCTTAACCTGATAGAGACTGAATGCAGGGGGGACGCACGCTTAGACTTCTAAGGAGCAGACCCTAGCACTCAGTCTCTTGCTTTTCCCACTATTTGAGTCTGACCAATCCGTTGGCAGACTCCGTACACACACTTAACCGACACACGAGAGATGCCCACACCACCGTTTAAGTACCAGCCGATGTATCCCGTAGGACCCGATCGGACTGAGTACGAGTTAATCACCTCTGACTACGTTCACACGGTCGACTGCAATGGTCACCAGATGCTCCAGGTCGAGCCTGAGGCGCTACGCATACTTGCGGAGCGAGCTATGCACGATGTAGCCTTCTACCTACGTCCCGCTCATCAGGAGCAGGTCGCATCGATACTGTCCGACCCGGAGGCTTCGGACAATGATAAGTTTGTCGCTCTTACCTTCCTGCGCAATGCCGAGGTGAGCGCTCTGGGGCAGCTCCCCTTCTGCCAAGACACGGGTACCGCCATCATCTTGGGTAAGAAAGGTCAAAACGTCTGGACTGGCGCTTGCGACGAGGAGTACCTCTCGCACGGCGTCTACGACACCTACACGCGCTACAACCTCCGCTATTCGCAAAATGCGCCCCTCGATATGTACCGTGAGGTCAATACGGGGTGCAACCTTCCCGCGCAGATCGATCTGATGGCGACCGATGGCGACGAGTATAAGTTCCTCTTTATCGCTAAGGGCGGTGGATCTGCCAATAAGACTTACCTCTATCAGGAGACCAAAGCACTCCTCACGGAGGAGCGGCTCTTCCCCTTCTTAGTTGAGAAGATGCGTTCGCTAGGCACCGCCGCCTGCCCGCCTTATCACATAGCTTTCGTCATCGGAGGCACTTCAGCAGAGGCCAACCTCAAGACGGTCAAGCTCGCCAGTGCTAAGTACTACGACGAGCTACCGACCAAGGGCAACGAGCTGGGACACGCTTTCCGTGATCTAGAGATGGAGCAACGGCTCCTGGAGGCGACCCACGAGATTGGCCTCGGAGCGCAGTTTGGCGGTAAGTATTTCGCCCATGACATACGTGTGATCCGCATGCCACGTCACGGAGCTTCCTGTCCTGTTGGACTGGGTGTGAGCTGCTCTGCCGATCGCAACGTACGGGCTAAGATCAATAAGGATGGACTCTGGATCGAGCGACTCGAGAAGCACCCCGCACGACTCATCCCTGAGGCTATGCGCCACGGCACTGAGGGCGAGGTCGTGAAGGTGGACCTCAACCGCCCGATGGACGAGATACGCAAGCAACTGAGCCAGTATCCTGTCTCTACGCGTCTCTCGCTCTCAGGCACTATCGTTGTAGGACGTGACATAGCCCACGCGAAGCTCAAGGAGCGCCTGGATCGTGGCGAGGAGCTACCTCAGTACATCAAGGATCACCCGATCTACTACGCTGGTCCCGCCAAGACGCCTGAGGGGATGCCGAGTGGCTCTTTTGGTCCCACCACGGCAGGTCGTATGGATCCTTATGTGGATCTCTTCCAAAGCCATGGCGGCAGCCTTGTTATGATAGCTAAGGGCAATCGTAGTCAGCAGGTTACGGACGCTTGCAAGGCACATGGAGGCTTTTACCTCGGTAGCATCGGAGGTCCCGCAGCTATACTAGCGAAGGAGAGCATCAAGCGTGTCGAGTGCCTCGAGTATCCCGAGCTAGGCATGGAGGCGATCTGGCGCATAGAGGTGAAAAACTTCCCTGCGTTCATCCTGGTCGATGACAAGGGCAACGACTTCTTCCAGCAAATCAGACAGTGCGCTGGCTGTCCCCGCAGTTAGCTCCACGGCGCAGCGTCACCGCTGAATAAGTAAAGAAGAGTAGGAACACACGGATTAGTGCGTTCCTACTCTTCTTTAGTTTGTGGAGTGAGGAGCAACCTTTGGAGAGCTCGGCGATCGAGCTTGCCGTTGTCATTGTGTGGCAAGTGCGACACGAGACGGATCTCTTTGGGGCGGTGGTAGGGTGGTAGGAGCTCTTGGCAGGCTTCAGTAAGAGTTTCTGTAAAGCCTTCGGGGAGGCTGTCGCCTTCTAGTACGAGTACCAGCTTTTGCCCTAGAGCTGCATCGGCTATCCAGCTGATGGCGAGCGGTCTATCTAGGACTTCGGCGAGCTTTCGCTCGATTGGCTCGGGGCTTATCTTGATCCCGCCACTGTTGATGATGTTGTCGGCTCGACCCACGATGGTAAAGCCACCATCGGGGTGTAGCTCGACGAGATCATGGGTCGTGAGGCTCGGGCCATCGGGGTAAAGCAGGCGATCCTCAATGATGAGTTCGCCTGCGGTGTCCTGGGTGAGGTGCACCCCCTCGAGGGGATAGAAGAGAGGCGAGGCGTGAGGACCGTTGAGTCGTCTCAGTGCGATGTGCGAGATGGTCTCTGTCATGCCATAAGTGGCGAAAGCTGCCACGGGTAGCGCGCTGAGTTGCGCTTCCACGGTGGGGTGAATGGCTCCGCCCCCAATGATCAGTTGCTCAGCCTGACTGATCAGTTCACGCTCCGCTGGCACCTCCAGGGTGTGGTGTAGCTGTAGGGGGACGAGGGAGACGAACTGCGGTGCTACATTGAGCGTCGCTAGCGGATGGCTCGAGGGGGGCACCACGACTAGCTCGGCTCCTGCGAGTAAGGCACGCACCACCATCATCTTAGCGCCTATGTAGCGGAGGTCCATCGCTAGGAGGAGATGAGTGCCCGCTTGGATCTGGAAGTAGCGGTTGCTCCTGAGTCCGCTACGTCGCATGGCAAGCTTCGCCAGCTGAAGCCGTTTGGGCGTGCCAGTCGAGCCGGAGGTTTGGACGGTCACACACTCCTCTTCGCTCCACCACTCCCTGAGGAAGGTGAGCAGTGGCTCTAGCACCGCTCTCCGCTCGGGTGCTAGCCCTCGGGCGAACGGCTCTAAGCTCTCCGCATCTACTCGTGCGCTGTCTATATATAGGTGCTCGGACATGGGATGGCTGTTAGCTGTTGGCTGTTGGCTGTTGGCTCTTAGCTGTTGGCTGTTGGCTGTTGGCTGTTGGCTGTTGGCTGTTAGCTGTTGGCTGTTAGCTGTTGGCTGTTAGCTGTTGGCTGTTAGCTATTGGCTGTTGGCTGTTGGCTCTTAGCTGTTGGCTGTTGGCTGTTGGCTCTTAGCTGTTGG